>Ga0184637_10000689_pt1 | contig 24451 bp, 20 predicted proteins | sample PLM3_127_b2_FD_133143 | JGI IMG/M metagenome (GOLD analysis project Ga0184637, IMG submission 133143) | Groundwater sediment microbial communities from an aquifer in East River, Colorado, USA - PLM3_127_b2 | ecosystem: Environmental > Terrestrial > Soil > Riparian zone | place: USA: East River... | reverse complement strand
CGAGCCTCGAGGCGCTGGGGCGTGCGCTGGCGCAGCAGGTGCCGCTGCTCGCCGACGGCCGGCCGCCCACGCTCGTGCTGTTGGGCGATGTGCTCGACATGGGCCTGTCGCCGACCGGCGACGTCGTGCGCGCATACCAGCGCTTCGTCGAGGTGTTGTTTCCCGCGGACCGGCCGCCGATCTTCTCGGGCCGGGTGCTGTGCGTGCCCGGCAATCACGACCACCACCCGTGGCGCGCCGCGCAGGATGAGCAGTTCCTCGACCGGCTCGACGAGCCGGCGCGTGATGGCGTGGTGCCTCAACTGATCGAGCACACGGGACTGTTCGGCGCGCCGTCGGTTGCATCACGGCTGCTGACGCGGGTGATGAGAGGTTATCCGCACTTGTCCGATGCGAGCGTTGCGATCGCCTACCCGAACCTACGCCTGGCTGCGCTCGCGCAACGACCCGAGCCTCTACCAGCTGCACCTGTTCCCCGGTTATGCGCACCTGGACCTGTTCGTCGGCCGTGATGCGTCGAAGGACGTCTACCCGTACTTGCTCGAGCAGCTCGAAAGATTCAACCCCCGATGACGCTCGAGGTCTACGCGTTCACCGCCGGAGTTGTCCCTCGTTGCCAAATCACGAATGGTTCATTGCCGGCTGCGCTATTTATCGCGCGCATCGTCGTCCCTAGAGTTCTGGACATGGACGACGCCGGCTGCATTCACCGACGGAGCCCGCACTGCTCGCCCCACCGGATGCTTGAAGGGACCATCATGAAGAAGTCGACTGTTGTTGCTCTCGCCCTTGTCGCCGCGGGAGCCGCGTATGCGGACGATCCGACGATCGATACCCATAGCAGCTTTGCTTCGACGAAGACACGTGCCGAAGTGCAAGCCGAACTCGCGCAAGCCCAGCGCGATGGCTCGGTCAGGTTCTGGTCGATCAGCTACAACCCGCTCACGATGACCAGGCCCGCGAAGACGCGCAATCAGGTGTTGAAAGAACTCGAGGCAGCGCAGGAAAGCGGCGAGCTGCGTGCGCTCGTCGGTGAGGACAGCGGCTCGGCCTACCTGGCCGTGCGTGCGACCCGGCCGGCGGTCAGCGCGCCCCGCGTGCTCGCTGGCACGCCGCGCAGCGCGCAGTGAACGGTCGCTGAACCATGAAAGGCCCGCATGGCGCGGGCCTTTTTCATACACCCCATCCACCCCCGAGCGCGCGGATGAGTCCGACGGTCGCCTGGTACTGCGTGGCTTGCACCTGCAAGGCCTGGCGGCGGTTGCGCAGCTCGCTGCGCTGGGCATCGAGCAGCTCGAGCTGGCTGACGTAGCCGTTGCGATAGCGCGAACCCGACAGCGCTGTCGCACGTGCCGCCGATTCGACCGCACGCTCTTGCGCTTTCGACTGGTCCGCGAGCAGCCGCAGCGCCGCGAGCTGGTCCTCGACGTCCCTGAAGGCCACCAGCACCTGCTGGCGGTAGTTCGCGAGCGCCACGTCGAGCTCGGCTTGCGCGTTCTGCACGCCGGCGGCGCGCCGGCCGCCGTCGAAGATCGGCAGCGACAGCAGCGCCCCGACGCCCCACGTGCGCGCCGACCACTTGAAGAGGTCGCCGAGCGCGGGCGACGCGTAGCCGCCGTCGGCCGTCAGAGCGAGGCTCGGGAACCACGCCGCCTGCGCCACGCCGACGCGCGTCTGCGCGGCTGACATCGAGCGCTGCGCCGCCGCCACGTCGGGGCGTCGCGCCAGCACCGTGCTCGGCACGCCCGCGGGGATGACCGGCACTGCGATGCTGACGTTCGACTCGGCCAGGCTGAAGTTCGATGCGCTCTCGCCGACCAGCACCGCGAGTGCATGCTCGAGCTCGGCGCGGAGCCGGTCGAGGCCGAGCGCTTCCGACTCGGTGGCGGACACTTCGGTGCGCACGCGCGCCACATCGAGCTCGGCCACGTCACCGGCGGCGTGGCGTCGTTCGATGAGCCGCAACGTGTCTTGATACGCAAGCACGGTGTCGCGCACGAGCTTGCGCTCGACATCGAGCACTCGCAATGCCAGGTAGGTCTGCGCGACATCGGCCTGGACGAGCAGTCGCGTGCTCTGCAGCAGCGCTTCGCGCGCTTGCGCGTCGAGCGCGGCGGCATCGGTCGCGCGCGACAGCCGGCCGACGAGGTCGATTTCATAGGACAGGCTCGCGCCGGCGGTGACGAGCGTGCTGGCCGACCCGCGTGCCAAGGGCTCGGCCTGGCGTGACGCGCCGGCGCCGACACCCACCTGCGGCAAACGATCGGCATCGGTGGCGCGCACCAGCGCGCGCGCCTGTGCCAGCCGCGCAGCCGCCACCTGGATGCTCGTGTTGGTGCGTGCCGCGCGCTCCACCAGGTCGTCGAGCACCGGGTCGGCGAAGGCTCGCCACCACGCACCACGGTCTTGCGCTTCGGCCGGCGCCGCGACCGTCCAGCGGCCGTCGCCCTCCTTGAAGGCAGCCGGCGTCGCCGGCAATGCGGACGCGTCGATGGCCGGCACCGACGCGCATCCCGCGAGCACGAGAGCCGCCAACAGCGGCGCGAGCGCCATCCGGCGGGTTCGATTTGGAAATTTCATGACAAGTCGTCCTTCACTCATGGCCCTTGAGCGGCGCCGCCGGCACCGGTTTGGCCGATCCGCCGCCGGAGGATCCGGGCGCGTGCGCAAACGCTTCGAGGTGCGGCACCTCGCCGTGCAGCTTGAGCGGGCGGTTGCCCGTCAGCTTGCGCAGCAGCACATAAAACACCGGCGTGAGGAAGAGGCCGAAGGCCGTGACGCCGATCATCCCGGCGAACACCGCGATGCCCATGGCCTGGCGCATCTCGGCGCCCGCGCCGGTGGACAGCACCAGCGGCAGCACCCCCATCACGAAAGCCAGCGAGGTCATCAGGATCGGGCGCAGCCGCAGCCGCGCGGCCTCCACCGCCGCCTGCAGCGGCGTGCGGCCCGCGAACTCGAGCTCGCGTGCGAACTCGACGATCAGGATCGCGTTCTTGGCGGAAAGCCCGACCAGCACGATGAGGCCGATCTGCGTGAACACGTTGTTGTCGCCGTTCGAGAGCCACACCCCGGTCATCGCCGCCAGCAGACCCATCGGCACGATGAGGATGATGGCGATCGGCAGCGTGAGGCTTTCGTAAAGCGCGGCCAGCGCCAGGAACACCAGCACGATAGCCAGCGGAAACACCCACAGCGCGGAGTTGCCGGCCAGGATCTCCTGGTAGGTCAGCTCGGTCCACTCGTAGGTGATGCCCTTTGGCAGCGTCTCGGCCGCGATGCGCTCCACGGCATCCTGCGCCTGGCCCGATGAATAGCCAGCGGCCGGACCGCCGTTGATGTCGGCGGCGAGGTAGCCGTTGTAGCGCATCGCACGCTCCGGACCGAAACTCGGCTTCACGTTCATCAGCGCCGCGAGCGGCACCATCTCGCCGGTGGTCGAGCGCACCTTCAGCAGGCCCACGTCCTCGGCGCGCGCGCGGTAGGCGGCGTCGGCCTGCACTCGCACCGAGTAGGTACGGCCGAACTTGTTGAAGTCGTTGACGTAGAGGCTACCGAGGTAGATCTGCATCGTTTCGAACACGTCGGTGACCGGCACGCCGAGCTGGCGCGCCTTGGTGCGGTCGATGTCGGCGTAGAGCTGGGGAACGTTGACCTGGTAGCTCGAGAAAAGGCCGGCGAGTTCGGGCGCCTGCTGCGCCTTGGCCATGAAGGCCTTGACCGCCGCGTCCATGGCTTCGTAGCCGAGCGAGCCGCGGTCTTCGAGCTGCAGCTTGAAACCGCCGGTCGTGCCCAGGCCGGCCACCGGCGGCGGCCCGAACATCACGATGAATGCGTCCTGGATGCCCGCGAACTGCTGGTTGAGCTGCGCGGCCACCGCGGCGCCGCTCTGGTCGGGACGCTTGCGCTCGTCGAAGGGCTTGAGCATCGCGAAGGCGATGCCGGAGTTCGAGCTGTTGGTGAAGCCGTTGATCGACAGGCCCGGGAAGGCCAGCGTGCCCTCCACGTTCGGGTTCTTCTTCATGATCTCGCCCATGCGGCGGATCACTTCGTCGGTGCGGTCGAGCGTGGCGCCGTCGGGCAGCTGCGCGAAGCCGATCAGGTACTGCTTGTCCTGGGCCGGCACGAAGCCGCTGGGCACCGCCTTGAACAAGCCGAAGGTCGCGGCCACCAGCGCGAGGTACACGGCCATCATCAGCGCCTTGCGCGAGACGACCTTGCGCACGCCACCGCTGTAGGCCGTGGCCCCGCGGCCGAACAGGTGGTTGAAGCCACGGAACAGCCAGCCGAACGCCCGGTCCATCGCGCGCGTCAGCGCGTCCTTCGGTGCGTCGCGGCCCTTCAGCAGCAGGGCGGCGAGCGCAGGTGACAGCGTGAGCGAGTTGACCGCGGAGATCACGGTGGAGATGGCGATCGTGACCGCGAACTGCTTGTAGAACTGCCCGGTCAGGCCGCTGATGAAGGCCAGCGGCACGAACACCGCGACCAGCACCAGGGCGATCGCGATGATCGGCCCGGAGACCTCGCGCATCGCGCGGTAGGTCGCATCGCGCGGACTCAAGCCCGCCTCGATGTTGCGCTCGACGTTCTCGACCACCACGATCGCGTCGTCGACCACGATGCCGATCGCGAGCACCAGGCCGAACAGGCTGAGCGCGTTGATCGACAGGCCCAGCAGGTGCAGCACCGCGAAGGTGCCGACGATCGACACCGGCACCGCCAGCAGCGGGATGATCGACGCACGCCAGGTCTGCAGGAACAGGATCACCACCAGCACCACGAGCGCAACCGCCTCCAGCAGCGTCTGCACCACCGACTTGATCGATGCGCGCACGAACTGCGTGGGGTCATAGGCGATGCGGTACTCGACGCCCTCGGGCATGTACTGCTTGAGCTCCTCCATCGTCTTGCGCACCGCGGCCGAGATCTGCAGCGCGTTGGATCCGGGTGCCTGGAACACGCCGGTGCCCACCGCCGGGTCGTTGTCGAGCAGCGAGCGCAGCGAATAATCGGCAGCGCCGAGTTCCAGCCGGGCGATGTCGCGCAGCCGCGTCACGGCGCCGCCGGCGCCGCTCTTGACGATGATGTCGCCGAACTCCTCCTCGCTCTGCAGGCGCCCATGGGCGTTGATCGACAGTTGAAGATCGACACCGGGCAGGCCCGGCGACGCACCGACCACACCGGCCGCGGCCTGCACGTTCTGCTCGCGGATCGCGCGCACCACGTCGCCGGCCGACAGGCCGTGCCCGGCCACCTTCTGCGGGTCGAGCCAGGCGCGCATCGAGTACTCGCCGCCACCCCAGGTCTGCACCTGGCCCACGCCCTCGATGCGCGCCAGGCGGTCCCTGACGTTGAGCAAGGTGTAGTTGCGCAGGTAGTTCATGTCGTATCGGTTGTTCGGCGACACGAGGTGCACCACCATCGTCAGGTCGGACGAGCTCTTGACCGTCGTGATGCCGAGCCGGCGCACCTCTTCCGGCAGGCGCGGCTCGGCCTGCGACACGCGGTTTTGCACCAGCTGCTGTGCCTGGTCGGGGTTGGTGCCGAGCCTGAAGGTGACGGTCAGCGTCATCTGCCCGTCGGTGGTGGCTTGGCTGCCCATGTAGAGCATGCCTTCGACGCCGTTGATCGCTTCTTCCAGCGGCGTGGCCACCGTTTCGGCGATCACCTTGGGGTTGGCGCCGGGGTATTGCGCGCGCACCACCACCGATGGCGGCACGACCTCGGGGTATTCGGAGATCGGCAACGCGCGCAGGGCCAGCAGCCCTGCGATCAGCATCAGCAGCGACAGCACGCCGGCAAAGATCGGCCGGTCGATGAAGAACTTGGAGAGGTTCATGACGAGGCCTTCCGTGCGCTCAGGACTTCGGTTGCGCGTCCGGCGCGCCGTTGGTCTTCTGCGCCTGCACGTCGGCCTTGGCGTCCATCGCGACGACCTGCGGCGTGACCACGCCGCCCGGGCGCACGCGCTGCAGCCCGTTGACGACGATGTGCTCGCCGGCCTTCAGCCCCGAGGTGACGACGCGCAGGCCGTCGACCGACGCGCCGAGCGTCACCTCGCGATAGCTCGCCTTGTTGTCGGCACCGACGACCAGCACGAACTTCTTGTTCTGGTCGGTGCCGACCGCGCGCTCGTTGATGAGCACGGCGGCGCCGTTCTTCACCTGGCCCATGCGCAGCCGCGCGAACTGGCCGGGCATCAGCGCGCCGTCCTTGTTGTCGAACACCGCGCGCACGCGCACCGTGCCGCTTTTCGCATCGACCTGGTTGTCGACCAGTTGCAGGTGGCCCTGGTGGGGCGTGTCCGGCGTGGCCGCGGTGCCCATCAGCACCGTGATGCGCTCGACCGGCGTGCGCGCGCCGGCACCCGAGGTGGCTGCACCGTTCAAGTCCTTCAGCGCACGCGTCACGACCTGCTCGTCGGCATCGAAGCTCGCGTAGATCGGATTGACCGAGACGAGCGTCGTCAGCACCGCCGCACCGGGGCCCGCGGCCACCAGGTTGCCGACCGTGACTTCGAGCCTGCCGACGCGGCCGGCCACCGGTGCACGCACTTGCGTGTAGCCGAGGCTCAGGCGAGCCGACTGCAGCGCGGCCTGCACGGCGCGCAGGTTCGCATCGGCCTCGCGCTGTGCGTTGAGCCGCTCATCGAACTCGCGCTGCGCGATCGCGCGTTCGTCCCACAGGCGCTGCGCGCGGCCGAGTTCGCTCTTGGCGTGCGACACGCGCGACTGCGCGGCGACGAGCTGCGCCTCGGCGCGCTCCACCTCCGCGGCATAGGGCGCGGGATCGATCGTGATCAGCAAGTCGGCCTGCTTGACGAGCGCGCCCTCGCGGAAGTGCACCGCCTGCACCGCGCCGGTCACGCGCGAGCGGATGTCGACGCGCTCGACCGCCTCGAGCCGGCCGGAGAACTCGTTCCACGACGCCACGTCGCGCGACACGACGGCCGCCACCGAGACCGGCGGCGCAGCGGGCGCGCCCGTTGCCTGGGGCGCCTTGGCGCTCGATGGCAGGCCGATGACAGCAGCGACGACGGCCGCAATGGCGGTCAACACCGCCGCGCTCGCCCAGAGCCGGCGGCGTGTTTGACGCGGAACTTGTTTCATGGCGAACTCCTTGAGGTTTTGGTTGATTCGGTGCTCTTGAAGAACTGGGTGAAAGGCTCGTGCAGCGCCGCGGCCCACGCGGACTCGACGCCCGCCGACTCGAGAAAGCTGCTCGGCCAGCCGGTCGCGGTCGGGATCACGACTTCGTGCACCACGACGTTGGCCTCACGTAAGCGCCGCGCGAAACTTTGCGTCTCGTCGCGCATCGGGTCGTCTTGCGCGGTGACCAGCAGCGTGGGCGGCAGTCCACCCAGGCGCATCGACGAGCCGGGCGCCGCGTAGGGATGGTCCGCATTGGCGGCGCGACACAGGTATCGGCGCCAGCCGTCGGCCCACTTGCAACCCACAGGTCCCGTTTCGGCCTGCCGCTGCGACTCGGTCGCGAGGCAGGGGTCGAGCATCGGCGACAACAGGATCTGTCCGGCCAGTTCCGGCTCCTGCCGGTCGCGTGACATCAATGCGGCCGCCGCAGCGAGGTTGCCGCCGGCTTCTTCGCCGGCCACGTAGACGCGCGCGCCCAGGCCTGCGAGCTTCGTGCGGTGTCGATGGACCCACACCAGCGCCGCGTGGCCCGCTTCCGCGGCGTGCGGGAACGGCTTCTCCGGCGCCAGCGGATAGTCGAGCGAAACGACGACCGCGCCCGAGCGCGCGAGCAGCTGCGCGACGGTCGACCCGCAGTCGAGCGAGCCGGACACGAACGCCCCGCCATGCATGTGCACCACCAGCGGCGCCGACCCCGACGGGCTGCGGCGTCCGTACACCCGCGCCGATACCGGTTGCGCCTGGCCAATATCGATGACCTGGTCGGTCCACGGGGGGTGATCGGAGCTCATTGTGCGAACCACGGGCTGCTTGTTGCGATGCGACAGACGATACGGCGGCCGCACGCATCCACAAATAGCCCTTGCGTGGCTTCTCTATTTCTGTGCGCCGAACAATCGGCACCCGCAGGCTTGCTATAAACGCGGCAAGGCCAGGAGGTACCCGTGGATCGATTCATGGCGATGCGCGTGTTTTCACGCGTCGTGGAAGCCGGCACCTTTACCAAGGCGGCGGACTCGCTGGAGATGCCGAAGCCGTCGGTGACCAAGCTCGTGCAGAGCCTGGAGACGCACCTGCGCGTCAAGCTGCTCAATCGCACGACACGCCGGGTGACGGTCACGCCGGACGGCGCGGCCTACTACGAGCGCGTCGTGCGGCTGCTCAGCGAGCTGGAAGACATCGAAGCCAGCATGTCGAACGCGCAGGCCAACCCGAAAGGCAGGCTGCGCGTCGACATCGGCACGTCGGTGGCCGGCCTGATCATCATCCCGGCCTTGCCCGCCTTCCACGCGCGCTACCCCGACATCCAGATCGACCTCGGCGTGAGCGACCGGCCGGTCGACCTGATCAGCGACAACGTCGACTGCGTCGTGCGCGGCGGCGAGCTCACCGACCAATCACTGGTGGCGCGCCGCATCGGCGAGTTCCACTTCATCGCGTGCGCGACACCCGAGTACCTGAAGCGCCACGGCGTGCCATCGCATCCGTCGGACCTCGACTACGGACACTACGTCGTGCGCTTCTTTTCCCCGCGCACCGGCCGCGTGTTCCCTTTCGACTTCACAAAGGACGGCGAGCGGCTCGAGATCCAGGGCCGCTGCATCGTCTCGGTCAACGACAGCAACGCGTACCTCGCGGCGGGACTCGCGGGCCTGGGCATCATCCAGGGGCCGACCTTCATGGTGCAGCGGCACATCGCGAGCGGTGAGCTGGAGCCGGTGCTCGCCGACTGGTGGTCCGAGCCGATCCCCGTGCATGTGGTCTATCCGCCGAACCGCCACCTGAGCACGAAAGTTCGCATCTTCGTCGACTGGGTCGCCGATCTGTTCGCCAGCCACGACCTCATTCAAAGACGATCGACGCTGCCGGTCGGGTTGCAGCGCACGTCGAGCGCGTTGCCCGCGGCGGCGCAGGCGTAGCGCTCAGGACCGGCGGGGCCGGACCAAGGGATTGCGTGCCAGCGCGCGGCGCGTGCCGAATGTGGTTGTCGCCGCCACTTGTGATCCCGCCTTGCAGGGTCTACATACTGAAGTTCCGACACGAGCGTGCACGAGCACCATGCCCAATCGCCTCGCGCACGAAACGAGTCCCTACCTCCAGCAGCATGCCGACAACCCGGTGGACTGGCATGCCTGGGGTGATGAGGCATTGGCGCTGGCCCGCGGCACCGAACGGCCGATCTTGCTATCCGTCGGCTATTCAGCGTGCCACTGGTGCCATGTGATGGCGCACGAGTGTTTCGAAGATGCCGAGACGGCGGCGCTGATGAATCGGCATTTCGTCAACATCAAGGTCGACCGCGAGGAGCGGCCGGATATCGACCAGATCTACCAGACCGCGCACCAGTTGATCACTCAGCGCGCGGGGGGTTGGCCGCTGACGATGTTCCTGACGCCCGACGGCAAGCCGTTCTTCGGCGGCACCTATTTTCCGAAGCGCGCGCGCCACAACCTCCCGGGCTTCGACGAGTTGCTCGCGCGCGTGGCCGCGGTGTGGCGCGCACAACGGGCGCAGGTTGAAACGCAAGGTGACGAGGTGGTTCGCCATCTGAGCGCCACGTTGCCCGCGCGCGGCGGCGCGGACGCGCTCGACGCGGTCGTCATGCAAGCGCCGTCAGACCTGCGCGAGGCGATGATGCAAAGCTTCGACGAGGTCGACGGCGGCTTCGGCGGCGCGCCGAAGTTCCCGCAGCCTTTCAGCGTCGACGCATTGCTGCGTGTCGCGCACGGCGAGCGCGATGACACGGCGCGCGAAGCCGTGCTGCACACGCTGCGCCGCATGGCCGAGGGTGGCCTGTACGACCATCTGGGCGGCGGTTTCTTTCGCTACAGCACCGACGCGCAATGGCTGATCCCGCACTTCGAGAAGATGCTGTACGACAACGGGCCGTTGCTGCGCTTGTATGCCCAGGCGTGGCAGCTCACCGGTGAGCCGCTCTTTCGAACGGTGTGCGAGGAAACGGCAGCGTGGCTGATGCGCGAGATGCAAGTCGGCGACGGCGGCTACTGCTCGAGCATCGACGCAGACTCGCAGGGCGAAGAAGGGCGCTTCTATGTCTGGCCGCGGCAGCAGGTGGCCGCGCAGCTGACAGGTGACGAGTTCGCCGTGGCCGCGGCGCGCTACGGGCTCGACGGACCTCCGAACTTCGAGCACCGTGCCTGGCATCTGCATGCGGCCCGACCGCTGGTCGACGTGGCCGCACAGCTCGGTCGCTCGCAGGCCGAGTGCGAAGCCTTGATCGCCGGCGCCCGCACGCGCTTGTTTGCTTTGCGAGAGACGCGCGTGCGTCCGGGCCGCGACGACAAGGTGCTCACGAGCTGGAACGCACTGGCGATCGACGGCATGGCCTTCGCGGCGCGCGTGTTCGGGCGGGAGCGCTGGGCCGCGTCGGCCAGGCGCGCGATGGACTTCGTGCGCCGCAACCTGTGGCGCGACGGTCGCCTGCTGGCCACCCACAAGGACGGCCGCTCGCACCTGAACGCCTACCTCGACGACCACGCCTTCCTGCTCGGCGCGGCGCTCGAGCTGATGCAAGGCGGCACGCTCGACGTGGTCGACCTGCGGTTCGCGCGCGCGTTGGCCGATGCGATGCTCGAGCGCTTCGAGGATCGGCGCGACGGCGGCTTCCACTTCACGAGCCACGACCACGAAGCGCTGGTGATGCGGCCGAAGTCGGGTCATGACGGCGCCACGCCGTCGGGCAACGGCATGGCCGCGCTGCACCTGCAGCGCCTGGGCCACTTGACCGGCGAGCCGCGCTACCTGGAGGCCGCGCAGCGCACGCTGACGCTGTTTGCGGGCGAGCTCGGCCGCGTCCCGCATGCCCATGCCACGCTGATCGGCGCGCTGGCCGAGTACCGCGCTGCACCGGCCGTGGTGATGCTCACCGGGCCGCCGGCGGGGCTTGCGCCGTGGCGCGCGGAACTCGACAGTCGCTACCTGCCCGGCGTGTTGTCGCTGCAACTGCCGCAAGCCACCAGCGATCTGCCTGCGGCGCTGGACAAGCCGGCGGCCTCCACCGCACAGGCGTGGATCTGTCGCGGCACGCACTGCCTGCCGCCGCTCGACGAGCTCCAGGCGCTCGTCGATACGCTCACGGCCAAAGTCGAATGAAACAGCCCGGGAGCGCCGTTCGCTACAAGCGCGCCGCGTCGGGCAGCTCGATCTTGACTTCGAGCACCTCGAGGTTGTCCTGCCGCTCCAGGTGCACCTTGATGTCGTCGGGCTTGATCGACACGTACTTCGAGATCACCGCGAGCAGCTCGCGCTGCAGCGCCGGCAGGTAGTCGGGGCGCCGCGCGCGGCCACTGCGCTCGTGCGCCAGGATGATCTGCAGTCGCTCCTTGGCGACGCTCGCGGTCTTCTTCTTTTCGCCGAGCAGGAAGGAGAGCAAGGACATCGCTCACCTCCCGCTGAAAACGCGCTTGAAGAAGTTCGGCCGCGCCGCGTCGACAAAGCGCATCGGCCGTTGCTCGCCGGCGAAGCGGCGCACCACGTCCTTGTACGCCTCGGACACGTCGCTGCCTTTCAGATGGATCGCCGGCACGCCCTGGTTCGACGCGTTGAGCACCGTCTCCGATTCGGGGATCACGCCGATCAGCTCGATGCGCAGGATCTCCTGGATGTCATCGAGCGACAGCATCTGCCCGCCCAGCACGCGGCCTGGGTTGTAGCGTGTGATCAGCAGGTGCTCGCGGATGCCCTCCTTGCCGTCGATGGCGCGCTTGGTCTTGGACGCGAGCATGCCCAGGATGCGGTCGGAGTCGCGCACCGATGAGACCTCGGGATTGGTGACGACGAGCGCCTCGTCGGCGTAGTGCATCGCCATCAGTGCGCCGGTCTCGATACCGGCCGGCGAGTCGCACACGATGTACTCGAAGCCCATGTCGGCCAGCTCCTTCAGCACGCGCTCGACGCCCTCGTGGGTCAGCGCTTCTTTGTCGCGCGTCTGCGAAGCGGCCAGCACCGAGAGGTGCTCGCAATGCTTGTCCTTGATGAGCGCCTGCGTCAGCTTGGCTTCACCGTGGATCACGTTGATCAGGTCGAACACGACGCGCCGCTCGCAGCCCATGATGAGGTCGAGGTTGCGCAGGCCGACATCGAAGTCGATCACCGCGGTCTTGTGGCCGCGCAGCGCGAGGCCCGACGCGAAGCTCGCGCTGGTGGTGGTCTTGCCTACGCCTCCCTTGCCGGAGGTCACGACGATGATTCTGGCCATCGGTGGGGGGTCCTTTCAATGCAAAGCAAGTGATTCAGAGCTTCAGCGCTTCGACGACGAGGCGTTCGCCGTCCAGGCGCACTTGCGCCGGCTTGCCGAGCACGTCGGCCGGCAGCTCGGTTTCGGTGGTGCGGTAGACGCCTGCGATCGAGACCAGTTGCGGCTCCATGCAGGTCGTGAAGATGCGCGCATCGGCATTGCCTTTCGCGCCGGCGATCGCACGGCCGCGCAGCGGTGCGTACACGTGGATGTTGCCGTCGGCGATGACCTCGGCACCGAAGCTCACGACCGCGAGCACGACCAGGTCGGCGCCCTTCGCGTAGACCTGCTGGCCCGAGCGCAACGGCTTGTCGACAACGAGCGTTGCGGGCGCGGCGACCGGCACTTCGCGGATCACTTCGGTCAGCACCACTTCGGGCATCACGGGGGCGGCGCGCGACGGCGCGGCGGCGCTCGCCGTGTCGGGGGCTTCGATCAAGCCGGCCGCGAGTGCTGCCTCCATCTGAGGCGCACTGCCCCCCTTTGCGGCGACCGGCACCATCTTGTGCCTGCGCAGCAGCGCAATCAGCGCGCCGATGTCGATGTCGGTCGCCTCGTCGCGCACCTGCGAGAGGTCGATCGCGACCGGATCCTGATCGAAGAAATCCGGCACGTTGCCGAAACGCTCTTCGAGCTCGCGGTCGAGGGCGATCCAATCGGTGGTCTTCAACACCACCGCAACGAGTGTCAACGCGGCACTCTTCAGATCGAAGATGACAGGAGTGTTTGCCTTCGAGACGACAGCCATCGAGCAGCGAGGTTGCGAAAGGGCGCGAGTCTAACGGACATCGGTGAAAGCAAGATTGCAGCCACGCCATAAGCAAATGACGCTGCGACCTTACTCGGCGATGGCATAAGCAACAGTGAATCGCTTCGTTCCGCAAGCGCGAGGGCGTCTCTAGCATCCGGATTCAAAGCGCACATCCGCGCGCCACTCACTTCAAGAAGGCTCCTCGTCATGACGACGTCTCGATTCCTCCGCCACACGCTGGTGTCTCTTGCGCTGGCGGCCGGCGCCGGCGCGACGCTTGCGAAGGACATCACCTTGCTCAACGTGTCGTACGACCCGACGCGCGAGCTGTATCAGGATTTCAACAAGGCCTTCGCCGCGCACTGGAAGGCGAAGACCGGCGACAACGTGATCGTCAAGCAATCGCATGGCGGCTCGGGCAAGCAGGCACGCTCGGTGATCGATGGGCTGGAGGCCGACGTCGTCACGCTCGCACTCGCCTACGACGTGGACGTGCTCGCCAACAAGGGCAAGCTGATCCCGGCCGACTGGCAGCAGCGCCTCAAGCACAACAGTGCACCGTACACGTCGACGATTGTTTTCCTCGTGCGCAAAGGCAACCCGAAGGGCATCAAGGACTGGGACGATCTGAGCAAGCCGAACGTCGCCGTCATCACGCCGAACCCGAAGACCTCGGGCGGCGCGCGCTGGAACTACCTCGCGGCCTGGGGCTACGCGCTGAAGAAATACGGCTCCGAAGCGAAGGCGCAGGAGTTCGTCGGCAAGATCTACGGCAACGTGCCCGTGCTCGATACCGGCGCGCGCGGCTCGACGACGACCTTTGTCGAGCGCGGCATCGGCGACGTGCTGCTGGCGTGGGAGAACGAGGCGCTGCTCGCGCTGAAGGAACTCGGGCCGGACAAGTTCGACATCGTCGCGCCGTCGCTGTCGATCCTCGCCGAGCCGCCGGTCGCGGTGGTCGACAAGGTCGTCGACAAGCGCGGCACGCGCGCGGTCGCGCAGGCCTACCTCGAGTACCTCTACTCGCCCGAAGGGCAGGACCTCGCGGGTCAGAACTACTACCGCCCGATCGATGAGAAGGCCGCGGCCAAGTACGCGAAGCAGTTCCCGAAGGTCAACCTGTTCACCATCGACCAGGTGTTCGGCGGCTGGGCCAAGGCGCAGAAGACCCATTTCGCCGATGGAGGGGTGTTCGACCAGATCTACACGAAGAAGTAATCCTTCCTCCCGGCGTGGCGACGCCGACGGCCCATCGAGCCGGCGGCGGCCTTACGCGTTTGGCGCATAACGATCCGTAGATTAGATCGTTTGGCGCTCGATCATCCCTGCGTACCATCCTTCGCTGCTCGACCCCCTGGCGTCGCGGCGGAGATTCATCATGTCCAAGTCTTCAACCTTCGGCGCGACCCGTCGCGCCGTGTTCATCGTCGGCGCCGGCGCGTTACTCGGCCTCAATGCACCGGCGCTCGCGGCCGGCCCCACGCTGCTCAACGTCAGCTACGACGTCGCGCGCGAGTTCTACAAGGAATACAACGCCGCGTTCGTCAAGCACTGGAAGCAGACCACCGGCGAAGACATCACGATCAACCAGTCGCACGGCGGCTCGAGCAAGCAGGCGCGCGCGGTGATCGACGGCCTCGAGGCCGACGTCGTGACGATGAACCAGTCCAACGACATCGACGCGATCGCCGAAAGGGGCAAGCTCTTGCCGCTCGACTGGGCGAAGCGGCTGCCCAACAACGGCGCGCCGACGACCTCCACCACGGTGATCCTCGTTCGCAAGGGCAATCCGAAAGCCATCAAGGACTGGTCCGACCTCGCGAAGCCCGGCGTCAGCGTCGTGATCCCGAACCCGAAGATCACCGGCAACGGCCGCTACACCTACGTCGCCGCATGGGGCGCCGCGATCAAGTCGGGCGCGACGCCCGCCCAGGCGCGCGAACGCGTGCAGAAGATCTTCGCCAACGTGCCGGTGTTCGACGGCGGCGGCCGCGCCGCGACGACGACCTTCGCGCAACGCGGCATCGGCGACGCGCTCGCCACGTTCGAAAGCGAAGTGAACCTGATCCGCGCCGAGTTCGGCGCCAACTTCGACGTCGTCTACCCTTCGTTCAGCATCCTCGCCGAGAACCCGGTCGCGGTGATCGACAAGGTGGTCGACAAGAAGGGCACTCGCAAGCACGCCGAGGCCTACCTGAAATACCTGTGGTCCGATGAGGCGCAGGAGATCGCGGCCAAGCACCAGGTGCGCCCGCGCTCGCCGGCGCTGCTGCAGAAGTACGTGAAGGACTTTCCGAAGGTGAACCTGTTCACCATCGACGAGGTGTTCGGCGGCTGGAGCAAGGCGCAGAAGGAGCACTTCGACGACGGCGCGATCTACGACCAGATTCTCGCCGCCGGCAAGAAATCCTAGGCCCCGCCGGATGTTTCTCTCGCGCACGCTCCTGAAGCGGCACAGCGTGCTGCCCGGCTTCGACCTGGCGCTCGGCTTCACGCTGCTGTACTTGAGCTTCATCGTGCTGATCCCGCTGTCGGCCGCGTTCCTGAAGACCTTCACGATGACGTGGCCGGCGTTCTGGGACGCAGTGACGTCGCCGCGCGTGATGGCGTCGTACCGGCTCACCTTCGGCGCTTCGTTCGCCGCGGCGCTGCTCAACGCGTTCTTCGGGCTGATCGTCGCGTGGGTGCTGGTGCGCTACCGGTTCCCGGCCAAGCGCCTCGTCGATGCGCTCGTCGACCTGCCGTTCGCGTTGCCGACCGCGGTCGCGGGTATCGCGTTGACGGCGCTCTATGCACAGAATGGCTGGATCGGCCAGTTCATTGCGTTCAAGGTCAGCTTCACGCCGATCGGTGTGTTCGTCGCGCTGACCTTCATCGGGTTGCCGTTCGTCGTGCGCACGCTGCAGCCGGTGATCGAGGACCTGCACACCGAGATCGAGGAGGCTGCGGCGACGCTCGGCGCGTCGCGCTGGCAGACCTTCGCGAAGGTGATCCTGCCGATCATCACGCCGGCGCTCTTGACGGGCTTTGCCCTTGCGTTCGCGCGTGCGCTCGGCGAATACGGCTCGGTGATCTTCATCGCCGGCAACATGCCGATGCTCAGCGAGATCACGCCGCTGCTGATCATCACCAAGCTCGAGCAGTACGACTACACCGGCGCGACCGCGATTGCCGTGGTGATGCTGGTCGCCGCATTCGTGCTGCTGCTCGCCATCAACGCGCTGCAGGCGTGGACGCGTGCACGGCAGGGGCGGTGAGATGAAACGCTTCACGAGTCTGTGGCGCACGCACGCCGAGGACGGGGTCCCCGGGCTCCGTTCAGCCAATTCTTATTCACTGCGCCCGGGGACCCCGCCCTCGGCTGAGACGGTGGCGTTCGACGCACGGCGTGCGCGCAGCACGGTGGAGCAACCAAGAAGATGAACTCGACGGTTGCGTTGCCGACGACGGCATCGATCGCCGCCACTGCACCACGCAACGTGCGTGCGGCGACGACCGAGCCGGCGTGGGTCAAGTGGCTGCTGATCGGCGTCGCGCTTGCGTTCCTCACGCTCTTCCTCTTCGTTCCGCTTGCGGTCGTCTTCGTCGAGGCGTTCAAGAAGGGCGTCGGCGTGTACCTCGCCGCGATCACCGATCCGGATGCGGTGTCGGCGATCAAGCTGACCCTGCTGGCCGCCGGCATCTCGGTGCCGCTGAACCTCGCGTTCGGCATCGCGGCCGCGTGGTGCATCGCGAAGTTCGACTTTCGCGGCAAGAACGTCCTGCTCACGCTGATCGACCTGCCGTTTTCGGTGAGCCCGGTGATCTCGGGCCTGATCTACGTGCTGGTGTTCGGCTTGCAGGGCTGGTTCGGCGAATGGTTGCGCGACCATGACCTGAAGATCATTTTCGCGGTGCCGGGCATCGTGCTCGCCACCGTGTTCATCACCTTTCCTTTCGTCGCGCGCGAGCTCATTCCGCTGATGCAGGCGCAAGGCACCGAGCAGGAGGAAGCGGCGCGCGTGCTCGGCGCCAGCGGGTGGCAGATTTTTCGAAGAGTCACGCTGCCGAACGTGAAGTGGGCGCTGCTGTATGGCGTGATCCTGTGCAACGCGCGTGCGATGGGCGAGTTCGGTGCGGTCAGCGTCGTGTCGGGCCACATTCGCGGACAGACCAACACGATGCCGCTGCACATCGAGATCCTCTACAACGAATACCAGTTCGCCGCGTCGTTCGCGGTGGCCTCGCTGCTCGCCGGGCTCGCGCTCGTCTCGCTCGTGCTGAAGTTCGCCGTCGAGCAGCGCGTGAAGGCGCAGTTGAAGGTGCAGGGCCAAAGAAGCGAGTGAAGGATCAACAGATGAGCATCGAAGTTCGCAATCTCAACAAGCGCTTCGGCGAGACGGTCGTCTGCGACAACCTGAACCTCGATATTCCGGCGGGCGAGCTCGTCGCATTGCTCGGCCCGTCGGGCTCGGGCAAGACGACGCTGTTGCGCATCATCGCCGGACTCGAAGTGCCCGACTCGGGCACCGTGCTCTTTCACGGCGAGGACGCAACCAACACCGACGTGCGCGAGCGCCAGGTCGGGTTCGTGTTCCAGCACTACGCGCTGTTCGGCCACATGTCGATCTTCGAGAACGTCGCGTTCGGTCTGCGCGTGCGGCCGAAGGCGACGCGGCCCGACGAAAAGCAGATTCGCGCGAAGGTGATGGAACTGCTGAAGCTCGTGCAGCTCGACTGGATCGCCGACCGCTACCCGCATCAGCTCTCGGGCGGGCAGCGGCAACGCATCGCGCTCGCTCGCGCGCTCGCGGTCGAGCCGAAGGTGCTGCTGCTCGACGAGCCCTTCGGCGCGCTCGACGCGAAGGTGCGCAAGGAACTGCGCCGCTGGCTGCGCCGGCTGCACGACGAGGTGCATGTGACGAGCGTCTTCGTCACGCACGACCAGGAAGAGGCGATGGAGGTGGCCGACCGCATCGTCGTGATGAACCATGGCCGCATCGAGCAGGACGGGCCGCCCGACGAGGTCTACGATCACCCGGCCACCCCGTTCGTGCTGCAGTTCCTCGGCGACGTCAACCTGTTCCACGGGCGCCTCGGACACACCCCGGAGGCGGGCGGCGAGGTCAGCTACGTGCGCCCGCACGAGTTGCAGATCCTGAGCGCCCCGGTCGAGGGATCGCTCCCGGTGACGCTGTCGCAGGCGCTCACGGTCGGCCCGAACACGCGGCTGGAGTTCAAGCGACAGGACGATTCGAGTTATGTCGACGTCGAGCTGCCGCGCACCGAATACACCCTGCTTCGCGACCAGATCGGCTTGCGCCCCGGCGCCCAAGTGCATCTGCTGCCGCGGCGCGTGACGCGCTTCGCGGTCGACGAGTTGCCCGACCCGGCGGCAATGATCTGAACAAGGGGATCTGACCCCCTCTCCCAGAGGGAGAGGGGACGACACAGGCAGCTCAGCCCTCGTCGACCTGCCCCGGCGGCGCCGCCAGCGCCCGATCGACCACCTCGCGCGTCAGCGGCGCTGCGAACGCCTCCATGAACGCGTACACATAGCGGCGCAAGTAACTGCCGCGGCGCACCGCGAGGCGGGTGACGTTGACTTCGAACAGATGCCCGGCGTCGCGCGCACGCAGATTGCGGTCGCGCTCGGCGTCGAAGGCGATCGACGCGACGATGCCCACGCCCATGCCGAGCTCGACGTAGGTCTTGATCACATCGGCGTCCATCGCGGTGAGCACGACGCTCGGCTTCAGCCCGGCGCGCGCGAACGCCTCGTCGATATGGGTGCGCCCGGTGTAGCCGACGTCGTAGGTGATGATCGGGTGGTGTGCGAGCGCGGCCAGCGAGAGCGGCGTGTCCACACCGTCGGCGAGCGGATGCCCGGGCGGCACGACGACGCTGTGCGTCCAGCGATAACAAGGCAGCGCGACCAGCTGCGGGTACTGCGCGAGCGCCTCGGTCGCGATCGCGATGTCGGCTTCGCCGTCGAGCAGCATCTGCGCGATCTGGCGCGGCGAGCCTTGGTGCAGGTTGAGCGTGACGCGCGGATAGAGCGCGCGAAAGTCGCGCACGACGGCCGGCAGCGCGTAGCGCGCCTGCGAATGCGTCGCCGCGATCGTCAACGGTCCGTCGTTCTGGCTCGCATAGTCCTGGCCCGCGCTGCGCAGGTTGTCGGCGTCGCGCAACAGTCGCTCGATGATCTCGACCATCGCGCGGCCCGGCTCGGTCAGGCCCGTCAGCCTTTTCCCGGCGCGCACGAAGATCTCGACGCCGAGCTCTTCCTCGAGCTCACGGATTTGGCGACTCACCCCGGGCTGCGATGTGTGCAGCGCCTGCGCCACTTCGGTCAGGTTGAAGCGGCGGCGGATCGTTTCGCGCACCGAGCGCAGTTGCTGGAAATTCATGCAGGGAACGCAAATCGCATAAGGAGCGAATTATTGGGCTGCGACTTGGCGGGGATACGAACGACTTCTTCTATCCTTAGCCGCCCCAGGCATAACAATTGCCCTTGCATGTGGTCTTGGCGAGGTGCGCAAAATGCGGCAAGGTCGCCGGGACCGATGAACAGAGGAGCAAAACATGAACGCAGCACGGAGCGTCCGATGGGCGATGATGGCCCTGGGCACGGTGGCGCTCGTCGGCTGCGGTGGCGGGGGCGGCACAAGCGGCGGTAATGCCGTTGTGCCCACGGTCTCTCTCACCGCGCCGGCGAACTTCGCAACCGGGCTGACGGGTACCGTGGCCCTCACGGCCAATGCGAGCGACGACGTCGCCGTCACGCTCGTCGAGTTCGAGGTCGACGGCCTGCCCGTCGGATCGGACAGCAGCGCCCCGTATGCGGCCAGCGTCGACACGTCGACCTACGCCGCCGGCCAGCATATCGTTCGGGTGCGCGCGCGCGACGCGGCGGGCAACATTTCGGCGTGGACGACCGCGACCGTGCGCTTCGGCGGCAACAACTCGGTGCCGAGCGGCTTCACGAAGGACGAGAGCTTCGTCACCCGTCTAAGCCTGGCGACCGCCTTCGCGCAGGCGCCCGACGGAAGGCTGTTCATCGCCGAGCAGCGCGGTGCGCTGCGAATTGTCAAGCCTGGCTTCGCGTTGCCGGAGCCACTGCCCTTTGTGCAGTTGCAAGTCGATGCTGCAGGCGAACGTGGGCTAATCGGTGTCGCGCTGCATCCCAATTTCCCGAATCCCGCCCATGTCTTCGTCCACTACACCACCACCGCTGCCGATCCCCTCGGAACGCACAACCGCATCAGCCGCTTCACCGCGGCGGGTGATGTCGCCGCGCCGTTGAGCGAAGCGATCCTCGTCGAATTGCCGGCACTGTCCGCGGCGACCAACCACAACGGTGGCGCGCTGCACTTCGGCTTCGACGGCAAGCTGTACGTCGGGGTCGGCGAAAACGCCAACGGCGCGCGTTCGCAGGACCTGAGCAGTCCGCTCGGCAAGTTGTTGCGCTTCGACGAAGACGGCAACCCCTCGGCCGACAACCCGTTCTTCAACACGCAGCAGGGACTCGCGCGCGCGATCTGGGCCTACGGCTTGCGCAACCCGTTCACCTTCGCCGTGCAACCGGTCACCGGTCGCATCCACATCAACGACGTGGGCGAGGGCACGTGGGAGGAGGTCAACGTCGGCGTGGTCGGCGCCAACTACGGCTGGCCGAACTCCGAAGGTCCGGACAATGTCAGCGGCAACATCGTCGCGCCGCTGTTCGCCTACAAGCACAGCGCCGCGGTGCCGCCCGGCTCCGGCCCCGGCGGCTTCTTCACCGGCTTCTCGATCGCGGGCGGCGCCTTTTACCCGACGACCGGCAACTTCCCGGCGCCCTATCGCGAGAACTATTTCTTCGCCGACTTCGTGAGCAAGTTCATCGGGCGGCTCGACATGGTGAACGCAAACGCCGCCTACGCTTTTGCGAGCATCAGCGATTCGCCGGTCGACATGCTCGTCGGTACCGACGGCGCGCTGTACGTGCTGGGCCGATCGAGCGTGACGCGCATCAGCGCGCCTTGAATGACTCCCTCTCCCTCTGGGAGAGGGGACAGCGCCAGCGCGTGGTTTCACTTCGTCACCGCGGCCCGGCGGCATCTCGTGCACGCTCACGGCCATGCCTGCTGACCAGACCTCGATCCGCTTGCCCGCGCACCCTGCGCGATACCTGCGCGCGACGCTGCCCCTGCTCGTCGCGCTGGCGTCGTTGCTTTCCGCCTGCGGTGGAGGCGGCGGTGACAGCGCCCCGGCTGGCCCGACTGGCCCCTCCACAGGCAGCGGCGTGGGCACGATGCAACTGCCCGCCGGCACCGACACGAGTTGTGGCCTCGCGGGTTTTCGCGAAGAAGCGCTGCGCCTGATCAACGAGCGGCGCGCGGCCGGCGCGAGCTGCGGCAGCGCAGGCAGCTTTGCGCCGACCGGCGCGGTGGCGTGGAGCGACCCGCTCACGCAAGCGGCCTACGGCCACAGCAAGGACATGGCCGATCGCAACTACTTCGACCACACAAGCTTCGATGGACGCGTGCTTTCGGATCGCATTAGCGCGACCGGCTACGCGTGGTCGTCGATCGGCGAGAACATCGCTGCGGGCTACCCGAGCGTGGCCGCCGTCGTGAACGGCTGGATGTCGAGTCCGGGGCACTGCCGCAACATCATGAACGCCGCCTTTCGTGAGATCGGCCTGGCGTGCGCGCGCAACGACAGCAGTCAATACGAGCTGTACTACACGCTCGACCTGGCGACGCCGCGCTAGGTTGGCAAGCAGAGCGCGCGCAACGAAACACGCCGCCTCTCATCTGCTCGCCCCAGAAGTTTGTATCGGGTGCGCTCGGGGCGCTCAGCCGAGCCCCTGTGCCAGCCCCTCCAGCGCGTTGCGGTACTCGCGTGCGAGTTGCTCGATCACCTCGCGCGCCGACGCCACATGCTCGATGTTGCCCACACCCTGCCCTGCGCCCCAGATGTCGCGCCACGCCTTCGACTTGTTGCTGCCGCCGGAGCCGAACTTCATCGTGCTCTTGTCGGCGCTCGGCAGGTCGTCGGGATCGAGCCCCGACGCTTCGATGCTGCCGCGCAGGTAGTTGCCCAGCACGCCGGTGAACAGGTTCGTGTAGACCACGTCCTTCGCTGACGACTCCACGATCATCTGCTTGTACGCTGCCGGCGCGTTCGCCTCGTGCGTCGCGATGAAGCGAGTCCCCATGTACGCGAGGTCGGCGCCCATCGCCTGCGCGGCGAGCACATGCTCGCCCTTCGTGATGGCGCCCGACAGGATCAGCGGCCCGTCGTAGAAGCGCCGCACCTCCGACACCAGCGCGAACGGGCTCAGTGTGCCGGCGTGCCCGCCGGCGCCGGCGCACACGAGGATCAGGCCGTCGACGCCGGCCTCTAGCGCCTTCTCGGCATGCCGCACGTTGATCACGTCATGGAACACGAGGCCGCCGTAGCTGTGGATCGCCGGCACCGCGTCGTGCGGCGCGCGCAGGCTGGTGATCACGATCGGGACGCGATGGCGCACGCACACGTCGAGGTCGTGCTGCAGGCGGTCGTTCGAGTGATGCACGATCTGGTTCACCGCGTAGGGAGCGACCTTCGCGTGCGGATGCGCCGCCCGATGCTCGTCGAGCGCGTGCTGGATGCGTGTCAGCCAGCGCTCGAGCTCCTCGGCCGGCCTCGCGTTGAGGGCCGGAAAGGCGCCGATGATGCCGGCCTGGCACTGCGCGATCACCAGCTCGGGGTTCGAGACGATGAACATGGGCGAGCCGATGACCGGCAGGGCGAGTTGGTCACGCAGCGAGGCGGGCAGGCTCATAAGGCAACCTTACGGCTGTTGATGGCCGCCCGAGCACCTCGATGCAGGGTTGTCCACGGCGGCGGTCGGGTGGGGCTCATGGAGGGGCTCCGTCGTGGCCGCTCAGGCCGGGCTGCCCTGCGGCTGTGTCGTCCGGGACACGGCGCTTTGCTGGTTCTGTTCGACCGCATCGATGACGCCGCCGCCCAGGCAGACTTCACCGCTGTACAGGACCGCCGACTGTCCCGGTGTCACCGCCCATTGCGCCTGGGTGAACGACAAGCTGAAGCTCGTGGGCGTGACCGCGGCGAGCGTGCAGTCGGCGTCCTGCTGGCGATAACGTGTCTTTGCACTGACGAAACCCGCGGCGGGTGCGTATCCGGCAATCCAGCTCGCGTCGGTCGCGCCGAGCGCGGTGGATTGCAGCCACGGGTGGTCGTGTCCTTGCACGACGATCAGCGTGTTGCGCTCCATGTCCTTGCGCGCGACGAACCAGGGCTCATGCGCGCCGCCGTGCTCCTTGCGCCCGCCGATGCCGATGCCCTTGCGCTGGCCGATCGTGTAGAACGACAGGCCCACATGCTCGCCGATCACGCGGCCGCGATCGTCCTTGACGGGCCCCGGCGTGTGCGCGAGGTAGCGGTTCAGGAACTCGCGAAACGGCCGCTCGCCGATGAAGCAGATGCCGGTCGAGTCCTTCTTCTTCGCATTCGGCAGCCCGATCTCGGTGGCCAGGCGGCGCACTTCGGTCTTGCGCAACTCGCCGATCGGAAACAGCGTCTTGCCCAATTGCGCCTGGTTCAGGCGATGCAGGAAGTAGCTCTGATCCTTCAGCGGGTCGAGGCCCTTCAGCAACTCGCAGTGACCGGCGCGCTCGCGCACACGCGCGTAGTGGCCGGTCGCGATCTTCTCGGCACCCAAGCGCATCGCATGGTCGAGAAAGGCCTTGAACTTGATCTCGGCGTTGCACAGCACGTCGGGGTTCGGCGTTCGGCCGGCTTCGTACTCGCGCAGGAACGCGGCGAACACGCGGTCCTTGTAGTCGGCCGCGAAGTTCACGTGCTCGATCTCGATGTGCAGCACGTCGGCGACGCTCGCCGCATCGAGGAAGTCCTGGCGCGACGAGCAGTACTCGTCGTCGTCATCGTCTTCCCAGTTCTTCATGAAGATGCCGACGACTTCATGGCCCTGCTGTTTGAGCAGGTGCGCGGCGACCGCGGAATCGACCCCGCCCGACAGACCGACCACGATGCGCTGCTTCTTCCTCGATGCCATGCCGGCATTCTATGAATGCCCAGGATCAGCGGCATCCGGCTCGTTGCGTTCGCATCAACGAGCCAAATCGATGTTGCGCGCGGTGCCGAGCAGCGTCGCGCACAGCGTTTCGTTGTCGTTCGCCGACGCTGGAGGACAAGATCGTCCAGCGCGCAACCGTCGAGGTACTGAACGCCATCTACGAACAGGACTTCCTCGGGTTCAGCTACGGCTTGCGTACCGGGCGCAGCGCGCACAACGCGCTG
>Ga0184637_10000688_pt1 | contig 24546 bp, 22 predicted proteins | sample PLM3_127_b2_FD_133143 | JGI IMG/M metagenome (GOLD analysis project Ga0184637, IMG submission 133143) | Groundwater sediment microbial communities from an aquifer in East River, Colorado, USA - PLM3_127_b2 | ecosystem: Environmental > Terrestrial > Soil > Riparian zone | place: USA: East River... | reverse complement strand
CGCCGCTGGCGGCGGTCGACGAACGCGCGCGGGTCGCACTCGAACCAGACCTGCGTCACCAGCACGTCGATCTCCGCGGCGCTCCGCAGGGCAATGAAGTAACAGTCGCGTCTGGACTGTCCCGGGGAAGGCTCCCAGAGGCTGCGCCGCACGGTGACCTTCAGCCGGCCGCGGTCGGCGGCCGACTGCATGAGGCCGTTCCAGAGGTCGCGCCAGAGCTTCGCCGCAAGCATCGCCGGTCAGCCGCTCGCGAGCGCCTTCACGATCGACCACTGCCGGCGGCTCACCGGCAGCCGGTCGGCGACGCCGTCGAGCAGCACCGCCCAGCCGGCGCCCTCGCCATCCTCGTCGACGACGCGCTCGAACCCGCGCACGCGGCCGCGCGCGACGAGGCACGACCGGTGCACGCGGACGAAGGTGCCGCCGAACTCCTGCTCCAGGCTCGCGAGCGACTCCTCGAGCAGATACTCCCGCTCGGCGGTGCGGACGGTGACGTACTTCAGCTCCGCCTTGAGGTAGACGACCTCGGCGACCGGCACGAGGTGGATGCGGCCGCGCTCGCTCACCGAGAGGTACCGGCGCGGCCCCTGCCCCGCGGCCGCGGCGGCGCGCTCGAGCGGCTCGCGGCGCACGGCGCCTCCGGCACGCGCCTTCGCGAGCGCCGCGGCGAGCCGCGGCCCGCGGACCGGCTTGAGCAGATAGTCGAGGGCGTTCAGCTCGAATGCCTCGATCGCGTACTGGTCGTGCGCGGTGACGAAGACCACCGCGGGCGGGCGCTCGAGCGAGGTGAGATGGCGCGCGAACTCCATGCCGTTCATCTCCGGCATGTGGATGTCGACGAGCGCGACGTCGACCGGCAGCTGGGGCAGGAGCGCGAGCCCCTCGTGCCCGGTCGCCGCTTCGCCGACGACGACGTTCGGGAGCTCGCCGGCGAGGTCGCCGAGCACCTCGCGCATCCGGTCGCGCGCCGGCCGCTCGTCGTCGACCAGGAAGATCCGCAGCGGCGGCAGGCTACTCATGGAAAAACCCGGTCACAGAGAGCACAGAGAACACAGAGGACACAGAGGAAAGCATTCTCATTCGGTTCTCTCTGTGCTCTCTGTGTCCTCTGTGATCTCTGTGGCCATTCTTTGGTCTCTAGGCCGCGGCCCGCGAATCGGGCGCCGAATGCGGTGCGGCCTTGCGGTAGGGCATCGCCATCCGGATCTCGAAGTTCGGGCCGCTCACCTCGGTCGCGAGCTCGGCTTCGACGTCGAAGTGGAGCTGGAGCCGCTCGCGGATATTCGCGAGCGCGATCCGGTTGCCCTGCCGGTGCTGGTGCTCCGGGTGATAGGGGTTGGTGAGCTTCACGTGCAGCCGGTCCTTCTCGCGCCGGATCGCGATCTCGATCGTGCCCGGCGCAACGCCCGGCTCGATGCCGTGATAGACGGCATTCTCGACGAGCGGCTGCAGGAGCAGCGGCGGCACGAGCGCGTCGCGCGGCGCGTCCTCGATCTTCCACTCGACGGCGAGCCGATCGCCGAGACGAAGCTGCTCCAGATTCAGGTACTGGCGGGCGAGCTCGATCTCGCGCCCGAGCGTCGTGAGGTCGGCCGCGTCGGCCATCACCATCCGGTACAGGTCGGCCAGGTCCTCGAGCGCGTGCTCGGCGCGCTTCGGGTCCTTGCGGATGAGCGAGAGCACGGCGTTCAGCGTGTTGAACAGGAAATGCGGCCGGATGCGCGCCTGCAGGGCCTGGAGCCGCGCCTCGACGAGCGCGGGGGAGAAGGCGCGATTGCGCAGGTGGAAGTAACCGGCGAGGAACGCGGTGAGGAGGAGCGCGAAGCTGCCGGCGCGGATGATCCCCAGCGGCTCGGGATCGACGCTCGCGCGGAGCCACTGCGCCCCCGCCGTGAGCCACATGACGCCGACCGCCATCACCGCGACTCCGACCCAGTAAGGCAGTCCCGCGAGCCACCGGTTCGCAGCCCAGAGCGCGCACAGGCTCGCGATCAGCACCGGCTCGACGACGAGCGCGATGTCGACGAACGCGTCGGTGAGCTGCGCGAACCGCGGCGCCTTGATCGCCGCGGCGACGAGCGCCACCAGATTGACGATCACGAGGATGCGAGCGACGACGCCGAGGTTGCGGAAGTCGGGCAGCGCGTCGCGGACCTGGGTCACCGGGTGTGGGTTCCTGAGGGGGGCGAGCGGGCATCGCCCCCTGAATGGCTTAGAATCGAGGTTTGGGGTTCCCGCCGGGCGAGGCAAGGTAAGTCGTTGTCTTGCGGGCGATTCTCGGGTCTGGCCCGCATCTTATCAAGCCATCATGTCGACCCCCGAGGAAAAGGGTCACACCGCCTGGTCCGGCCGGTTCTCCGAGCCGGTGGACGCCCGCGTCCAGCGGTATACCGCGTCGGTGTCGTTCGATCGACGGCTCGCCGAGTTCGACCTCCAGGGCTCGGCTGCCCATGCCCGGATGCTCGCCGCGTGCGGGGTGCTCGCCGCGCCGGACCTCGCCGCCATCGAGCGCGGTCTCGCGCAGATCGCTGACGAGATCCGGGCGGGAACGTTCCAGTGGTCGCTCGAGGGGGAGGACGTCCACACCAACATCGAGCGCCGCCTGACCGCGCTCGTCGGCGACGCCGGGAAGCGCCTGCACACGGCGCGCTCGCGCAACGACCAGGTCGCGACCGACGTTCGCCTCTTCCTGCGCGCCGCCATCGACGACATCGTCGCGCTGCTCGCGCGGCTCAGCGGCGCGCTCGTCGACCTCGCGGAACGCCACGCCGCGACCGCGATGCCCGGGTTCACCCACCTCCAGGTCGCGCAGCCGGTCACGTTCGGCCATCACCTGCTCGCGTACTACGAGATGCTGAAGCGCGACCGCGAGCGCCTCGTCGGCTGCCGCAAGCGGGTCAACGTCCTCCCGCTCGGCGCCGCGGCGCTCGCCGGAACGAGCTATCCGATCGACCGCGAGCGGGTCGCGCGCGAGCTCGGCTTCGAGGGCGTTTGCGCCAACTCGCTCGACGCGGTGTCCGATCGCGACTTCGCGATCGAGTTCGCGGCGTGCGCCGCGCTCGTGATGGTGCATCTCTCGCGGTTCTGCGAGGAGCTCGTCCTCTGGTCGAACCCGCGGTTCGGGTTCGTGCGGCTGCCCGAGCGCTTCTGCACCGGCTCGTCGATCATGCCGCAGAAGAGAAACCCCGACGTGCCCGAGCTCGCGCGCGGCAAGACCGGGCGCGTGGTGGGGCATCTCGTCGCGCTTCTCACCCTGATGAAGGCCCAGCCGCTCGCCTACAACCGCGACAACCAGGAAGACAAGGAGCCGCTTTTCGACGCGGTCGACACGCTCGTCGACACGCTCGCGATCTTCGCCGAGCTGGTCCCGGGCATCGAGGCGAACGCGGCCGCCATGCGCGCGGCCGCGGCCGAAGGCTTCGCGACCGCCACCGATCTCGCCGACTATCTCGTGCGCAAGGGCATGCCGTTCCGCGACGCGCACGAAGCGGTCGCGCGCGCGGTGCGCGAGGCGGAGCGCGCGGGCTGCGGCCTCGGCGACCTGCCCCTGCCGGTCCTGCGCCAGTTCGCACCCCAGATCGGCGAGGATGCCCTGGGCGTGCTCGGGATCGAGGGGTCCCTTGCGGCACGAAATCACGTCGGCGGGACCGCCCCGGACCAGGTCCGGGCCGCTGTCCAGCGGGCCCGTGCGGAACTTTCACGCTAGCCGCGCGTCACGTCCTTGAACTCGGTCTCGGCGGGGGTTATTACAACACCCTCCCCATGGACCGGATCGGCAAGTACCAGGTCATCCGCAAGCTCGGCGACGGCGCGACGAGCGAGGTCTATCTGTGCCACGACGAGTTCGCCGGCCGCGACGTCGCGGTGAAGATCGTCTACCAGGAGCGCCTCAACGACCCGCAGGGCGGGAAGGTCTTCCGCAAGCTCTTCGTCACCGAGGCCTCGCTCGCGGGCAAGCTCTCCCACCCGCACATCGCCCAGATCTACGACGCGGTCGTGGGCGACAAGATATCCTACATCGTGATGGAGTACGTGGCGGGGGGCACCCTCGAGCCGTTCTGCGCGCCAGAGAACCTGCTGCCCCTCGACAAGATCGTCGAGATCATCTTCAAGTGCACGCGCGCGCTCGACTTCGCGCACAAGCTGGGCGTCACGCACCGCGACATCAAACCGGCGAACATCCTGGTCGTCGGCGGCACCGACATCAAGATTACCGACTTCGGCTCGGCGATCACGACCACCGGCGACACGACGCAAGTCACCGGCGTCGGCTCGCCGGCCTACATGTCGCCGCAGCAGATCAAGGAGCAGCCGCTCGACCATCGCACCGACATCTACTCGCTCGGCGTCGTGATGCACCAGCTGCTCACCGGCGTGCTGCCGTTCAACGCCAAGAACAACTTCAGCATGATGTACCAGATCACGAGCGTCGAGCCGCCGCCGCCTTCGGCGAACCGCAAGGAGATCCCGCCGCAGCTCGACGCGATCGTCAAGAAGGCGATGGAGAAGGACCTCCAGCGGCGCTACCAGAGCTGGGACGAGCTGTCGTTCGATCTCGCGGAGGTGTTCCGGTCGCAGGAGATCTGGCGGCGCACCGACGAGGTCGCCGACAGCGAGAAATTCAATACCCTGCGCGCGATGGAGTTCTTCGGCGAGTTCACCGACGCCGAGCTGTGGGAGGTGCTGCGCATCAGCTCGTGGCAGGACGCCACGCCCGGCACCGCGCTGATCCGGCAGGGCGATGCCGGCAACTACTTCTGCATCCTCGCCTCGGGCGAGGTGAAGGTCACCAAGCGCAACCGGCTTCTCAACATCCTGAACGCCGGCGAGTGCTTCGGCGAAATGTCATATCTCTCGCGCCAGACGAACGAGCGCAGCGCCGACGTCATCAGCCTCTCGCCGTCGCGCGTCATCACGATCCGCGTCGACGACCTCGCGCACGCATCGGATGCCTGCCGCCACCGCTTCGACCGGGCGTTCATGTCGATCCTGGTCGAGCGCCTGACGATGGCGAACAACCGCCTAACGGCGGTGTGAGCGGGTGATGGGCAAAGGGCTGAGGGCGAACGGGCCGACGGCGCCGCTTGCCGATCGCCCCTCACGCGCCGCCATGCTGTCACCCGCCGTCCGCGGCGCCCTCGAGGACGCCGTCGCGCGCGCGAGCGGCGAACGGTTCGCGATCAAGGACGCGACGCCGGCCACTGGCGGCTGCATCCACTCGAGCTGGGTGCTGGACTCGGGAACGGGCCGCTACTTCGCGAAGGTCAACGACGAGCGCTTCGCGGCGAGCTTCGAGGCGGAAGCCGACGGCCTGGCGGCGCTCGGCGAGGCCGGCATTCGGGTGCCGCGGCCGGTCGCGCACGGCGCCGCCGAAGGCCACGCGTTTCTCGTGCTCGAGCACCTCGCGCTCGGCCCGCAGGGCGACTCGGGGTTCCGCGAGCTCGGCCGGAGCCTCGCGCGCCTGCACGAGCATCGCGGCGACGGGTTCGGCTGGCGCCGCGACAACTTCATCGGCCTCACCCCGCAGTCGAATGCACGGCACGCCTCGTGGGTCGAGTTCTGGCAGCGCGAGCGGCTCGCGCCGCAGCTCGCCACCGCCGCGCGCAACGGGCATCGCGGACGCGTGCAGTGGCTCGGCGAGCAGGTCGCCGCTGCGGTCCCGTGGCTGCTCGCCGGCCACGACCCCGCGCCGTCGCTCCTGCACGGCGACCTGTGGAGCGGCAACGCCGGTTTCCTCGCCGACGGGACCCCGGTGCTGTTCGACCCCGCGGTCTATCACGGGGACGCCGAGGCGGACCTCGCCATGACCGAGCTGTTCGGCGGGTTTCCCGAGAGCTTCTACGAGGGCTACCGCGAGGTGCGCCCGATCGCCGGCGGCTACCGGCTGCGGCGCCTGCTCTACAACCTGTACCACGTCCTCAACCACCTCAACCTGTTCGGCGAGGGCTATCGCGGCCAGGCGGAGCGGATCATGGAGCAGCTCGTCGCGGCGACGAGCTAGCTGAGAGGCTCCAGCACTGAGGCGCAGCGGACGTAGAGGAACCCTTGAAGGGTCCTTCTCTCCGCCGCCGCGTTGCAGGGTTTAGGCGGTCTGGGCGGCGAGGAGCTTCTGCAGCTCGCCCGACTGGTACATCTCGCGCAGGATGTCGGAACCGCCGACGAACTCGCCGTTGACGTAGAGCTGCGGGATCGTCGGCCAGTTTGCGTATTCCTTGATGCCCTGGCGGATCTCCGGAGCCTCCAGCACGTTCACGCTGAAGAAGTCCTGCACCCCGCAGGCGTTAAGGATCTGCACCGTGGTCGCCGAGAACCCGCACTGCGGGAACTGGGGCGTGCCCTTCATGTAGAGCACCACGGGGTGGGTGGTCACCTGCTCTTTGATCGTCTGCTGAACGTCCATATCGATCCTTTCCGGGAATTCCTGAGCGATTTGCTCGGGATTCTAGCGGCCGTCAATGAAGCGGTCAACGGCTTCGCGTCAAGCGTAGCCGACGCTGCGGTGATCGAGCGCCACCGACTTCACCAGCGCGTACGCCGGGCGACCCGCCGCGAGCCCGAGATCGTCAACCGAACGGCGTGTCAGCCGCGCGAGCAGCGACACCCGCCCGATCTCGATCCGCACGTCGACCTCGGGGCCGCGCTGCGCGCCGACCTCGGCGATTCGGCCGGCGAGCACGTTGCGCATGCTGATCCCCGTGGGCCGCTCGAGCGAGATCGCCACGTCTCGCGCGCGGATGCGCACGCGAACCCGCTCGCCAGGCAGCGCGTCGACGCCGGTGCACTGCAGCTCGCCGCCGTCGAAGGCGAGCGTGGTGATCCCGTAGTCGAGGTCGTGCGCAGCCACCACCGCGTCGAGGACCGCCCCGCCCTCGAACCGGCCCGTCATCGGCTTGAGGTCGAGCCGCGCCATGATCTCGGGAACCGGACCGCACGCGACCGAGCGCCCGTCCGACATCAGCACCATCCGCTCCGCAAGCCGCACGATCTCCTCGATCTCGTGCGTCACGTAGACCATGGGGATCCGCATCTCGTCGCGCAGCCGCTCGACATAGAAGAGGATCTCGCTCTTGCGGCCGGGGTCGAGCGAGGCGAGCGGCTCGTCGAGGAGCAGGATCCGCGGGCTCGCAAGGAGCGCGCGCCCGATGGCGACGCGCTGCTTCTCGCCGCCCGACAGGGCCGCCGGACGACGCTCGAGGAGCGGCGCGATGTCGAGCAGACCGACGACCTGGTCGAGCACCGCGTAGCGATCCGCTGCCGGAGTAAAGAACCGGCCGTACAGGAGGTTCTGCCGCACCGTGAGGTGCGGAAAGAGCCGGCCCTCCTGGAAGACGTATCCGACGCGCCGCTGCCGGGCCGGCACCCACACGCGGCGGGCGGTGTCGAGCAACACCTGCCCGTTCACGACGACGCGTCCTTCGTCGGGCCGGATCAAGCCGGCGATGACGTTGACGACCGTGGTCTTGCCCGCCCCGGACTTGCCGAACAGGGCCGTCACTGCGACATCGGATGCAAAGGACGCATCTAGGCGAAAGCTGCCCTGCCGATGCCGGATCGCGACTTCAAGCATCGCGTCCCGCCACCCGCGCCGTCGCGCGCCGCACCATGACCTCCGAGACGAGCAACGCGCCGAGCGACAGCACCACGGCGATGATGGAGAGCCGCAGCGCCTGGAGATCGCCGCCCGGCACCTGCGTGTAGCCGTAGATCGCGAGCGGCAGGGTCCGAGTCTCGCCGGGAATGCTAGACACGAAAGTGATCGTGGCGCCGAACTCGCCGAGGCTCCGCGCGAACGAGAGCAACATCCCGGTGATCAACCCGGGAAGGATCAGCGGCAGCGTCACGGTCGCGAACACCCAGGCCGGGTTCGCTCCGAGTGTCGCAGCGGCCGACTCGATGCGCGCGTCGATCGTCTCGATGGAAAGGCGAATCGCGCGCACCATCAGCGGAAACCCCATCACTGCTGCCGCGATCGCGGCGCCTGTCCAGCGGAAGGCGACCACGACGCCGAAGGTGCTCTCGAGCCACCCGCCGATCGGGCCCTTGCGTCCGAGGAGGAGCAGGAGAAAGTAACCGACGACCACCGGCGGCAGCACGAGCGGGAGATGCACGACAGCGTCGAAGACGCTCTTGCCCGGGAACCGGGCGCGCGCGAGGAGCATCGCGACCGCCACCGCGAGCGGCAGGCTCGCGGCGACGCCCCAGAGCGAGACCTGGAGGCTGAGCCGGATGGCCTCCCATTCGTCCGGCGTCAGCATGGTCATCGCGTCATTGGAGTACGGTGAAACCGTGCTTTTCGAACACGGGCTTCGCCTCGGCCGAGCCGAGGAACCGCAGCAAGCTCTCCGCCGCGGTGTTCTTGGCGGCCGCGGTGACCGCGGCAGGATACGTAATCGGCGGGTGCGTGCCGGCGGGGAATACGCCCACGACCCGCACTCTACGCTCCGCCGAGGCGTCGGTCGCGTACACGATGCCGAGCGGACATTCTCCGCGCGCCACGAGGGCGAGCGCCGCGCGCACGTTTTCCGCGCGCGCCACCTTCGACGCGACTCCGGTCCACGCGCCCAACGCTTCCAGCGCCGCCTTGCCGTACTTCCCGGCGGGCACGGTGTCGGGATCGGCCATCGCGAGGCGTCCGTCGCCGAGCGTCCGTACGAGCGGCATGTTCCGGTCGACCGGGAAGCTCGTCTGGCTCTCGCTCGGCGCGATCAGCACCAGCCGGTTCCCGAGCAGGTTAACGCGCGTCGCCGGTCTGATCAGCCCTCGTTGCTGCAAGTAGTCCATCCACTCGAGATCGGCCGAGATGAAGAGGTCGGCCGGCGCAGCCGCCTCGATCTGCCTCGCGAGCGCGGAGCTCGCCGCGTAGGACACTCTCACCCGAGTCCCGGTGCGCTTCTGGTACATCAAGACCGCTTCGTCGAGCGCGTTCTTGAGGCTCGCGGCAGCGAAGACGGTGATCGACGCGCCGCCCTGAGCGAGTGCCGCAGGCCCGCCGAGGCCGGCCGCGGAGACCAGGGCAGCGATCGAGGCCAGTCGGGTCAGCATAGTCGATTCTCCCATGCGTTATAGTCTCGCGACTATATCGCTGCCCCATGCCAATCAGAATATGAAACTCCCTGCCGATGCGCGCGGGTTGCACAGCGCTACAATCGCCCGACATGAGGGTCGGTAACGTCACGCTCGGCGTGCGCCTGCGCGTCGTGCTCCAGCGCGACATCGCGATCGGGCCGGGCAAGGCCGACCTGCTCGAGGGCATCGCCGCGACGGGGTCGATCTCCGCCGCCGCGCGCCGCCTGGGCATGAGCTACAAGCGCGCGTGGGTGCTCGTCGACACCATGAACCGCTGCTTCCGCACCGCTCTGGTCGAGGCGGCGAAGGGCGGGGAGTCGGGCGGCGGCGCGCGGCTCACCGCGCTCGGGCAGGAGGTGCTCCGGCGCTATCGCTCGATGGAAGCGCACGCGGCGCGCCGCGCGGGACGGGACCTCGCCGCGCTGAAGAGGCTGCTGCGGCGGGGTCCGGCGCGCGCTAGGCCGCCCGCCCGCCGCTCACCCTGACGATCCCCGCCAGGTCCGGCCAGCTCGCGATCTCGGCGTAGCCGTACATCGCGAGCAGGCTCTTGCACCGCTCGGCCTGGTCGTACCCGTGCTCGAACAGCAGCCAGCCGCCCGGCACGAGGTGCGCGGCTGCGCCCGCGACGATCGCGCGGATCGCCTCGAGGCCGTCGACACCGCCGACGAGCGCCTCCTCCGGCTCGAAGCGCAGGTCGCCTTCCTGCAGGTGCGCGTCGCCGAGGGCGACATACGGCGGGTTCGACACGATCACGTCGAAGCGCTCGCCGGCAAGCCCGGCGAACCAGTCGCCGGGCGTGAACCGGACCGACGCTCCGTACCGCCGGGCATTCTCGCGCGCGACCTCGAGCGCGGCCGCCGACGCGTCGATCGCGACGAGCTCCGCGTCCGGCGCCGCGTGCGCGAGCGCGACGGCGATCGCGCCGCTGCCGGTACCGAGGTCGAGGACCCGGCCGGCGCGGTTCGGCAGCCGCGCGAGCGCCAGCTCGACGACGAGCTCGGTCTCCGGCCGCGGGATGAGCACGTCGGGCGTGACCCGGAGCGCGAGGCCGTAGAACTCGCGCTCGCCGGTCAGATAGGCGACCGGCTCGCCCGCGCGACGGCGCAGGAACAACCGCTCGACGCGGCGCGACGCTTCCGGACCGAGCGTGCGGCCCGCGTCGGCGAGCAGCCGCGCGCGCGGGATGCCGAGCGCATGCGCGGCGAGCACCTCGGCTTCGATCGACGGCAGCCCGCTGGCTGAGAGGAGGGAAGCGATGGTCACGGACATCGAACCCACCCCACCCCATCCCTCTCCCCCGCGAGCGGAGGAGAGGCGGGCTTCACGCGGGCACCTCGGCGAGCGCCGCGAGCTGCTCCGCCTGGTGCTCCGCGGCGAGCGCATCGATGATATCGTCGAGATCGCCGTCCATGATCGCGCCGATCTTGTAGAGATCGAGCTTGATCCGGTGGTCGGTGACGCGGCCCTGCGGGAAGTTGTAGGTCCGCACGCGGTCGGAGCGGTCGCCGCTGCCGACGAGCGACTTGCGGGTCGCCGCCTCCTTCGCCTGCTGCTCGCGCAGCTGCTGGTCCTTGATTCGCGCCGTCAGCAGGGAGAGCGCGCGCGCCTTGTTCTTGTGCTGCGAGCGGTCGTCCTGGCACTCGACCACGATCCCGGTCGGCAGGTGGGTCGCGCGCACCGCCGAGTCGGTCTTGTTGACGTGCTGGCCGCCCGCCCCCGAGGCGCGGAACGTGTCGATCTTCAGGTCGGCGGGGTTGAGCACGACGTCGGCGACCTCGTCGGCCTCCGGCATCACCGCGACGGTCGCGGCCGAGGTATGGATGCGCCCCTGCGTCTCGGTCGCCGGAACCCGCTGCACGCGGTGCCCGCCCGACTCGAACTTGAGCTTCGAATACGCGCCCTGGCCGGCGATGCGGGCGATCACCTCCTTGTAGCCGCCGAGCTCGGAGGGGCTGGAGGAGAGCACCTCCACCGGCCAGCCGTGCCGCTCCGCGAAGCGCGCGTACATGCGGAAGAGGTCCCCCGCGAAGATCGCCGACTCGTCGCCGCCGGCGCCGGCGCGGATCTCGAGGAAGATGCTGCGCTCGTCGTTCGGGTCCCTGGGGAGCAGCAGCCGCTGGAGCTCGGTCTCGAGCGCCGCCATCCGCTCGCGCGCGGTCTTCGCCTCGGCCTCGGCGAACCCTCTCGTCGCCGGGTCCGCGAGCATCTCGGCTGCGGCCGCGAGATCGGCCTCGACCGACTTGTACTCGCGATAGCGCTCGACCACCGGCGCGATCTCGGCGTGCTCGCGCGAGAGCCGCTTGAACTGATCGAGGTCGCGGGTCGCGTCCTCCGCCGAGAGCAGCCGGTTCAGCTCCTCCAGACGGCGGGCGAGGCTCTCGAGCTTCGCGGCAATGGAAGGCTTCATGGCGGCGGCTGCCGTCGCGAGCGGTCCGGCTGGAGCTAACGCCCCGACCGGAGCTGGAAGAGCCGCGCCACCAGCTCGCGGAGCGCGTTGCGGTCGGCAGCGGGCGCGTCGCGCAGCGCCTGGGTCGGCGCGTGCAGCAGCTTGTTGGTGAGGCCGTGCGAGAGCGCCTCGAGCACGGCCCGCGGATCGTCGCCGCGCTGGAGCATGCGCAACGCGCGGTCGAGCTCGTTTTGCCGCGCCGCTTCCGCGCTGTCCCGCAGCGCGCGGATGGCGGGCACGAGCTGCCGCCCGTCCATCCAGTGCAGGAACGAGCCGACCTGGGCGTCGATGATCGCCTCGGCCTGGGCGACGTGCGAGGACCGCTCGTCGTGGCCGGCGCGGACGATCTCGCCGAGATCGTCGACGGTGTAGAGATACACATCGTCGAGCTCGCCGACCTCCGGCTCGATGTCGCGCGGCACCGCGAGATCGACCATGAAGACCGGCGCGTGGCGCCGCGCCTTGATGACGCGCTCCATCGTCCCCTTGCCCAGGATCGGCAGCGAGCTCGCCGTACAGGAGATCACGATGTCGTACTCGTGCAGGTGCTCCGGCAGCTCGCGCAGCTCCATCGTCTGCGCGCCGAACCGGCGCGCGAGGTCGTGCGCGCGCTCGAGCGTGCGGTTCGCGACCGCCATCGCGCGCGGCAGCTGCGCCGCGAAGTGCGTCGCGCAGAGCTCGATCATCTCGCCGGCGCCGATGAACAGCACGCTCGTCTCGCGCAGGCTCGGGAAGATCCGCGCGGCGAGCCTCACCCCCGCGGCCGCCATCGAGACGACGTTCGCGCCAATCCCAGTGTTCGTGCGCACCTCCTTCGCCACCGCGAACGACCGCTGGAAGAGTCGCGAGAGCGTCGCGCCCAGCGCGCCGGCCTCCTCCGCCATGCGCACCGCGTCCTTCAGCTGGCCGAGGATCTGCGGCTCGCCGAGGACCATCGAGTCCAGCCCGGCGGCGACCCGAAACGCATGGCGGACCGCCTCCTCGCGCGGCAGCGTGTACAGGTACGGCCTGAGGTCGTGCGGATCGACCCGCTGGTAGTCGGCGAGCCACGCGAGCGCCCGGGTCGGCTCCCCGGCCGCGCAGTAGATCTCGGTCCGGTTGCAGGTCGAGAGGATCGCAGCCTCCTCCGCGGGCGGCGCCTTGACGATCGCGGCGAGCGCCTCCCGCAGACCCGCGGCGCTGAACGCCACCCGCTCGCGGATCGCGAGCGGCGCGCTCCGGTAGTTGAGCCCGAGGGCGAAGAGCTGCATGCGGAGGTGCCTTGCGCTTTTCAGGGCGGGATTGTAACCCCGGCCCCCGGCCTCCCCTTGATCAGACGCAATCCGTTCTACTCGTGCACCGGCTTCCGCAGCCTGACCGGCCCGGCGGGCGCCCGGGCCCGCCGCCGCGCCGCCGCCGCGCGCATCCGCAGGTTCAGGAGCTCGACCCCGACCGAGAATGCCATCGCGAAATAGATGTAGCCCTTCGGCACGTGGAAGTCGAGCCCCTCGCCGACCAGCGCGAAGCCCACCAGGATCAGGAACGAGAGCGCGAGCATCTTGATCGTCGGGCGACGGTCGACGAACTCGCCGATCGGGCGCGCCGCGAACATCATCACGCCGACGGCCAGGACGATCGCGATGATCATGACCTCGACGTGATCGGCCATCCCGACCGCGGTGATCACCGAATCGAGCGAGAAGACGATGTCGATGATCGCGATCTGCACGAGCACCGACGCGAAGGTCGCCTGCGCCGGCGCCGCGTGCTGGTCGTCCTCGCCTTCGAGAGCGTTGTGGATCTCGTGCACGGCCTTCCACAGCAGGAAGAGCCCGCCGCCGATCAGGATCAGGTCCCGTCCCGAGATCTCCTCGCCGAGCACGCTGAACAGCGGCTGGGTGAGCGTCATGATCCACGCGAGCGAGAGCAGCAGCGCGATCCGCATGATCATCGCCAGCGCCAGCCCGAGCCTGCGGGCCCGGTTCCGCTGCGCCTCCGGCAGCCGCCCGACGAGGATCGAGATGAAGATGATGTTGTCGATCCCGAGGACGATCTCGAGCGCGGTGAGGGTCGCAAGCGCGATCCAGGCTTGCGGGTCGAGGAGCCATTCCATAGCGGACCTCCGTGGCGGGGGCGAAAGTCTACTAAGAATCGCCGACGGCGTCCTTCGCGGGGAAAGACTGAAAGCCCGCGCGGCGGCGAGGGATTTTTCGGGCGCCGGCGTTCGCGAGCGAACGGCGGCGCCGATGCGGCAGCGCCCGCTGCTACGCGGCCATTTCGGCCGGGACCTGCGAGTCCTCGACCTCGCGGAACGACGGCTGCGTGTCGAACAGCGGGAACTGGCGCGGGTGCCCGATGAGGAAGCCCTGGAAGTAGCGCACGCCCAGCCCGAACGCCCAGTCGAACTTCTCCTGACCGTCGATGCCCTGCGCGACGACGCGGGAGCCGACGGCGGTCGCGGCGTCCACGATCGCGCGGATGTCGCGGTCCTGCACGCGCTGGAACGCGGTGGACACCGCTTTCCGGTCGAGCTTGATCAGCTTGGGGCGCACGAGCTGCAGCACCGTCTCCACCGAACGCGGGCGGTCGGGCAGGAAGTCGTCGAGCGCGAGCCGCACGTTGCGCTCCATGCAGTCGCGCGCGAACTGGAGGAGCACCGTGGGGTCGCTCTCGGAGGCGGTGTCGGTCACCTCGACGATCAGCCGCTTCGCCTTGACGCCGAGGTCGTCGAGATGCCGGAGGTAGCGCTCGCGATGCGCGTTCAGCGTGACCAGCGAGACGTTCACGCTCACCATGAGCGAGCGGTGCAGCATGTCGAGCGCGGCGATCGCCTGTTTCAGCACCGACACGTCGACCGTGCCGATGTAGCCGCAGTCCTCCCAGCGCCGGATCATGGTCTCGCGCGACTCCGGCTTGTCGAGCCCTTCGCGGAAGCGCAGCAGCGCCTCGTACGCGACGACGTGGCCGCGATGGCTCATGATCGGCTGAAACGCGGTGCGGATGACGGCTTCCACGATGGCGAGGAAATCGGGGCGGGTTCCTCTGCCCCGTGATGCAAGCCAGGTGCCAGCCGCCGGGCCGGGCGGGAATTTCGTGCAGTTGTTCTCAGCCGTGCCCCGCGAGCTGTCCGGTAGCCCGTCAGGCGTGACGAGCGCCGGTCGATCCGGCCTGGCGAGCCGGGGCCGGGCTGGGGATGAAGGGGTTAGGCGGTCGCGAGGAGCGCCGGGACCACGTCCGGCGTGATCAGCACCTCGCCGTCCGTGGCGAGCCCGACCTCGTCGATGAGCCGGGTCGCGAGCTCCTGGATCGGCTCCCGGTTGCGGTCGTACGCGCACACGCAGAACTTGTACGCGTTCTCGGCGTCGTCCTTCGCGCCAAAGTGCTCCACGAGCGTCGCCCGGTGGACGTAGCACCGGATCCGTGCCTCGCCGACGCGGGCGAAGAAGAGCACGCTCTCCCGCGGCTCCACGTAGAGCCGTCCGTCCTCGAAGCGGATCATTCGTTTCCCCCAGTCACGCGTCCGTCGCGCTCCACCTGCCGCAGGTCCTACCCGGTTGAAGGATCTCGAAGGTCGTTGCCTTGCCGCCCTGCAGCAGATCCTCGATTTTCCTCATCTACCTCGGTGGTCCACGCATCCCGGCCGTCCGATACGTTGAAACGACCAAGCATGCTCCGGGCCAGGTGTGACTTTCGCCCGCAGGCATCCGTACCGTGTCGCCCTCCGGTCAGCATTCGTCGACAAAACAGCGGGGCAGGCGCCCGGGCCCCCGGACGCGTGGTTCCGGCGACCGGCGCCAGCCGCCTTCCGGACGACGGACCCCCGACGTTTGTGTGGACTTCGCCACACCGACGGCCCGGAAGGGCTGCCCGGTGCGGGCCGAATCGGGGCTTAAGCACGGTGGTTGCTTCCCTCATCGGATAGCCTTGCGAGCCGGCGACAACTCGACACCGAGCCGGGCGCGAAAGAGGAGCACCACGAGGACGACAAGATGAAGCTCAAAGACCTTTGCGCGCGCGCCCCGGCGGCGCCCGGCGGCGACCGCGCGTGGAATCGCGAGGTCCAGGCCTTTCTCTCGACGGCGGTGGAGGCGCGCTTCGAGATGCGCTACGTCGGCGAGGACCGCTGGTACCCCGTCCCTGCCGACGACGTTGCGCTCACCCTGGCCGGCTACCACCCCGACCTGAGGCGTTGCCTCGACCTGCTGCTGAACGGCGAGGAGGTCGCGTCGCGGCTGGCGCGGTTCCGCGTCTCACAGCGGCTCGGACGGCTCTAGCAGTCCGCCGCACGGCGCGTTTCAGCGACGCCGCGTCGGCGTCATCTGCCGAGCGGGTCCGCGTGCCTCGCTTCGCGAGGCGAGGATCGTTGGTGGCCAAGGCCGGAATCGAACCAGCGACACACGGATTTTCAGTTCGGCCGGCGGCCCTGCAATGGTTGATAAATCAATGAGTTCCGAGGACGCCCGTTGCGTCTTTTGCAGCGCCATGCAGGACAGTTCAGAGCTGATTCACGCAAAACTCACGCAAGCGCGCGACCGCTAGACAGCGCGAGGCCTGGAGCCAGATGCGGGAAGCCGCAGTAGAGGTGCAGGATTCGCACCTCGCCGAAGCGCATCGGTTCTACCGGTGTCTCGGATCTCGTTTCCGCCCGGCTTCTAGCAGGGCGCGACATCCTCGGGGTTCCACCAGAAGGCTAACGACCGACCTCGCAGTATTCGACCACCCCTCGGCGTTGCATGCGGCAGTCCGGCTCGAGAATTTGAGAGCTCAGGTTTTCAGGATCACTGCTTGCCCGGTCGGCAGCGCGACGAATGGGACGCCTTCGCGGGCACATACCTCATCCCATGCGCGCTCCGCGCCGGGGAACGTTGGCGCGCCGTAGTCATCGCAAACGATGACCCCGCCTGGCGCGAGCCGAGGCATGAAGTACTCGAGGCACGCACGCGTCGGTTCGTAGAGATCCACATCGATATGGACGAAAGACCACTCGCCCTCCGGAAGCGTAGCGAGCACGTTCGGAATCCAACCCTGGTGAAACTGCACTCCGGGAAAGTCCGAAAAGGCGGCCCGCACCCGATCGACGCTGGTCCGGAACTGCGAGCCGGGGATGATCGGCGGCACCAGCACCGTCCGGCCGTGTTCGTCGGTCACGGCGTGGTGGTCCTCTGCTCCGGCCGGGCTCAACCCTTCGAAACTGTCGACGAGATGCAGACCGGTGCCGTCGAACGCTGGCTCTGCGGAGCGTGCCGCGAGGCAGAGCGACAACGAGCTGCAGCCGTTGTACACGCCGCACTCGGCCCAGCGGCCCCGGCCCCCGCGAGCGTGCATGAAGTACGCGACGAGGCTCATCGTCGCGTACCGCCGGTGAAGGCTCTTGTGCGGCGGGACGTTCGTTCCCGTGCGTTGAATGGCCTCCGCCGTCACCTCCAGGAGCGGCGCCCGGCCCACGCGTGCGTCCCGGAACAGGAGGTCCAGGTGCCGATCGAGCGGCGCGCGTTCGTGAATGTCACTGAGCTTCAGGAGGCGTTTGACGGCGGACGGCTGTTGCATGACAGCGGCGGTCGTCGGTGTAGTCCGCACCCCCTCTTCGGTGCTGCGCCCGAAGAGCTCCTTGAGCACCCGTCCCAGCATTCCCGCGTCTCTACCCCTCGATCGAGCCGCGCAAGCCTACTACACGCACCGCTCGGCGTAGTCTCGCGCGTCGGACCTCGGCCGGCCGTGCGCTCTCGTTCGTGCGTCGCTCAGTTCAGATCGGGCTGCGTCCGGAGGTCTGGACGAAACGCCAGCCCCAGCCGCGGCTCACCCAGCGTCACTTGCCGAACCGCGCTGATCCTTGCCGGTTCCCTACGTCTCCCTAAGTCCTTTCCGCGCGCTGGTCGTTGCCATTCACCGATATCCGTTCTCTCGGCGTCCGGGTCTCAGTTGCTCTTGCTCCGAGATCAAGCACCCGACTAACCCGGCGCTCGTGCAGACGATGGGCTACGACCTGCTCGACCGCCTGACGTCCTGGGTCGATGCGAGCTCCACGCGCAACTACGGCTACGACGCGAACGGCAACCGCACGACACTCACGATCGGGGCGAATAACTACACGTACACGACCCCCGCCACCACCAACCGGCTCGGGTCGACCTCGGGTCCTGCGCCGGCGCGAACTTTCGCGTACAACGGCGCGGGCGATACGACGGGCGACGGCCAGTTCACGCTCACCTACAACGACCGCGGGCGGCTCATCCAGGCGGTCAAGGGCTCGACCACGGCTACCTACACCCTTGACGGCCTCGGCCAGCGGGTGAAGAAGACCGGCCCGACCTCGATCGTGACCTCGGGGACGAATTACTTCGTTTACGATGAGCAGGGCAAGCTCCTCGGGGAGTACAACAGCTCAGGCGCTCTCATCCAGGAGTACGTGTGGCTGGGCACGATGCCAATCGCGGTGCTGCGGGGTTCAACCGGAACCCCGACGATCTTCTATATCTACGCCGACCAGATCGACCGGCCCTGGGTGATTACGAATACGGCCAACCAACTCCGCTGGCGCTGGGATACGAGCCCGTTCGGGGAGTTGGCAGCGAACCAGAACCCCGCGGGGTTAGGCAACTTCGCGTTCAACCTACGCTTCCCGGGCCAGTATCGGGATGCCGAGACGGGGCTTTTCTACAACTACTTCCGCGACTACGATCCCCAGACGGGCCGGTACGTCCAGAGCGATCCGATCGGCTTAGGCGGAGGAGTAAACACCTACGCATACGCGAATCAGAACCCTTTAAGCTATAGCGATCCCACAGGTGAGGTGTTCTTCCTGCTTGGTCTACCACTTGTTGGGACAGGTGCGTCCGTCTCGGCGTTGGCCACCTCCCTCACCGTCTTGACTGGTCTGGCCCTGGCACCCTGGGCAATCGACCAGCTAACAGATCCGGTGTTGATGGCGAAACCGGAGACGCCCGATGAGGAGGCACGACGTGAGTACCAGAAGGCAGTGACGGAGCTCAAGGAGCGAATCAAGCGATGCCGGAAAGAGGAAGAACGCTGCAAAACGGACGAAGAGAAGAAGGCCAAAGCGGCAGAATGCCGTGCACTAATTCGTGAGCTTGAAGAATTGCTGAAGAGACCCAAGAAGTGGACCGGCCCTCACGGCGATGGCCGACCTCCGCCGACTCGCGGGCGGTGACTACGAAGATGCGCATCCGAAATTACTCTAAGCGCGCAATTCCGACCGCGCTCTGGAAGACGCTGGCTAGGCGCGTTGGGCTAGGAGACGTGCTTCCCCTCGCTGTAACCGACGAGTATGGAATCTACAAAGAACGCAGGTCCCTTGCCCTCATAGTCCATCGGTCTCGAGCAAGTGAGCATGGCGACACAGAGGCGACCGTTGGATCGTACTCGTTAGGCAGAATCCGACTGCTCCCCTGTCCACGATGCTCAGTCGGTTTTTTGACGTTCGTTTTCCTGCATGAGCTGTGTCACGCGTGGATTCATCAGTTCCATGAGCGGATCTACGAAGAGGACGAGACATGCACGTTCTGCGACCGATTTGCGGAACGTGCATTCGAGACTTTGGGGGGGTCTGTCCCGCCTCACGCGAGCTGCGCCGACTTTACTTTGAATCTGCGACGCGCTTTGGGCAAAGTGGAGGAGTTCTCAGACTTTGCGCGAGCCCGATTTGCAACCCGCCCGTTTGCCCCCTCCGACCATGGGAGACACCGCAAGAGACAATCTCTCGGGCTCAGCACGCCGGGGATGGACGTGGACCGGTAGCGAAGCGGACTCGGAGCAGGTCGGTCTGGGCGCCCCCGGCGGAGTATTCACGTGTCACCCCCGGAAAGCCCCCTCAAACGGCCACCTTTCCGGGAGTGAGCGTGCTCGCCGCCATGCTAGCCTATCTCCGTTCGAGAAGTCCTCACCCGCATTCGGGGAGGCAGGGTAGCTACCAGACCCGGAAGCAATAGAGGGAGCGGAGCAGTATCAGAGAGCTTTGGCCGCGTGATCGCTTGATGACGCGCGGCCTGTCGTAGAGCGAACGGACGTCCCTCGAGGGCCCCGATCGCGCATTGGTCGGGCGCCAAGCTGTTCCCACGGCGCCACCGGACGTCGGCTCGACCGACGATCCGGAGAGACGACTGATCGGGGCCACCGAGCCCCGCGTCGGTCCGTCGCACCTCGCGTGAACCACCCCGCGACGCTCGGCGAAGCGTGACGCGAGGGCGGTGAGGCAAGCGCCAAAAGCGCTTCGCCCCCGCTCTCCCGCGTCGGCTTCGCCACGGCGCGCGTCGTCACTGGCGTGTCAGTGACGACGCGCGTAAGGCACTGTACCTGCAAGCCTTCGCGCCCGCGGTTCAGCGTAGGCAGCCAAGTGATGGGGCCCTCGGGGCCCCATCACAGCACCCACGAGGGAGGCGCAACGCCTCCATGTCGCCCGCTCGGACGACACGAGTCCGCGCCCTCACCGGCGCTCCTTGGACCCTGGGTCAATGGTCCCCGATGCGGCGGTCTTGTTCCTCGAGACGCGCATCGGTGAGCCAATGCCGACGTGCAGCGGCGGCAGCTCGAAGTTGGAGAGCGACTGCACCTACCGGGAGTGGTGTCCCGTGTCCCCCGATGTTCTCGCTTGGCTACGGCCGGCGGGACGGACAGAAACACTTACCTGACCGATCACACCGACGACCGACGAGACCGGAAAGACGGGGACCGACCACCACGGGGATGCCGTCACGCGCGATCTCAACTACCAGCTGAAGCAGCTCGGCCGCCGGAACCGGGACGGTAGCTTCGCCACCCAGGCCGACCGGGAACGGATGCTCGCCCTCTTCGCCAACCAGCTCCACGAGATGGGGTTCCGGCACATGCGGGCCGACAGCCTGAAGCCCAAGCATGTCCAGGCGCTCCTGGAGCGGTGGAAGGGCGAGGAGCTCTCTGCAGCCACGATCAAGAACCGACTCGCAGTGCTGCGGTGGTGGGCCGAGAAAATCGGCAAGGAGAACGTGGTCGCCCGGGAGAACGACGGCTACGCGGTCGAACGGCGCCAGTTCGTCACCAACCAAGACAAGGGCAAGGACCTCGACCCAGCCAAGGTGAGCCAGGTCGCCTCCCCCTACGTCGCGATGTCGCTGCGGCTGCAGGAGGCCTTCGGGCTGCGGTGAGAGGAGTCGATCAAGATCCGCCCGGGCTGGGCCGACCAGGGGAACGTCCTGCGTCTCAAGGACTCCTGGACCAAGGGTGGGCGGTATCGGGAGATCCCGATTGGGACCGACCCCCAGCGCGCTGTCCTCGACGAGGCGAAGCGGCTCGCCGGCGGCGGGAGCCTGATTCCCTCCGAGCTCACCTATCGGGACCAGCTGAAAGCGTTCCGGGCCGAGTGCAAGCGGGTCGGGGTCAACGGCGTGCACGGCCTGCGTCACCGCTACGCCCAGGAACGCTACCTCCAGAAGGCTGGCTGGGAGTGCCCTGCCCGCGGCGGGCCGACGGCCAAGCAGCTCACGCCTGAGCAGCGCTCGATTGATCAGCGGGCGCGCCTGGAAATCTCGCTCGAGCTCGGGCACGGGCGCGCGCAGATCACCGCGGTCTATCTCGGGCGGTGAGGGCCGCCGGCATGACGATTCTTCCCCGCCTCATCCGATTCCGCGACGCACCCCGCTATCTCGGTATGGACCGGAACCGCTTCAACGCGGAGGTCCGAGGCCACGTCACCGAGATTCCGATCGGCATCCAGGGCGTGGCGTTTGATCGACTTGAACTGGACGCGTGGGCAGAGGAACATAAGGCCCGCAACGGGCGTCCCGGTCAAGCGAAAGGAGCTTCGATATGGGACGCAAAAGAACGCCGGGCCTCGTCAAGCGAAGCGGGGTCTGGCACATCGACAAGCACATCGGCGGGCGGCGAATTTGCCAGAGCAGTGGCACAGATTCCCTCGAAGAAGCGGACCGCTACCTCGCCCGGCTCATGGAGGAAAGTCGAAACGCACGAGTCTACGGAGTAAGGCCAACGCGAACCTTCGAGCAGGCGGCGGCGAAGTACGTGCTGGAGAACCAGCACAAGCGAAGCCTCCACGATGACATCAGCCGGCTGAAGCTCCTGGTGCCTGCGATCGGGAAGACGCCGATTCACAAGCTGCACACCGGCTCGCTACAGCCTTGGATCGCCGAGCGAAGCAAGCACGGCGTCGCCGCGGGAACGATCAACCACGGGCTCAAGGTGGTGCGGCGCATCCTGAATCTGGCCGCGCAGGAATGGATCGACGAGCAGGGGCTCACCTGGCTTCACACGCCCCCGAAGATTCGCCTGCTGCCCGACAAGGAGAAGCGCCAGCCCTACCCGCTGACCTGGGAAGAGCAGGCCAGGCTGTTCAAGGAGCTCCCCGGGCATCTGGCGGCGATGGCGCTCTTCGCAGTCAACACCGGCTGTCGCGACCAGGAGGTCTGCAAGCTGCGCTGGGAATGGGAGGTGCGAGTGCCGGAGCTGGGCACGTCCGTGTTCATCATTCCCGGCCGGTACGTGAAGAACGCAGACGATCGGCTCGTCGTCCTCAACAGGACGGCGCAATCAGTCGTCGAGGCGCAGCGAGGGCAACATGCTACGCACGTGTTCGCGTACCGGCGCAAGCCGACCGCGCGGATGCTGAACAGCGCCTGGCTCCGCGCACGCGAGAAAGCAGCGCTGCCGCAGGTTCGGGTCCACGATCTGAAGCACACGTTCGGGCGGCGCTTGCGGGCCGCCGGCGTGAGCTTCGAAGACCGGCAGGACCTGCTCGGGCACCGCTCGGGCCGGATCACGACGCACTACTCCGCGGCAGAGCTCTCAAAGCTCCTCGAGGCGGCGAACCGCGTGTGCGAATCGGATCGGCGGCAGCCGGAGCTCGTCGTCTTGCGGCGACTCTCAGTGGCCTAGACTCACGCAAAACTCACGCAAGGCCTTCAGGCCCTACGTGAAGCCGCGCGCAAGTGATTGAAATGTTGGTGGCCAAGGCCGGAATCGAACCAGCGACACACGGATTTTCAGTCCGCTGCTCTACCAACTGAGCTACTTGGCCAGGCCGGGAACACCACGCCAATCGCGGGGTGTCTTCGGGAGGCGCGGATTATAGCGGCCGCCCGGAGCTGCCGCGCGCTCCCCACCGACGATCTCATTCCGCTGATCGCGGACCTGGAAGAACGTCCGGTCGGCCTCGTGCTCCGCGCGACCCGCTCTTTGCTGGCGGGCTCGGGTTCAGTTTAGCAAAGGCGGAAGCGGGCAGAGAGAACGGGAAAAGCAAAAGAAAAGGCCCCGCGTTTCCGCGAGGCCTTCGGATTTCGTCGCTCCGGCGAACGCCGGAGCCCAGAATAGGCCGTACTGGATCCCGGCGTACGCCGGGAGTGAGCCGGGAATTCGGGAGACGTGCCTGCGCACGTCTCCCGCCGGCGAACGCCAGGGCCGATGCAGCGGCCCTGGGTCGCTCGCGACGTCACATATCCATATCCATCCCGCCCATGCCGCCCATGCCGCCGTGGCTGTGGCCGCCGCCGGCGTTCTTCTTCTCCTCGACCAGCTCGGCGACGCCGACGTCGGTAGTGAGGAGCAGGCCGGCCACGGAGGACGCGTTCTGCAGCGCGATGCGCGTCACTTTGGTCGGGTCGACGACGCCCATTTCCACGAGATCGCCGTACTCCTCGGTCTGGGCGTTGAAGCCGAAGTTGCCCTTGCCCTCGACGACCTTGTTCAGCACCACGCTCGGCTCCTGGCCGGCGTTCGCCACGATCGCGCGGAGCGGCTCTTCGAGCGCGCGGTGCACGATCTTGATGCCGGCGTCCTGGTCGTGGTTCGCGCCCTTCAGCTTCTCGAGCGCCTTGCGCGCGCGCAGCAGCGTCACCCCGCCGCCCGCGACGATGCCTTCCTCGACCGCCGCACGGGTCGCGTGCAGCGCATCCTCGACGCGCGCCTTCTTCTCCTTCATCTCGATCTCGGTCGCGGCACCGACCTTGATCACGGCGACGCCCCCGGCGAGCTTCGCGACCCGCTCCTGGAGCTTCTCCTTGTCGTAGTCGCTGGTCGCCTCTTCGACCTGCTGCCGGATGCTCTTCACCCGGGCCTCGATCGCCTTGGGGTCGCCCGCGCCATCGATGAGGGTGGTGTCTTCCTTGCCCACCTCGATGCGCTTCGCGCGGCCGAGATCCTTCAGGGTGGCCTTCTCGAGGGTGAGGCCGAGCTCTTCGGCGATCACCGTGCCGCCGGTGAGGATCGCGATGTCTTCGAGCATCGCCTTGCGGCGGTCACCGAAACCGGGCGCCTTCACCGCGGCGGTCTTGAGGATCCCGCGCAGGTTGTTCACCACCAGCGTCGCGAGCGCCTCGCCCTCGACGTCCTCGGCGACGAGCACCAGCGGCTTGCCGGCCTTGGCCACCTGCTCGAGGAGCGGCAGCAGGTCGCGGATCGAGGAGATCTTCTTGTCGTGCAGCAGGATGTAGGTGTCCTCGAGCACCGCCATCTGCTTCTCGGGATTGTTGATGAAGTACGGCGACAGGTAGCCGCGGTCGAACTGCATGCCCTCGACGAGCTCAAGCTCGTTCTGCAGGCTCTTCCCGTCCTCGACCGTGATCACGCCCTCCTTGCCGACCTTGTCCATCGCGTCGGCGATGATCTTGCCGATCCCCTCGTCCAGGTTCGCGGAGATGGCGCCGACCTGCGCGATCTCCTTGGAGGTCGTGGTCGGCTTGGAGATCTTCTTCAGCTCCTCGACCACCGCCTCGACCGCCTTCTCGATGCCGCGCTTGAGGTCCATCGGGTTCATCCCCGCGGCCACGTACTTCATGCCCTCGCGGACGATCGCCTGGGCGAGCACGGTCGCGGTGGTGGTGCCGTCGCCGGCGACGTCGGAAGTCTTGGAGGCGACCTCTTTCAGCATCTGCGCGCCCATGTTGTGGAACTTGTCCTTCAGCTCGATTTCCTTCGCCACCGACACGCCGTCCTTGGTGATGGTCGGCGCGCCGAACGAGCGCTCGAGCACGACGTTGCGGCCCTTCGGGCCGAGGGTCGCCTTTACGGCATTGGCGAGGATGTTGACGCCCTCGAGCAGCTTGTGGCGGGCG
>Ga0184637_10000687_pt1 | contig 24581 bp, 25 predicted proteins | sample PLM3_127_b2_FD_133143 | JGI IMG/M metagenome (GOLD analysis project Ga0184637, IMG submission 133143) | Groundwater sediment microbial communities from an aquifer in East River, Colorado, USA - PLM3_127_b2 | ecosystem: Environmental > Terrestrial > Soil > Riparian zone | place: USA: East River... | reverse complement strand
GCCTGCAGGCCCATCTGCGGCTCGCCCATCTCGCCCTCGATCTCGGCCTTGGGCACCAGCGCCGCCACCGAGTCGATCACCACAATGTCCACCGAGCTCGAGCGCACCAGCATGTCGGCGATCTCGAGCGCCTGCTCGCCGTTGTCGGGCTGGGAAATGAGGAGCGAATCCAGGTCCACCCCGAGCTTGCCGGCATATTGCGGGTCGAGCGCGTGCTCGGCGTCGATGAAGGCGGCGGTGCCGCCCAGCTTCTGCATCTGGGCAATGACCGACAGCGCCAGCGTGGTCTTGCCGGAGGACTCCGGTCCGTAGATCTCGCATACCCGCCCGCGCGGGAGCCCCCCGACGCCGAGCGCGAGGTCGAGGCCCAGCGAGCCGGTGGACACGACCTGGATGTCCCTCGACACGTCGGACTCGCCGAGGCGCATGATCGAGCCCTTGCCGAACTGTTTTTCGATCTGCGACAGCGCCGCCGCCAGCGCCTTGGCCTTGTTGTCATCCATGGTGCATTCCCCCGGGTTTTGTAAGCTCGTATTTTAAACCAGCTATGGCCTCATCGACCGCGTCATGCTGGTAAAACGTGCGGCGCACGCAAGCGGTTGACTTGCGCTTGCAAAGCACGCCAACGTCCTTACCCTATTGCCTTTTTTCGCAGGACGGGACTGTTCGCGCGGGTGCGGCTCACGGTGGCGGATGCCGGTCAACGTTTTCGGCTAGCCAACGTTCTTCGGGAGAAGGAAGAAACGAAGAATCCCTCAGGATCGATTTCCGCCGGGATTAGCGCCGGCCGGCACGTAACGCGCCCAGTTTCTGAGATAGGTCCGCTCGATGACCGGCAACGCGGTTGGCGCCACCATGCCGGCGGCGAGCGCGAGAAGGATCAGCATGTTGCTGATCGGTAGTCCATTGTGGACTCTATCGTCCGTCACAGGCGCGCAAGCGCGACGAGTACGCCTTGCAAGGCGTACTCGACCGACCGGTAGCGCACTGCTTCGCGGTCGCCGGAGAAGCGTTTCGTCTCGCTGCGCGGCTTGCCGTCCTTTATGCCCCACGCGAAGCACACGAATCCAACCGGCTTGTCGGGCGTGCCGCCGGCGGGGCCGGCCACCCCGCTTACCGCCACGGCGACCTGCGCGTGGCTGCGCGCCAGCGCGCCGGCCACCATCTCGCGCACGACTTCCTCGGAAACCGCACCGTGTTGGTCGAGCGTTGCTTCCTTCACGCCGAGCATTTCGCGCTTGGAAATGTAGGTATAGGTGACGAAGCCGCGCTCGAACCAGTCCGAGCTGCCGGGCACCATGGTGACCGCCTCGGAAACCCACCCTCCGGTGCACGATTCCGCGGTGGCGAGCATCAGCCCGCGCGCCTTGAGGGCCGTGCCCACCTCTTCTGCAAGCCTATACAGCGTGACCGGTGACCGGTGACCAGTGACCCGTTTTGCCTTTCGGCTTTTCCCCCTCATCCCTCAACCCTCATCCCGCGTTGCGCATCCCGTATCTCGCATCCCGCATCCCGCATCCCGCATCACTCTAACAGCGTCTTGGCGACCGCCAAGACGAGCAGCGTGTAGAACGCTGCGATCAAATCGTCGAGCATCACGCCAAACCCGTTCTTGATGGTGCGATCGTAGTAGCGGATCGGCGGCGGCTTGAGGATATCAAACAGGCGAAAGATCAGGAACGCCAGCGCCTGCCAGTGCAACGCGGCCGGCGCGAAGAACAGCACCAGCAGGAACGCCACTGTCTCGTCCCACACCATGCCCCCGTGGTCGGCAATGCCGAGATCGCGGCCGGTCACGTCGCAGGCCCACACGCCGAGGGCAAACAGAACTACCAGCATCAGCAGAAACTCGACGGGTTCCAGCCGCGGTGAAACCAACCAGTAGACCGGCAACGCGAGCAGCGTGCCCCAGGTTCCCGGTGCGACCGGCACGAGTCCGATGCCGAAGCCAAACGCAACCAGGTGCGCCGGACGGCTCAGCAGAAAACGCCACGACGGGCGCTGGACGAGATCGGTGCTCATTGGACCCATTAGGCCGCCGATGAACGCCCATCCCTCATCCCTTCCCCTTCTCCCCAAGGAGAAGGGAAGCTCGAGCCTCCCCTCTCCACTCGGGAGAGGGGCGGGGGTGAGGGTCGAACGCCGATAGAATCAAATAGACAATGGGCAGGAATCACAGGATTGGATCGACTTACAATCGAATGAAATTCGAGATCTGCTGTTCGAGGCACGCTAACCCTGTTGATTCTAGCTCCGATCTCAGCTGGGCCCGTCTGTGGTTCCCGTATTATCTTAGTTTTCCTCGGCGTTTATCGGCGTCCATCGGCGGCAAAAATCCTTTACAATCGCCCGTCCACGTCGATGCCACGGTAGAGCCAGTCGATTTCCCACGGATGGTCGGGGTCGCGCCGCCGCGCCAGCTCGTTGCGCAGCTCGCGCGTGCCAGCGTCGACGTGAAAATAGGCGCCGAAGAAGCGCGAGCTCAGCACCACGCGCGCAGTGCGGTTCATCCGCTCGCCCTGGTAAGCAAGGAAGGCGCGGTTGAAATCGTCACCGGCCGCCGCCACCTTCTCGGCCAGCACGACGGCGTCTTCGATCGCCATGTTCGCCCCCTGCGCCAGGTACTGCAGCGTCGGGTGTGCCGCGTCGCCCAGCAACGTCGCGCGGCCCGCGGTCCAGTTGGTCACCGGCTCGCGGTCGTGCAGCACCCAGCTCCGGTCGCGCGAGATGTAGCGCAGCATGTCGCGCACCCTGGGGGCGACCCGCGAGAAGACTTCGTCCAGCTCGTCCGGGCCGCCAAAGTCCGTCTCCCCGCGGCGGAAGCGCCGGCTGGAAACGGTCGCGACGTTGTTCATTACCGCGCCGCCGCGCAGGCGGTACTGCACCAGGTGCACGTCGGGGCCGACCCAGATCGTCATCGAATCGAGATGGCTGCGGTCGATGATCTCGTCGGTCGGCACCACCCCGCGGTAGGTCACGTGGCCCGCCACGCGCGGCATGCCGTCACCCACGATCGCCGCGCGCGTCGGCGACCACAGGCCATCGGCGCCGATCAGCGCCGCCCCCTCGTATTCGGCGCCGTTCTCGCAGCGCACGATTACCGAAGCGCCGCGCTGTTCGAAGCCTGTCAGCCCGCGCGAAGCCTCCAGCGTGATTTCCCCGCGCTGCCGGCACGCGTCGAGTATTGCGCCATGCAGGTCGCGCCGATGAATGACGAAATAGCGGTACTGGTAGCGCTCGAGAAATTTCTTGCCGAGACCGATCCGCGTGAGTTCCCGGTTGTCGAGCGCGTCGACCAGGATCAGCGCGTCGGGGAAAACCGCGTGCGGCTCGAGCGTCTTCAGCAGGCCCAGGCGCTCGAGCATGCGGCTCGCGTTCGGCCCCATCTGGATGCCGTAGCCGATCTCGCCGAACTCCACCGCCTTTTCCAGCACGCGCACCCGCCGCCCCTTGCGGGCGAGAGCGAGCGCCGCCGACAGCCCGCCGATGCCGCCGCCGGCGATCAGGATGGGCAAGTCACTCATAAATCAAAAGCAAGACTAGCCGCCGATGAACGCCGATATACGCCGATAAGTTCAAACTCAAAACACGAATAGACAGACTTTACAAGATTCATCAAACACGGGACCGATTCCGGTTTCTTGGGAATCCTGTTTTTTTGTTGGAGTTTTCATTTTTCATCGGCGTTCATCGGCGTTCATCGGCGGCTAAAAATGTTTGTATCCGGTCTGCCCGACAACGAGCGGCCGGGCGCCGGAATCGAGCACGGTGACGAGCGGGATCCCGCGCCGCTGCCGGGCGATGATGCCGACGCGGGTGAGCCGCAGGCGCAGCCGCCGCGAGAGCCGGGCGATGGCATCGCGCCGAGCGCGGGCGGCCGTGAAGACCAGTTCGTAATCGTCGCCGCCGGCGAGCAGCGCCGTGCGTGCCGCGGGACGGTCGCGGTGGCGCCGCATGACCGTTGAGGCGGGAAGGGCATCGAGCCGCACCACCGCCCCCACCCGCGAGCGCTCGCAGATATGGCCCAGGTCGGCGATGAAGCCGTCGGAAACATCGATCGCGCTGCGGGCGATACCTCGCAGCGCCGCGCCCAGCGCGACGCGGGGTGTCGGCGCATGCAGCCTCTGCTGCAGCCGGGCGCGTTCCCGTCGCGTGAGCGGGAGCCGGCGCTGCTTCGCGACCAGCGCGAGGGCAGCGTCGCCGAGCGAACCGGAGACCCAGACGTCGTCGCCCGCGCGCGCGCCGTCGCGGCGCAGTGCCAGCCGGGCGGGCACTTCGCCGATGATCTGGACGCTGATGTTGAGCGGCCCGCGCGTGGTATCGCCGCCGACCAGGTCAATCCCGTGGCGCCGCGCGAGGCGCATGAAGCCGCGCGAAAAGGCGGCGAGCCAGCGCGCATCCACGCGCGGCAGGGCGATTGACAGCGTCGCCCAGCGCGGGGTGGCCCCCATCGCCGCCATGTCGGAAAGATTTACCGCGAGCGCCTTGTGGCCGAGTTGCTCCGGGTCGGCGCCGGCAAGGAAATGCCGGCCGGCGACGAGCATGTCGGCGGAGACAATAAGGTCCACGCCACGCCGCGCGCGCACGATCGCCGCATCGTCGCCCACGCCCAGCACGGCGTTGCGCGGCGTGTGCGTGAAGAACCGCCGGATGATCTCGAATTCGGAGAGCGCCATCGGCCTGCAGGTTCCGGGTTCAAAGTTCCGGGTTCAAGGTTCAATGTTCAATGTTCAAGGTTCTAGGAGTTTGTCGGATTTAGGTTCGACAAACTCCTTATTGCTGCGCGGCCTCCGGCTTGCTCACGGCCGACTGCTGCTGGGCCATATGCTGGTTGTAAGCCTCGATCCACTTCTTCTTCAGGTTGCGCGCAAACCAGACGTCTACCACGGCGAAACCAAAGAAAAAAAACAGCAGCAGGTACCACATGCCCTGCTCGACCAGGGTCCGGCCGTTGAACAGCACGTACAGCCCCAGCATCAGGTTGAGGAACGCCGCGAAATAGAAAGCCAGTATGCGCCTCCGGAACTTGTCGTCCATCATGACCCCCGTGAGTCGTGATTCGTGAATCGACAATCCAAGTTTGCAGTTTGCAGTAGGCAGTTTGCAGTTACTGCCAACTGACGGCTGCCAACTGCCAACTCAAGTCTCGGGTCACCGGTCACGCTTTTCCGCCTTGCGCAGCTGCGCCGCCAGCTTGTCGAGCACGCCGTTCACGAACTTGTGGCCGTCGGTCCCGCCGTAGCTCTTCGCCAGCTCCACCGCTTCGTTGATCACCGCGCGATACGGCACCTCGGCCCGGTACGCGAGCTCATATCCCGCCAGCAGCAGCACGCCGCGCTCGACCGGGCTCAGCCGCTTGAACTCACGGTCAAGGTGCGGCGCAATGGCCTGCTCCAGCTCGGGCGCCGCCGCGATGGTGCCCTCCAGCAGCGTCCTGAAATACTCGGCGTCGATCTTGTCGAATCCCTTTGCCTCGCCGAGCTGGCGGGCAATGGTCGCGGCGTCGGTGCCGGCAAGCTGCCACTGGTAGAGGCCCTGCAGCGCGAATTCGCGCGCGCGCCTGCGGCTGGTTTTCATGTTCGCTCAATGGACAGGATTAACAAGACCAGAAAAGACGCAAAAAGCACGATCTAATCATGTAAATCCTGCAAGTCCTGTCTATTCTATTTTCTTCAGCATGTTGGCCATCTCGATCGCGGCGAGCGCGCAGTCTTTGCCCTTCTGCGCCACGCGCGCCAGCGCCTGTTCCTCGTCGTTCGTGGTGAGTATCCCGTTCGCCACCGGCACGCCGGTATCGAGCGCAACCGTGGTGATGCCACTCGCCGACTCGTTGGCAACCACCTCGAAGTGGTAGGTCTCGCCGCGGATCACCGCGCCGAGCGCGACCAGGGCGTCGAAACGGCCGGTATTCGCCATTTTCTGCAGCGCGAGCGGCACCTCCAGCGCGCCGGGCACCGTGACCACCCGGATATCGGACGCGCGCACGCCCTGCTTCGTCAACGCCGCGGTGCAGGCCGCGAGCAGCCCCTCGCCCACTTCCCGGTTGAAGCGGCCTACCACGATGCCAAGCCGCAGCCCCTTTCCGTCCAGATTGGGCTCGAGTGTTTCGATGCCGTCGTTGCGCGCCATTTCTGAATCCGTGAACGGTGATCAGTAAACGGTGAACAGTAAGAATGCAGCGCCTCGCGGAATGCTTGTCGTGGTCACGGTATTCCGTTCACTGTTCACTGTTTACTGTTCACCCCGGGTTGGAGGTACCCCACGACCTCCAAACCAAATCCGGCCATGCTGGGCATGCGCCGCGGCAACGCCATCAGCCGCATCTTCTTCACCCCCAGATCCTTGAGTATCTGGGCGCCGATGCCGTAATTCCTCAGCGTCATGCCGGCCGCGCCGGCCTGCCCGTCCCGCGCCCGCGCGCGCTCCAGCAGCTCGCCCGCCGTTTCCACGCGGTGGAGCAGCACGATCACGCCGCATTCGGCGCGCCCCACCGCGGCGAGCGCGTCGTGAAAATTCCACGAATGGCTGCGGCTTTCGAGGTCGAGCAGGTCAATCACCGACAGCGGCTCGTGCACGCGCACCAGCACTTCCTTGCCCGGGGCCGGCTTGCCCTTCGTCAGGGCGAGGTGCGTCTCCTGCCCGATGCGGTCGCTGTAGACGTGCAGGCGGAACCTGCCGTGCGCGGTCTCGATGTCGCGTTCCGCCACCCGCGCCACCAGGGATTCGGTCTGGCTGCGATGCTGGATGAGATCGGCGATAGTGCCGATCTTCAACTTGTGGTGCGCGGCGAACTCAACCAGGTCCGGCAGCCGCGCCATCTCGCCGTTGTCCTTCAGGACCTCGCAGATCACCGCCGCTGGGGTCAGCCCCGCCAGCCGCGCGAGATCGCAGCCCGCCTCGGTATGGCCGGCGCGCACCAGCACCCCGCCGTCCAGCGCCAGCAACGGGAAAATGTGCCCGGGCTGCACCAGGTCGGCGGGACTGGCGTCCGAGCGGATCGCGACCTGCACGGTGCGCGCGCGGTCGGCCGCGGATATGCCGGTGGTCACCCCCTGCGCCGCCTCGATCGAAACGGTGAAATTGGTGCCGAGGGGCGAGCGGTTGTTCGCCACCATCGGCTGCAGGTTGAGGCTGCGGCACTTCTGCTCCGTCAGCGTCAGGCAGATCAGCCCGCGCCCGTAGCGCGCCATGAAATTGATGGTCTCGGGCGTGACGAAATCGGCGGCGATCAGCAGGTCGCCCTCGTTCTCGCGGTCGGCCTCGTCCACCAGCACCACCATCCGGCCGGCCTTGAGGTCGGCGATGATGTCGATGATCGGGCTGACGCCTGTTTCCTGTCTCGAACTCATGTCAAAATCAAACCCAAATTAGCCGCAGATAAACGCAGATAAACGCGGATGAAAACCAAAAATAAAACGATCCATTTAATAAGAACATTGAACCCTAAATCCCTTGATACCTGTCGGTCTTCTCTATTTCACTTGTCTTTAGTCTTAATTTTATCTGCGTTCATCTGCGTTCATCTGCGGTTTCATTTGCTTTTCAACCGCTCGACGTAGCGCGCGACCAGATCTACTTCCAGGTTGACCTTGCCACCCGCGCGCAGCGCGCCGAGATTGGTCTCCGCAAGCGTGTGCGGAATCAGGTTGACCGTGAACCCCGCTCCATTTACGGCATTGACGGTCAGGCTTACGCCGTTGACCGTGACTGAACCCTTGCACACGACGTACCTCGCGAGCGCTGCGGGCGCCTTTACCGCCATCACGCGGCTATCCCCCGCGGCCTTGATCCGCTTCACCGTGCCTACGCCATCCACGTGCCCGCTCACGAGATGCCCGCCCAGCCGGTCCACGAGGCGCATCGCCTTTTCCAGGTTGACGCGATTGCCGGCGGCGAGACCGGTGGTGCAGTCCAGCGTTTCCCGCGAGACATCCACCTCGAAGGTGCGCGCTTTCCGCGCCACAACCGTCAGGCACGCGCCGTTCACGGCGATACTGTCCCCGACCGCGACATCCTTGAGGCCGAGGCCGGCGCAGTCGATCACCAGCCGCTTGCCCCCGTGTGCCGGCTTCGCCTCGCGCACCCTGCCTACCGCAGCGACAATTCCAGTAAACATTATACGAACCTTGCCATGACCCGGATATCCGGCCCGATCATGCGCGTATCAAGAATCCTGAGCTGCCGCCGCCCGGCAAGCTCCGTCAGCTCGGGCAGGTGGAACATGCCGTGCGCGGCATCGCCGATGAGGCTGGGCGCAAGATAGACCACCAGTTCGTCCACCTGCCCTTCCTGCAGCAGCGACCCGTTCAGCCGGGACCCCGCCTCAACGTGCACCTCGTTCAGCCCCCTGCGCGCAAGCTCCTGGAACAGCTCGCCGAGCTCGACCTTGCCGGCGCTATTGGGCATCACGATCACTTCCACGCCCCGCGCCCTGAGTGCGGCGATTTTCGAATTGTCTTCCCGCGCCGCCGCCACCAGCACGCCGCCGCCTTCGAGTAACTTCGCTGTAATCGGAATCTCCAGCTTGCTGTCCACCACGACACGCAGCGGCTGCCGGCTGGTCTGGACCTCGCGCACCGTAAGCCGCGGGTCGTCGTCGCGCACGGTGCCGGCGCCGGTCAGAATCGCGCAGGCGCGCGCGCGCCAATGGTGCCCGTCGCGGCGCGCCGCCTCGCCGGTAATCCACTGGCTTTTGCCGTTGTTCAGCGCCGTCTTGCCGTCGAGGCTCGCCGCGACCTTCAGCCGCACCCACGGCCGGCCGCGCCTCATGCGCGAGACGAAGCCGATGTTGAGCTCGCGCGCCTGCTCCTCCATCAACCCGACACCGATCTCGATGCCCGCCCGCTCCACCTGTTCCAGGCCATTCCCGCTCACCAGGGGGTTGGGATCCCGCATCGCGGCCACCACGCGCGCAACGCCGGCCTTGACCAGCGCTTCCGCGCAGGGCCCGGTCCGCCCCTGGTGCGCGCACGGTTCGAGGGCTACGTAAACCGTCGCCCCCCGCGACCGCGAGCCCGCAGCGGCGAGCGCATTGACCTCGGCGTGCGGCAAGCCGGCCTTCTCGTGCCAGCCCTCGCCCACGACCTGTCCACCGTTGACGATCACGCACCCCACCCGCGGGTTCGGCGTGGTCGTATAGAGCCCGCGTTCCGCCAGCTCCAGCGCGCGGGCCATGTGGCGGTGATCGTCAGCCGAGAACATCAGTGTTGAATTTTGAGTGTTGAGTGTTGAGTTGAAATAAAGATGCTCGTAGCGATAGCGTCTTACAGCCACACTAACTCAGCACTCAAAACTAAAAACTCAAAACTATTTTTCCTTGGAGGGGTGCTGCACTTCCTTGATCGCGTCCTGGAAGTCGTCCACGCCTTCGAAACTGCGGTAAACCGAGGCGAAGCGGATGTAGGCGACCTGGTCGAGACGGTGCAGCTCGCGCATCACCATCTCCCCGATGCGCCGCGACTCGATCTCACGCTCGCCGAGCGCGAGCACGTTCTGCGTGATGGTGGCGATGGCCTCGTCCACCAGCTGCGTCGGCACCGGCCGCTTGTGCAGCGCGCGCATGAAGCCGGTGCGCAGCTTCTCCAGGTCGAACTCGGTGCGGCTGCCGTCCTGCTTCACCACCTGCGGCATCCGCAGCTCCACCGTCTCGTAAGTCGTGAAGCGCTTGTTGCACGCCGCGCACTTGCGCCGCCGGCGGATGCTGTCGCCGTCGTCGCTCACCCGCGAGTCGATGACCTGGGTGTCGGGCGAACTGCAAAAAGGACACTTCATGCCGAGGGATGAGGGATGAGGGATGAGGGATGAGGAAAAAAGGAAACCATTGATTCGCGCCGGTCTTGAATCTCCGATATGCTGCTTCTACTAAAGTTTCCGATTTACGCCCCGTAAACCGGAAATTTGGCGCATAGCTTCTTCACTTCGCCCGCGACCCGCTGGCCCGCCTTGCCGTCGCCGCGCGCATCGAGCACGTCGGCGATGAGGTGCGCGAGCTGCTCGGCCTCGTGCTCCCTGAAGCCGCGGGTGGTCATCGCCGGCGAGCCGATGCGGATGCCGCTCGTCACCATCGGCTTCTGCGGGTCCTTGGGCACGGCGTTCTTGTTGACCGTAATATTCACCTTGCCCAGTATCTGCTCAGCTTCCTTCCCAGTCAGGCTCTTGCTCTGCAGGTCCACCAGGAACATGTGGCACTCGGTGCGGCCCGACACGATGCGGAAGCCGCGCTCCTGCAGCACCTTCGCCATCACGCGCGCGTTATCGAGCACCTGCTGCTGGTAGTTCCGGAATTCTTTCGTCATCGCCTCGCCGAGCGCGACCGCCTTGGCGGCGATCACGTGCATCAGCGGCCCGCCCTGCGTGCCGGGGAAGATCGCCGAGTTGAGCACCTTCTCGTGCTCGGCGTTGGCGAGGATCATGCCGCCGCGCGGGCCGCGCAGCGTCTTGTGCGTGGTGGTGGTCACGAAATCGGCGATGCCGACCGGGCTCGGGTAGAGCCCCGCCGCGATCAGTCCGGCGTAGTGCGCGACGTCTGCCATCAGCAGCGCGCCGCACTTGTCGGCGATGGCGCGGAACCGCTTCCAGTCGAAGGTCAGCGAATAGGCGGACGCGCCGGCGACGATGAGCTTCGGCTTCTTCACGTGCGCCAGCTCCTCGACCTCAGCGTAGTCTATGGCCTCGGTGTGCGGGTCGAGACCGTAGGTAACCGCGTCGAAGTAATGTCCGGAGATGCTCACCTTGGCGCCGTGCGTGAGGTGGCCACCCGCGTCGAGCGCCATGCCGAGTATCGTGTCACCCGGATGCAGCACCGCGTAATACACCGCCGTGTTCGCCTGCGCCCCGGAATGGGGCTGCACGTTGGCGTAGCCGGCATGGAACAGCTTCTTCGCGCGGTCGATCGCGAGCTGCTCCGCGATGTCCACGTATTCGCAGCCGCCGTAATAGCGCTTGCCGGGGTAGCCCTCCGCGTACTTATTGGTGAGCACCGAGCCCTGCGCCTGGAGAACGGCAGCGCTGACGTAGTTCTCGGACGCGATCAGCTCGATATGAGCTTCCTGGCGCCGGTTTTCCTGGTCGAGCGCGCGCCACAACTCCGGGTCGCTGCGCTCGATGGTGTCTTTTGACGAAAACATTTCGCAGCTCGATGCTAGCAGCCTGTCGGACTTGGTGTTATCAACGGTGGGTGTGAATGCATGGGTGGTCGCTCTTGGTTGCCGCCGAGCCGACAGGCTGAAATGGGGTATTTATTGACCCGGAACCGTCATTCACGTTGACTGCGACCCCTCAGAACCTGTCCTTCAATTTAGCAGTGTGTCGCCCGCTGGCTCGGCAGATCATGATGGTCGCAGCCTGCGGGACACGGTGCGGAACCCAAAGTCCGACACACTGCTAGGGTAAATGATTGATTTTAACACTGAACCTCTAACACTGCGCCACGCGCAGCGGCGCTAGTCCCCCGCGATGGTCAGGTTATCGATCAGTATCGAACCGCAATAGCGGGAGCCGCGGCACACCACGTCGTTGCCGATGGCGGCTATGCCGCAAAAGATATCCTTGAGATTGCCGGCGATGGTGATTTCCTGCACCGGGTAAGCGATCTCCCCCTGCTTCACCCAGAATCCGGCGGCGCCGCGCGAGTAGTCGCCGGTCACCACGTTGACGCCGTGCCCCATCAGCTCGGTCACCAGCAGCCCGCTGCCCATCTGCTTCAGCAGGCCCGCGAAATCGGCGCCGGTATCGCGCAGCAGCAGGTTGTGGTTGCCGCCGGCGTTGCCGGTGGACTTGAGCCCCAGCTTGCGCGCCGAGTAGGTGCCGAGAAAGTAGCCCTGCACCACGCCGCCGGTCACCACCTCGCGCGCGCGTGTCGCCACGCCTTCCTCGTCGAACGGCGCGCTGGCCAAGCCGCCCCGCACGAGTGGCAGTTCGCACACGTTGGCGAGCGGCGCGAACACCGCCTTGCCGGCGCAATCGACGAGAAACGAGGACTTGCGATACAGGTTGCCGCCGGACACCGCCGACACGAAATGGCCAAGCAGGCTGGAGGCAATCGGCGCTTCGAACAGCACCGGCGCCTGCGTCGTCGCGATCTTGCGGGAGGCAAGCCGGCGCACGGCACGCTCCCCCGCACGGCGTCCCACGCTGGCGGGATCGGGAAGCCGGGCCGCATCGCGGCCGGTCTCGTACCAGTCGTCGCGCTGCATGTCCTCGCCCTTGCCGGCGACCAGCGCGCACCAGATGCCGTGGCGCGAGCTGGGATATCCCGCCAGGAAACCGAGCGAGTTGCCGTAGACGAAATGCGAGCCGTGAGTGGAGACAGTGGCGCCTTCGGAGTTGGTCAGCCGCTTGTCCACCGCGAAACCGGCAGCTTCGCACGCCTTTGCCATCTCGATGGCGCGCTCGACCGGCAGGTCCCATGGATGCCACAGGTCGAGATCGGGAATGTCCCGCGCCAGCATGTCCTGGTCCGCCAGCCCGGAGTAATCGTCGGTTGCCGTGAAGCGCGCGATCGATAGCGCGGCATCCACCGTGTCGCGCACCGCCTGCGGAGAGAAATCCCTGCTGCTGGCATGCCCGCGCTGCTTGCCGATATAGACGGTGACGCCGATGCCCTTGTCGCGGTTGTACTCGATGGTTTCGACCTCGCCCTGTCGCACCGTCACCGTCTGGCCGGTGCCCTCGCTCACCTCGGATTCGGCAGCGCTGGCACCGCGCTTCGCGGCGTAGTCGAGGACGTCCCGGGCGAGCTGCTTGAGCTGGTCGGAACTGTAGGAAAAAAGCGAATCAGGCATCGGCGCCCCTTTCGAGAGCGGGCCAGCAATAAAAGAGCGATATCATAGCAGCCTGCATGCGTGCTTCCGGGGCGCCGATAAATGACAATGAGACCGCAATCTTCCAGTTATTCATTTAATCGGCGCGCACGGGTGCCTGGATTAAAGCTGAAGAATATCCTCCCCTGCAGTGGTCCGTCATGAGCCAAGGCGCGCCGATTAGCAAGACGCAGCGCAAGCAAGCGGTGCACGAGCTGCAGGCGCTCGGCGAGGAGCTGGTTGAGCTGAACGAGAATCAGCTGGCGACGGTCGATCTGCCGGAGTCGCTCCTCGACGCGGTGATGCACGCACGGACCATCACCAAGCACGAAGCCCGGCGCCGCCAGATGCAGTACATCGGCAAGCTCATGCGCCGCGTGGACCCCGCTCCGATCCGCGCCGCGCTCGACGCTTTCCAGGCCCCATTGCGCAGCCAGGCCGCGATCCACAAGCGCATCGAAGCCTGGCGCGAGCGGCTGCTCGGCGATCCCGCGTCTATCAGCGAGCTGCTCGCGGAATATCCGCAGGCAGATATCCGGCAACTCGGCGCGCTCATCGACGGCGTCGAGCGCGAGCGCGAAGCGGGCAAGCCGCCGCGCAGCTACCGCCAGCTCTATCAGGCACTCCGTGCCCTGCTTGATATACCGTGAGTCGTGGGTCGTGGATCGTGGGTCGAGCGATGAACCTTCCGACCGCGCGGCACGGCCGCTGGTCCGATCCACAACCCACGATTCACGATCCACGCTTTTGATCCTAGCCACACAGCGCACGATATACTTCCGCGATGGCAACTGAAGAACTGATAGTCGGTCTGCTGTCGATCAGCGACCGCGCTTCGCAGGGCGTCTACCAGGACGAAGGCATACCGGCGCTCGAGGAATGGTTCGGGAAGGCGGTCGTCGCTCCGTCCGTGCGCATGGTCAAGCGCCTGATCCCGGACGAGCGGCCGGTGATCGAAGCGGCGCTGAAGGAACTGGTGGACCAGGAAGGCTGCCACCTCGTGCTTACCACCGGCGGTACCGGGCCCGCCGCGCGCGATGTGACGCCGGAAGCGACGCTGGCCGTCGCCGATAAGGTCATGCCGGGCTTCGGCGAGCAGATGCGGCAGGTCAGCCTGAAGTTCGTGCCCACCGCGATCCTGTCGCGGCAGGTGGGCGTGATCCGCGGCAAAGCGCTGATTCTCAATCTCCCCGGTCAGCCGAAGGCCATCAAGGAGACGCTGGAAGGCGTCAAGGGTCCGGTCGGCGAGCCGGTCGTCGCCGGCATCTTCGCCGCGGTGCCCTACTGCATAGACCTCATCGGCGGGCCGTACATCGAGACCAACGAGGAAGTCGTGAAGGCGTTCCGGCCGAAGTCGGCCATTCGTCCGAAAACCCCAAAATAGCCGCAGATAAACGCGGATGACAAAATAAGAATCGAACCGCCAAGAGCGCCAAGAGAACAAAATAATGGAACCACAGATGAACACAGATAAACACGGATAAAGACAAGAACAAGTCGAATCACGATTCACGAATCACGACTCACGGCTTTTGAGCCGCCGATAGACGCCGATGAACGCCGATAGAAGCAAATTACAATCAATGACAATCGAACCGCCAAGGACCCAAAGGCGCCAAGAGTAAGCGGAATCAAGAATTAACCGCCAAGACGCCAAGCACACCAAGAAAGACAAACCTCTCAACGCCAAGGACGCGAAGGACACCGACTCCACTCGCTACTCACCACTCACGACTCAGGGCTTTCATGGAGCTCTATCGGATTGAAGGATGACAAGGCTCGGCGCAGAATAGGGTATCTAGACACCGTTTTTCGGCGGTCTACATTAAGTTAGGGTGTTCCGGTGATTCGATGAATCTGACAGTGCGCGCGGAAGACATCATGACGCCTCGGCGGCAACTGCGCCATGCAGCAAGCAACGCCGAGGCGGCGAAAGCGGCGGAGAAAGAAGGCTTCGACGCGATCCCCCTCACCCGCCCCGATGGCCTCGTCCGGGAGTTCTGGAGTCGTGCCGACGAGCGCAGAATCCGAATCCGGCAAGAGCATCGCATTTCGCACGACGCACCGGTCGAGCGGCTTCTTCCACCGCTAGGATCCCATGTCATTCAGTTCGTGTACTATCGCTCGGAGATGGTGGGACTGATTGATGCGAGCGATCTGAACAAGCCGATTGCGAGGATCGTGTGGCTGCACCCGATGCTCGAGTTGGAGCGTTCGATTCTCGACGCCGTCCGGGCGCAAGGCATTACTGATGACGAGCAGGCGGCGGCTTTGGGCAAGCAGGCGGGGTCGACCCGCGGCAGGCAAGCAAGAGCGAGGCGGCACGACCTTGCTTTGCCGCTGCTTGAATACGCGCAGTTCCCGGACCTGCTCCGCGCGTCGCATCGCCTTCGAATCACTCAACTCGCGGACGAGGCAATCGATGAGCTGAACAGAGTAAGAAAGCGGGCGGCGCACTCTGGCGATGCCGTCGTGGAGGACAGAAATGATTGCGCCCGCATTCGCCGCGCACTTGAGATGGCGCGCAAGGCGACACGCGACGTCGAGGGGTGCTCCCCGGCTCGAGGGCTATGACGGTCCCGACATGCAGCAACGGCGCAACAGGCCTAACAACGCGCTGCAGGTCGACCGCGGCCCGGAGAAGGCTTTCGGTGAAGCATGGGGTCGCGTTCGGCCGCGGCGGCTGAGCACTGAACGTTAGACCGCCAACATGAACCCGAGGGCGCCCTACGGATATGAGGTGATGGATCGTTCAGTAAATCACCGAGTCGACGGCGCTGACCTGCGAGATCGGATTATTCGGTCTCTACGGGCCCAGGGCTTCCGTGTCCGAAACGGGACCATTCTTCCTCCGACGGATCTGTCCAAGGAGAGAATCCGTGAGCTCCACGAAACCGCTGTTGAGCATCGGATCGAGGGAGCCAGAGACGGTCTGTTTCGGAAGGAGAAGGAACTGCTTCAGCATGTCGCGTCGGGGAGTGAGGTTGTCCCATCGAGAATTCGTCCGCGCTTGGTGGAGGTGCTTCCAGAATCGGAGGAGGAACTTCTCTTCCGGTATGCGAGCCTGCATTGGAGCATCCCAGTTTCGTCCGGCTATGGCAGGCGGTTGAGGTTCCTGGTTGTGGACGAACACAACGGAAAGCTGATGGGTCTGATCGGTTTGGGAGACCCGGTCTACGCTCTAGGGCCGCGGGACGCATGGATTGGGTGGACGCCTTCCGACCGAAAGAAACGCTTGAAGAACGTGATGGACGCCTTCGTGTTAGGGGCGGTGCCTCCTTACTCCTTCCTGTTGTGCGGAAAACTGGTAGCGATGCTGGCCGCGAGCGACACGGTCCGAAGGGCCTTCATGAGAAAGTACGGGGGCACACGCTCGGTCATCAGGCGAAAGATGCACGATGGCCGTCTTGCGCTGATCACGACAACCTCTGCGCTCGGCCGCTCCTCCGTCTACAACAGGCTACGCCTTGGGGAAAGGCTTCTGTATCAGAGCGTAGGTTTCACCAAGGGGTCTGGCGAGTTTCACTTTTCGAACGGCCTGTATGGCGCAATCACGGAGTTTGCAGAGGATCACTGCGAGCCGACGGCGAAGCAGGAACGGTGGGGAACCGGATTCCGTAACCGCCGAGAGGTGATCAAGAAGTGTCTGCCTCAGCTTGGACTATCAAGCGACTGGGTCTATCACGGGATCGAACGGGAAGTCTTCGTCATTCCCCTCGCCCGGAATACCCGGGAGTTCCTTCCGGGCCAGCACGCCCGACTGATGTGGTATCACCAATCCGAAGCTGAGATCTTCGAATACTTCCGGGAACGATGGATGCTGCCGAGAGCCTCCTGGGACGAAAGATTCAAGTCGTGGTCCAGGAACGAATGGGGCATCTGGTTGAAGGAGGCGAGCGGGCGTGGCTGACACCTTCTCCGATCTTCCTGATGCCCTCGTCCGGGATCTCCTGGCTCAGGCGACACCCGTTGCGGAGCGAGTCTCCACCCATCTGAACAGGCTCCTCCAGGCCCGCAGCTCCATACGCCAGCGCGTCCAATCAGAGGGGTTGATTGCACGGAAGGCAGACCTCGATGTGCCGAGAGAACCTTCCGTTGTCGGCATTGATGGGTCTTACCAAGTTCACCGGCTTACGGCGCTGGACCTATGCGCAGCGGCAGCCGTGGCCGTCGAAGGCACATCGAAAGAGGCGCGCCGTCACTGGCAGGAACCCTATCACCGGATGTGGGTGAACAGCTTCGAACACAGCAAGAATGCAACGAATGCGCTTCGGGGGCTGATGATTTCGATGGAGTTGGAGCTAGCCGCTGAGGCGCCCCACGACCTCGTTCTGCTGGACGGCTCTTTCGTTGTCCTACTCATCTACTTGAACCAAGGGCTGACGAGCTTCCGGGAGGCGCCCGCACTCCTGCGCGAGGAGTTCCAGCGGCGATGGGGCGAGCAGAAGGTTCTTGAGCGTTTCCTTGCTCTGATTCAGAGCGACCGCACAGTCGCCATTCCGAAGTACAGCGGGAGAAACGAGCTTGGAAACTTCCTACGAGAGAACAACCTTCCCGAAACCGACGGGAAAACGTTGGCGACCGTGATCCTGGAGCCCGACGAGTACACCAACCCGTTGCCCATCTTCCATTTCGGAGAAGAAGACAAGGAATACCACTTGCCGGAGCAGTATTGTCCACGCGATCGGCAGGATCAGATGAACCAGTCCATTGGGAACATGCGGGTGGTTTTCTACAGGCCCTTCGGTTGGGCCCCTGCAGTCCGACTGGAATTGACGGGCCCAATTGCCGCGAGTAAAGCAAGACTGTCGATGGTCTTGGAAGGGATCAAGCGCCAACTTTTCAGCCCTGCGGTCACGGAACCTTATCCGCTTTTCTTGGCGGATCGTATGGTCAAGAGTCTTGGGGCAGGTGTTGCGGTGATCGAACAGTCCATCGCCCAACACGCCGTAGAGTATTCCCCGGACGTAGAGGGGACAATGCTGTGTCTGCAAAACTATCGCACAGAAGGCGGCCGAGGAGGTAGCTGATGCCGAATGACCGAACCCGAGATGTTGCGGTCGTGGGAAGTCCCTCGACTAACACGGAGCTGACGGTAGACCTTCTGCAGGAGGCTACCGAGGAAAGGCTCGTCGGCGCGCTGACGACCTTCGAGGCCGTACAGAATGGCCAGCGCATTACGTCGGTAGGTCAGATCGTCGGCATCGAGCTGAGGAACCGGTGGCACGAGGACTCCGTTTTCCGGAACCTGGTGAAACGCACTGGTGAGATCCCACCCATTACGAACCGACAGGACACGCGCATAGCGGACCTGGTGGTTGGAGCCACGTTCCGCCAGACGACGAATGGGTTCGAACCAGAAGTGCTGGGCATGGTGCCCCCCACCGGGACGAGGGTATATCGGGTCGATCAGCCTCTCCTTGATCGGCTCCTGGAAGTCTACCGCTCCGAGATTGTTTACCTCGGAAGGGCGTATGCGAACGACGTCCTCTATCCGATGTGGTTCAAGCATTTTGGGAGCGGCGCTGGTGGTGCTGGCGAGGCATATCACTTGGGTGTCTTCGGCAAAACCGGCTCCGGAAAGTCCGGCCTTGCGAAGATGATGCTCTGTGCTTATGCACGTCACTTGCAGATGGGCATCCTGGTGATCGACCCGCAGGGAGAATTCTCTCTGGAGCTTTCAGGAACGCGAGTGGGCCAACAAGGGCTCCAGCTCGACCAAGTTATCCGAGGCCAGGGCCGCGCCATACACGTCTATCGCATCGGCGATCTTCAACTCGACGACTGGGCGACGTTCGAAGAAATGATCATTTCTCTGCGCTTCCTGGAGCAACTCTCGATTCCAAGTGCCTCTGCAGAGAACGCGAGACGGGCTGCCGAGGTGATCAGAAACGCCCTGGAAGGGAACCACAATCTTGACAACCTGGGCACGCTCCCAGTCCTTCAAGCTGCGTTGAACGCCATCAATGATCCGAATAACGCAGGATTCATCTACGCCACGCGGCCTAGAGCTCAGCAGCTCCAACAGCGTGTCCAGCGCTTCCTAAATGATCAACGCGCCCTCAACCAGCTGCTCACGAACTCGTGGGTGCCCATCTGCCAGCTATTCAGCAGCGGCCAGAACCGCCAACGCCTGTTCACTTACCCCGAACAACAGCCCGGGATAATCAACATGCTCATGGGGTCAGCTGGGGCTTCCGGGCCCAGGCCCGTGATCGTCGTCGATATTTCTCGTCAAGGAAACCAGCGGTTCTGGTCTGAGGAGCTACAACGTCGCCTTCTCGGGAAGCTCCTTAACATTCTCGTGTCACAGGCGACGTCAAGCCTGAGCACGCAGCAGAGCGCCAATGTGCTCGTCTTGTTGGACGAGGCCCATCGGCACGCGCCCAGCGGAAGATTGGAGGAGGATTCGGAAGCGGATCGCCTGCGCTCCTTGCTACGCCGGGCCATACGAGAAACCCGGAAGTACGGAATCGGCTGGTTTTTCATCAGCCAGACACTCGGTGGCCTGGACAACGAGATCCTTCAGCAGTTGCGAATTCTGGCTTTCGGATTCGGCCTCGCGATGGGAACAGAGTTCGACCGCCTCCGAGACTTCGTGGGGGGCGACAAGCGAGCCCTCGAGCTCTACCAATCGTTCCGGGACCCACAGAGCTTCCCGAGGCGAGACCTGCAGGAATTCCCGTTCATGGCGGTTGGCCCCGTCTCTCCTCTGGCGTTCAGCGGGAAGCCTCTATTCTTCACGCTGTTCACGAACCCAGAGGAGTTCCTACGGGTCAACAATCTGCCGGTCGCGCAACCTCGGAGGCCTTGAGAGTGTGGTCAAGCACACAAGCAGGTTGGACTTATCGTGAGTGGCGGCCTAACAACCGGTTGCAGCGGACGGCGCTGCGCGCCGCCGCTGAACCGGAGCGTTGAGGCTGTAGGAAAAGTCCCGGTATGCGTTTTTCTCCAGAGAGCCGCAAAAAAATATCGTTCAGAACGGGCTACAACGAACGATTGAATGCTCGGGAGGGGTCAAGTGACCCCCGAAAACGGCGTGTCTCGACCCCTCAGGGACTTTTTCTACAGCCTCGTTAGGAGCCAATACCAACGTGGCTATCCGCTTAAACGGCTGGCACAGGATCGGGATAATCCTCTCGCTGGTTTGGGTTGTCCTCGTGTACGGCTATGCAGCCCACGAGTATCTCGAAAGAGGGGCCAGCACAACTCTACTTATCGAAGTAACGCCCGATAAGGCGCCCATCGTGGACAAACAGGGCCGCGTCCTCGATTATGTTGAATTCAAGACTGGAGAGCCCCGTCTTTTGATTGTCCGTCTTATTGCTGCGACATTGGTTCCGCTGGCTCTTGCCTGGGCAATTGTCTACTTGTGTGTTTTTGCGTTACGTTGGGTTGCCGCAGGCTTCAGAAGTAAGGAGACGGGTGAGCACTGACGAGAACTCCATTGCGGAGTACCTTGCTAAGCGAGCTCTTACTGCTGCCCCTTTCTCGAAGGAAGAGCTTCGCGCTGGAAAAACTCCGGATTTTCGCGTGATGCTGGGTCAATCGTTCGCATTCTTCTGCGAAGTCAAATCAATCGAAAAAGATACCGTTGAAGGTTTGCGGAAGGACCCAATTTTCAATCGCCTTGCTGACGATATTCACACTGCGGTAAAGCAGTTTGACGCTGTGAACCCTAAGGTGACCGATCCAAATGTTCTCGCTTTAGTAAATCATGATCGAAAGTGCGGTTTTCTCGACCTGATCGGAGTGATGACGGGCAACTTCGTAGCCGAGAACAATGAGCTGCATCCAATCTACAAGCAGTTTTCAGAGGGTCGTATCAAGGACGAGGAGGCGAGGATTCACCTTTTCATCTGGTTGGATGATTTCAAACCGGAGCGACTACTCTTTACGCAGACGCATACCGATTTTCATAAAAGACTCTGCGGCTGGTTTGGTGTCGACCAAAGTGCTATCAAGCAAATTGGCTCCTAACCCCCGCATCCACACCGACGCGCGCAAGAGCGGCGCGCTCGGGTGATGCGGAACGTTGAGGCTGTAGAAAAAGTCCCCGCGTGCAGTTTCTCGAATTGCTACCAAAACAATGTTCGTCCGGACGCGCTAGATTCAACGATCGCGTCCTCGGCAGGGGTCAAGTGACCCCCGAAAACGGCACGTTTCGACCCCTCAGGGACTTATTCTACACCTTCGTTAGCTCCTCAGAAGGACGCGCACTTTGCCGCACAGTTACGAAGAGATAAGGAGCGCAGCCCTCGACATCCTGGCTGGCCGGGAGCACGTACAGCATCCGCCCGTACAGTATGAGCACTTAAAACTTGGTGTCGCGGAGGTCTTCTTACGTCGAGAAGGGCGACCTCGCGAACCTTTGCCGCCGCAGCTTGACCGGGCGGACAGCGAGTTCTTTCTAGAGGTGTTCTGGGAGTTGTTCCGCCAAGGTGTAATTACGCTTGGTCTAAATGATGCGAATCGCGAGTTCCCGCATTGCCGCTTGTCCGAGTTTGGTCGACGTATACTTGAAAATCAGCAGGCTTACTTCTTTCACGACGTCACCTCGTACACGAACGTAATTAGAGCGGAAATTCCGAATATCGATGCAGTAACGCTTCTCTACTTACAGGAAGCGATGCAAGCGTTTAAAGCTGGCTGCATTCTGTCTGCGACGGTGATGCTTGGTGTTGCGACCGAGCACACATTTGTGCAGATGCTAGAGGCAGTCGAGGCCAACGCTCGGCACCAACCCACCTATCGCCGCGTATTCGCCGAGCGGATGCTTCTTCAAAAGGTCAACCGCTTTAAGGCCATTCTGGATAACAACCTCGGCGGCTTGAGCCCCGAAATTCGTGAGGATCTCGATACGCACTTCTCCGGCATTCTGTCGATCATTCGAACGTTTCGAAATCAGTCAGGGCATCCCACAGGTCAGATTGTTGGACGAGAGCAGGCTTATGTCTTACTTCAGCTCTTTATCCCGTACTGCAAGAAGCTGTATCAGCTCCGTGCGCACTTCCAGCAACCCTGAGGAGCTAACCCTCTGTTGCTGCGGACGGGCCGCCAGCACCGTGCCAATTCAATGCGGCGTCGCGGCGCGCCGCAGAACAGCACGTTAGGACTTCAGCGTGCCAATAAGCAACGAACTCGCGCATAAGTCGGTCCAAGCCGCCGTCGCGGCAATCGAGATCTACAACAAGCCAAATTTCTTGTATCGGGAAGAGGCGTTTTCCTTGTTGATGACAAACGCCTGGGAATTGCTCCTGAAAGCCAAATGGGTGTTGGACCACGCCGATGCGGTTGACTCTCTCTACGAGCTTGTCGAGGACGGCACGGGCAAGAAAATCCCAAAGACGAACAGGAGTGGGAACGCACTTTCGCACGGCGCGACCTTTCTGGCGGCAAAGTTAGTCGAAGATGCCAATTCTGGTCTTGAGAAAGGTTGCCACAACAACATCCTTGCTCTGATCGAGATTCGCGACAATGCAGCTCACTTTCTGAACAAGGACCTCTACATCGGGCGGCGGGTGCTTGAGGTCGGCACTGCCTCCCTCCGCAACTATCTCCTTCTTGCAACCGAGTGGTTTCAGCTCGATTTCTCGGGATACAACTTCTTTCTCATGCCGATTTCCTTCTATCACGGCTTTGAGACAGCAGAACCCGCATCACGGGCGCAGTACCCCGAGCAGATTCAGAAGCTTCTCACGTACCTCGACACGTTGACGGAAGAGAAGTTGGATGAAGATTGCAAACAGCATGTCGCGCTTCGACTCGAGACGAAGCTGATAAGAGGAAAGGATGTAGCCGCAGTGAGCTTTCGGTGGACTGACGATCCTACGGCGCCAGCGCTAACTGTAAAAGAAGAGGACATCCTAAAGAACTACCCTATGACCTACAGCGACCTTGCCAAAACACTAAGGCGACGGTACGAGAATTTTCTAGAGAACAGAACTTTTCACAAGCTGCGTAAAAAGCTGGAGACGGAAACCAAATACGCAATCGTGCGATCATTGCACCCTGCAAATCCAAACACTTCGAAGCAGCGGTTCTACAATCCCAACATCTTGCAGGAGTTCGACAAGCACTATGAGCGTAGAAAGAAGTACTAACAAGGCGCTCCAGCCAACGTCCCGGCTCCGCTTCGCGGGTCAGGGACGCGCCTGAGCTTGAACGTTAATCTGTTCAATTTTGGAATCTGTCGGCGTGCTTGGCGTGCTCGGCAGTTCAAGTTTTTTTTGATTTCCTTGGCGTGCTTGGCGTGCTTGGCGGTTCAATTCTGTCTCTGAATTTCCTGGCGGTTGAATGGAGAAAATACTGGAAGCGGTCGAGATCGAGACCGGCAAGAACCCCGCCGCCAGCGTGATCTGGATGCACGGCCTCGGCGCCGATGGCAACGATTTCGTGCCGATCGTGAACGAGCTCAACCTCGCCGGCACGCCGCCGACCCGCTTCATCTTCCCGCACGCGCCGATGCGGCCGGTGACTATCAACAACGGCTTCGTTATGCGCGCCTGGTACGACGTTTCCTTCGGCGATCTCGAGGGCAAATCGCGGCGCGCAGATGCCGCCGGCGTGCGCGAATCGCAAGCGCAGATCGGCGCGCTGATCGAGCGCGAGGTGAAACGCGGCGTGGCCACGGCGCAGATCGTTCTTGCCGGCTTCTCGCAAGGTGGCGCGCTCGCGCTGCACACCGGCCTCCGCTACCCGGACAAGCTCGCCGGGATCATGGCGCTCTCGACCTACCTGCCGCTCGCCGACAGCCTGGCGCGGGAAGCAGCCGCGGCAAATAAGACGACTCCGATCTTCATGGCGCACGGCACGCTCGACCCGTTGGTGCCACTCGTGATGGGCGCCGGCTCCATGACCTTCATGGCCGGCCTCGGCTACAGGGTCGAATGGAAGCAGTATCCGATGCAGCACTCGGTCTGCCCGGAAGAGATAGAGGACGTCGGCGCCTGGCTGCGAAAAGTCTTGAAAGCGTGACGGCTGACGGGTAATGAGTAACGAGAGAACAGCCTAACCCTCGGTTTTACCCATCACGCACACCCATCATTCATCACTCATCACTTACTAGGGCGGCGCGCCTGCCACGCGCCGTGTCGAGACCTCCCAGGATGGCCAGGCCAATGACGAAAAAGATTCCCGTTACCAGGATGGCAAGCCGGTGGTTGCCCTGCGTCACCCAGGTGACTACACCATAAGTAAGCGGGCCGAGCATGGAGGAAAACTTGACCGCGAGCCCCCACAGCCCAAAGAACTCCGCCGTGCGCGCGGGCGGGCTGAGGTATCCGACCAGCGCGCGGCCCGCCGACTGGCTCGAGCCGAGGCACAAGCCGACGAGGTTGGCGACGACCCAGAACAGCGCCGCGCCCTCGGCCATCCACGCCAGCACCACGGCGAGCAGCCAACCGCACAGCGTCAGCGCCAGCGTGCGCACGTGGCCGAGCCGGTCCTGCACGTGGCCGAAAGCGAAAGCGCCCGCCGCGGCAGTGACGTTCACCACCAGAATCAGGACTATCGTGTCGCGCGTGGTGAAGCCCATCGCTTCCTGCGCGTAGATCGCGGCGAGCGCAACCACGGTCTGGATCCCCGCCTGGTAAAAAACGAGGGCAACCAGGAAGCGCCACAGGTCGGCGTGGCGACGCGCATGGCCGAGCGTCTGCGCCACGCGCGCGAAAGCGCCGCGTAGGATGTCCGCGGCGCCGGCGACGGGCACTGCCCGCTCGCGCAGGAACAGGAACGTCGGCAGGCTGGCGAGCGCGAAAATCCCGGCCGTGATCAGCATGG
>Ga0184637_10000686_pt1 | contig 24584 bp, 21 predicted proteins | sample PLM3_127_b2_FD_133143 | JGI IMG/M metagenome (GOLD analysis project Ga0184637, IMG submission 133143) | Groundwater sediment microbial communities from an aquifer in East River, Colorado, USA - PLM3_127_b2 | ecosystem: Environmental > Terrestrial > Soil > Riparian zone | place: USA: East River... | reverse complement strand
TATTAACCGCAAAGTACACTAAGGGAAAAACACACGAAGAACACAAAGAAATGATATTTTCATTACTAAATACTTTTCAACTTTTAATTCATAATAGTGAATCTAAGTGAACTTAGTGTCTGAGTGGTAAAATTTCTAACCGTTACAATAAAAAATTTATTTTGTCCTTTGCCTTACAGCTTCGTACAAAATAACCCCTGCCGCAACCGATACATTGAGTGATTCTATTCTGCCTGAAAGGGGAACAGACACCCTGCGGTCGGCTTTTTTAAGGAGCTCATCAGAAATGCCATCTTCTTCAGAGCCAAAGATGAGGGCTGTGGGATGAGAGAAATCGGTATTGAAATATTTTTCTTTTGCTTTTTCGGTGCAGGCGATGAGCTGAAGCCCGCTCTCTTTTAAAAAGTCACAGGCGGAAACCAGGTTTCTTTCCCTGCAGACAGGAATAACATTAAGGGCGCCCGAAGAGGTCTTGATGGCATCGGCATTGATTTGCGCTGCACCCCGATGTGGAATTACAATAGCATGAACACCGGCACACTCTGCAGTGCGGCAGATAGCCCCGAAATTACGCACATCGGTAATGCGGTCAAGCACAAGGATGAGGGGCGCTTCGCCTTTCTCAAATACATGAGGAACAATGGAGTGAAGGTGATGGTAGGCAATGGGAGAAATAAAACAAACCACTTCCTGGTGGTTCATGCGGGTGAAGCGGTTGAGAGCCGCATAGGGAACCTCGCGCCATGCAATATTGTGTTCCTTAAGAAGTGTTTTAAACTCATGGATGCGCTCGCTTTTGGAATTATTATGAATAAAAACGGATTCTATTTCCTTTCCTGCAAGGATGGCTTCCGTTACCGGGCGAATGCCGTAAATGATGTTATCGTTGCGCTGCTTTTCTTTCATGAGGGCGAAGGTAGGAGATCATGCCCATATTTTTTATTTTTAGGACTTGTCCGTCCTTTTTATTTTGACGGAAGCAACCATAGTTAATCCTCACTCCCTACCGTCCCCGCTTTTCGGTTTCGGGTCGAGACGATGCGAAGCATGTCTCGATGCTGATATTTATCGTCAGCACTTAGCTGTCAGCGGCTTTAATCCTCACAACCTTTTTTATCCGTGCCAAACACAATCTCCACAACGCTGTCATGCTGACGAAATCCCTGCTCCGAAGAAGAGAGGTGCAGAAATGCGAACTTAAAAGGTGCTGTAATCCAGCATACGGCTGTTGGATTACAGCACTTTTTTATCTTTGAGGTGCTGATATTTAAATGTTATGCGCAATGCTAACCGCTCCGAACAAACGACCGTGCAAACTTGTAACTTTACAGAAAATAAATTCGTTCCTTAAAATCAGATGACAATGAAAAAAGTAATTTTAATCTCTCTGACAATTCTATCTGTATTATCAACCGCAAGAGGGCAACTACAACAAGCCGATTGCAATAACCTTTCCGTTGACAACGATACATTTTATCTTATCTATCCGCAAGACACAATTGCCAACGGGTATTTATATTACATGGATTCAACATGGGCGAGTTATCCACTTATAAAATTAATACTTACTGATACTTCAATTATTACTTCTAATTATGTGACATCCATAACCTGGCTTGGCTATGGCGACACATTACCATTGTACATGTATATACATTTTCAAACGGCAAGCTTTCCAAATAATACAATTGTAAACGGATTTCTTCGTGTTTACGATTGTGACTTCCCTCCTGATACGGTTGTCAATTGCTATTTACCTCTAACTTTCATTCTTCAAAATACGACTGGAATAGGAAACCTAAATTCAAATGAAAATCTTGTTTATGTTTTTCCAAATCCGTCCAACAATATTTTGAACATTCAAAATAATTCAGCTCAACAAGTTCAATTCACACTTTACAATTACTTGGGCGAAAAAATCATTGACAAAACTTTGACGGAGAAAACAAGCACTATAAATTTATCTGCTTACTCAAACGACATTTACTTTTACAGAGTGAATAATGACAAGCATCTAATGACGAGTGGAAAAATTATTAAACAGTAACGCTCCGAATGACGACAGCACATGCGCATAACATAAAGATTAAAAGAAATAAATTTTTTTGGGGCTTTGTTCGCAACTTGAAAGTGTGTGCAAGTAATTTACATTTGTGGTTAAGGAAAGTGTATCGCATTTTATCCCCAAAAAAAATTTACTTCTTTAATCCCTTCTTCGTTATCGGAAAGCCGTGGGCGGCAGTGCTAATTCATAACTTCGCAACATTGAACTAACTTTAAAAATAAAATATCATGAAAATAAGAATTACTCTCGCTATTTTATTATTCCTTTTTTCTTTACAAACATTTTCGCAAGCCCCAGATTGGCTATGGGCAAAAGCAATGGGCGGAACAGGTTATGATGATGGTTACTCCATAGCCACCGATGCTTCCGGCAATGTTTACGCCACAGGTTCTTTTTATGGAACAGTTGACTTTGACCCGGGCGTAGCAACATTCAATTTGACTTCGGCAGGAAACAATGACATTTTCATTTCCAAATTAAATGCTTCTGGCAATTTTGTTTGGGCAAAGCGAATGGGCGGAATAAGTAATGATTATGGTTCGTCCATAGCCATTGACCCCGCAGGAAGCGTTCATGTTTACACCACAGGTACATTCAATGGAACAGTTGACTTTGACCCGGGTGCTGGAACATTCAATTTAACAGGTGGTGGCATTTTCATTTCCAAATTAGACGGCTCGGGCAATTTTGTTTGGGCAAAAGCAATAAGCGGAATTAGTCACTCTATTGCTCTTGACTCCGCAGGAAGCGGGGATGTTTACACCACAGGTGCTTTCGCGGGAACAACCGACTTTGACCCGGGCGCGGGAGTATTTAATTTGACTTCACTTGGAAGCATTGACATTTTCATTTCCAAATTAGATAGCTCAGGCAATTTTATCTGGGCAAAGGCAATGGGAGGAACAGCTATAGATGAGGGTTTCTCCATAGCTTTTGCCCCCACTGGAAACGGAGATGTTTACACCACAGGTAGGTTCTTAGGAACAGCCGACTTTGACCCGGGAGCGGGAACATTCAATTTAACTTCGGCTGGATACGAAGACATTTTCATTTCCAAATTAGACAGCTCGGGCAATTTTGTATGGGCAGGAGCAATTGGGAGCGCAACCGGTAACGATGAAGGAATGTCCATAGCTCTTGACCCCGCAGGAAGCGGGGATGTTTACACCACTGGTTGGTTCTCGGGAACAGCCGACTTTGACCCTGGCGCAGGAATATTCAATTTAACTTCTACTCCAGGTTCTGATATTTTCATTTCCAAATTAGACAGTTCAGGTAATTTTGTATGGGCAGTAGCTATGGGCGGAGGAAATAGCGGTTATGGTTTGTCCATAGCTATTGATAATTCTGGCAATGTTTACGCCACAGGTAGTTTCTTAGGAACGGTTGATTTTGACCCGGGCGCGGGAGTATTCAATTTAACTTCTGGATTTTGGGAAGATATTTTCATTTCCAAGTTAGACAGTTCAAGTAATTTTGTTTGGGCAAAAGCAATGGGCGGAGCATACCCTGATGTAGGTCGCTCCATGGTTATTGGCGCTTCCGGCAATGTGCATGTGGCAGGAATGTTTCAAAGTCCCTCCGTCAGTTTTGGTTCCACTACCTTAACAAATGCAGATAATTCCGGTAATACTGGTGATATATTTATTGCCAAACTTGATACATTATTGATTACAGGAAATAATGCGATAGAAAATTTTAGCAATGGGATTTTACTATTTCCTAACCCTGCCAATAATCATCTAACCATTTCTTTGAAAAACATTCACAAAACAATTGAAGTAACTATTTCTGATGTTACCGGGAAAATAATTTTCACAATTACTGCAACTGAAACACAAAAGATAGAAGTAAGCACAAAAGATTTTGCAGTTGGAATTTATGTTGTGCAAATTCAAGCAGCAGATTTTATAGAAATGAAAAAGCTTATCGTTGTAAAATAAAGTCGGTGCGTAATTTAACATCACATCTTCGTAGTTACAGTCGGCTATTCCGATAACACAAAGATTAAAAGAAATAAAAAAAAGAAGGGCTTTGAGAGGTAAACAAAGAGTTGAGCTTCTAACAAACAGTGTAGGTAAACGAACAGTTGTGCTACTAATCCCTTAAAAAAATTACTTCTTTAATCCCTTCTTCGTTATCGGAAAGCCGTGGGCGGCAGTGCTAACTTTTATCTTTGCAACATTGAACTAACTTTAAAACAAAACAAAATGAAAAAAAATTACTTATTAATCGCAGCAGCATTCACTTGCTTTATAGAAAATGTAAATGCCCAATCCCCCAACTGGCTCTGGGCTAAAGGAATTGGCGGAACAGGTTATGATATTGGTAATTCCATTGCTGTTGATGCTTCCGGAAATGTTTATACCACCGGCTGGTTCACCGGAACCGTTGACTTTGACCCAGGCGCAGGAATATTTAATTTAACTTCGGCTGGACTCCAAGACATTTTTATTTCCAAATTAGACGGCTCGGGCAATTTTGTGTGGGCAAAACGAATGGGAAGCGGAACAGATGACGATTTGGGTTACTCCATTGCCATTGACCTATCAGGAAGCGGGGATGTTCACACCACAGGTTATTTCCAAGGAACGGTTGATTTTGACCCGGGTGTAGGTACATTCAATATAACTGCAGCCGGATTCTATGGAGATATTTTCATTTCCAGATTAGATAATTCTGGCAATTTTGTTTGGGCAAAAGCAATGGGAGGAACAAGTAACGATTTTGGATACTCCATAGCTCTTGACCCCGCAGGAAGCGGGGATATTTACACTACAGGTTTATTCCAGGAAACCGTTGACTTTGACCCGGGCGCGGGAGTATTCAATTTAACTTCTGCCGGACTCTTGGACATTTTCATTTCCAAATTAAACAGCTCCGGCAATTTTGTATGGGCAAAAGCATGGGGTGGAACAAGTAATGATGAATGCAATTCCATAGCTCTTGACCCTGCAGGAAGCGGGAATGTTTACTCTACTGGTTATTTTCGGGTAACAGCCGACTTTGACCCAGGAGTGGGCGTATTTAATTTAACTTCGGCTGGAGACGATGACATTTTTATTTCCAAATTGGACAGCTCGGGCAATTTTGTTTGGGCAAAACGAATGGGCGGATTAGATTACGATAGGGGTTATTCCATAGCCATTGACCTTGCTGGAAGCGGGGATGTTTACAGCACAGGTTACTTTGAGGGAACGGTTGACTTTGACCCGGGTGCGGGAACATTCAATTTAACTTCGGCTGGATGGAATGACATTTTCATTTCCAAATTAAACAGCTCCGGCAATTTTATATGGGCAAATCAAATAGGCGGAACATTTGGCGATTTTGGTTACTCAATAGACATTGATGTTTCCGGCAACGTTTTCACAGTTGGTACGTTTCAAGGAACAGCCGACTTTGACCCAGGAGTGGGCGTATTTAATTTAACTTCGGCTGGAGATAATGACATTTTTATTTCCAAATTAGATGGCTCAGGCAATTTTGTGTGGGCAAAATCAATGGGTGGAACAGGCAACGAGCTTTTTTCGTCCATAACTCTTGATGCTTCCGGGTATTTGTATATGGGAGGAGTTTTTTTTAGTCCTACTATCTCGTTTGGTTCCACCACATTAACAAATGCCGGTGATGGAGATATATTTATTGCCAAGCTTGATACTTTATCAAACCCTACGGGAAATAATGAAATAGAAAACTTTGGTAACAGCATTTTACTTTTTCCCAATCCTGCAACTAATCATCTAACCATCGCTTTAGGAAGCAACAATAAAAAAGTTGAAGTAACCATCACAGACATTACAGGAAAAATAATTTACACAACCACTGCAACAGAAACACAAAAGATTGAAGTGAATACAAAAGATTTTGCAGAGGGAGTTTATGTTGTGCGAATTCAGGCAGAAGATTTTATTGAAACGAGAAAGCTCATCGTTGCAAAATAAAGTTGGTGCGTAATTGAACGGCACATCTTCGTAGCGGAAGTCGGCTATTCCGATAACAGCAAGATTAAAAGAAATAAATTTTTTTGGGGCTTTGTTCGCAACTTGAAAGTGAGTGCAAGTAATAAACAGTTGTGGTTAATGAAAGTGTATCGCTATTTATCCCCAAAAAAAATTTACTTCTTTAATCCCTTCTTCGTTATAGGCAACTGCTTTATCGCTCCGATTGAACATTCTGCTAACCCGAAAAGACATCGCTCCGAAAGTCGGCAAAGCCGTTTGGCTATCGCTTCTGTAAAATAAAAAGAGAGGCAACCCAACCGCACAAAAACCCAACGCTTCAGTTGCCTCACATTTTATTTTACCCCACCGCACTCCGTTCTTCGTAGCAAATTGACTGCTGAAAATTCTACCTTTGCTCTGAATAAAAATTAGCAGCAGCCGAACAAATAAGTATGACCGATAAAGAAAGCGCATACAAAATAGTTGAAGAACTTGTTGAGCGCTTTAGCCAGCAGCAAGACACTTACCACCATGCCGACTACAACGAAACGCTGACAAGGCGCGATTTCATTGACCCCTTTTTCAAAGCATTGGGTTGGGATGTTGACAACAAAAAAGGAAGCTACCACGACTACCGCGAAGTCCTGCATGAGGACAAAGTAAAAGTTGGCGGAGCAACCAAAGCCCCGGATTATTCCTTCCGACTGGAAGGCGGCAGAAGATTATTTTTTGTTGAAGCAAAAAAGCCAAGCGTAATTATCAAAAACGACATCACCCCTGCATATCAGGTTCGCAGATACGGATGGAGCGCAAAACTTTCTGTCAGCATCGTAACCGACTTTGAAGAATTTGCAATCTACGATTGCACCAAGAAACCAATTCCAACCGACAAAGCATCAGTAGCAAGAATAAAATATCTCACCTACAAAGATTACCTCACAGAGTTTGATTTCATCTGGAACACTTTCAGCAAAGAGCAAGTTGTAAAAGGAAGTTTAGTTCGCTTCGCTCAAGCCGACACACACAAAAAAGGAACGGCAACAGTTGACAAAGAATTTTTATTATCCCTTGACGGTTGGCGAACATACCTTGCAAAAAGCATTGCACTCAACAATAAAAATCTTAACGAAGACGAAATAAACTTTTGCGTTCAGCAAACGATTGACCGCATAATTTTTTTAAGAATTGCAGAAGACCGCAGCGTAGAACCCTATGCAAATCTCAAACACGCAATCAAACAGGGAAACTACTATCAGAATCTTTTCAATCTCTTTCTGCAAGCCGATGAAAAATACAATTCAGGTTTGTTTGATTTTGTCAAAGACAAAATCTCAAAACATCTTGTAGTTGACAACAAAGTAATTCGCAACATCATCACCGAATTATATTACCCCGACAGCCCTTACGAGTTTTCTGTTTTATCAGTAGAGATTTTAGGCAGTGCGTATGAACAGTTTTTAGGAAAAGTAATTCGCATCACCCCTGGGCACATTGCGAAAGTTGAGGAGAAGCCCGAAGTAAGAAAAGCAGGCGGTGTATATTACACACCGCAATACATTGTTGAATACATTGTAGAAAACACCGTTGGAAAACTTATCAAAGACAAAACACCAAAAGAGATAAGCAAAATAAAAATAGTTGACCCTGCCTGCGGCAGTGGCAGCTTTCTTATCGGTGCTTATCAGTATTTATTGACTTACCATAAAAACTATTATTCAGAAAACGGCAACCCTTCAAAGGCAAAGAAAGACAGCCCGCTCACACCGTCAGGCAATCTCACTACAGATGTAAAAAAGCAAATACTGCTCAATAATATTTTCGGAGTTGATATAGATGTAAACGCAGTTGAAGTAACCAAGTTGAGTTTACTTCTTAAATGTATGGAAGGCGAAACCGAAGCCAGTATTGCAACACAGATGAAACTTTTTCATTCAAGAGTTTTACCAACCCTTGACGAAAACATAAAAGACGGAAACAGTTTAATTGATACAAATTTTTATAGCAGCGTTTTAGATTTTGGTGAGGAGAAAAAAGTTAAGCCGTTCAATTGGCAAAAATCATTTCCTAATGTATTTAAACAGGAAGGATTTGATATTGTCATTGGCAATCCACCATACGGAGCGTTATTCAATGAAAGCGAATTGAATTATTTTAAATCCAATTACAAAACAACTCTTTATCGTGGAGAAAGTTATTTACTGTTTATTGAAAAGGGTTTAAATCTATTAGTGAAAAATGGTTCGTTAGGTTTTATCATTCCAGATACACTTTTGAATTTAGGATTTACTCAAACAATTCGTGAATACCTTTTGCGAAATTCTTATCTCAAAGAAGTTGTCAGTTTACCTTCAAATGTTTTTTCAGGTGCAACAGTTGATACCATTTTACTATTTGCAGAAAAAAAAGAAAACGCACAAAAATTTCATTCATCTTCTGTTTCAATAAAATATTTCAACAAGAAAACTTTAATTAATTCAATAGAAAACCCACAGAGAATTTTCAAAGCAGAAACAAAGGACTGGTATAATCTGAAAGCATTTAATCTTCAGACAGACAGCACAGAAAAAAATCTTATAACTAAAATTGAATTGCCTAAAAAATCAGTTAATGATATTGCAGAAATGTTTTCAGGCATCAAATCTTATGAAGTAGGAAAAGGGAAACCAGCACAAACTGAAAAAGTCAGAAATGAAAAACCTTTTACTTCTGAAAGAAAGATTGATAAAAGTTGGAGACCTTTTTTCGATGGAAAACATATCGGTAGGTATCAATTTTATTGGAAGAACAATAATTGGATAAAGTATGGAGAATGGCTTGCAGCACCAAGAGACCCTGAAAATTTTGAAGGAGAAAAAATTCTCATTCGGAAAATCACAGGTAAAACGCTTATTGCTACTTACATTCCCCAAACATCTTATTGCAACACACTTTTGTTTGTTTTGAAATTGAAGAATAGTAGTCATTCATACAAGAACATTCTATCAATCTTAAATCCAAATTTGATTGGTTGGTATTTCAGAAAAAAGTTTCAGATAAGCGATGATGATACATTTCCTCAAATAATGATTAGAGACATTTTACAATTTCCTGTTCCAGAGATTGATAAAAAAGAGGAAAGCGAATTAAACAAACTCACAGAACAACTTTTAAAACTCTATTCAGAAATTGCAGATGCAAAACTTGCTACGCAAGTTTCACAACTCCAATCAAAGATTGACTATTGCGAAGAAAGAATAAACGAAATCGTTTATTCACTCTACGATTTATCAGCTGATGAGATAAAAATTGTGGAAGCAAAATGATTGACGAAATAAATAGAGAGGCATTTGACTTGATAAAATTGATTTCTGCAAATCCAAAAGAAATACCGAGCCAAAGAGAAGAACAAAAGGGTTCGGTAAAAGAAAGAGGGTTTGTAGATATGTCAGATAAGATTGTTGGTGGAGTAATTGAAAGAGCAACCGACCTTTCTGATAATACCGTTTCAATTTTTTATGTTGATGATAACGTTCGTTTGGGATTTGACGAAAAGCATTATCCAAAATATAAATCGTTAGTAGAAAAAATTTACTTGCTTGACGAATTTAAAAACAAAATTGCTCTAAGTTTTATTGAAACCAAATCATTTGACTGGGTGCTTGATGTTTATCGGAATCAGAAAGCAAATGTTACTTTGATTGACCATTTGCGAACCAATACAGAAAGCAACCTTAACACATATCAATTTCATTTTCCAGTTTTTAATTTGGAAATTGAAGCACCATTTAAGATTGGGAATACTGAATTTAAATTTTTCACAAAAGAGCATTGGGACAATTATTACAAATCGTTGCAAGAGAAAAAACCAACGGATGAAGAAAGTTTTGACGAAATTTTCCGAAAAGATTTTCAAGGACAAGTGTTAGCAAAAGTGACTGTAACAGCAGAGCGAGATAAAGCAGAAGAGATTGCAAAAATTGAAGCTGAGAATTCTGTTAATGTTTTGAAACTTTATGGAATTACTCCCGCCATTCCCGAAAGAAAAACAATGTTTGATTTGAATTTCCGATTGAATTATCAAGTCAAAACAATTTTTCTATCACAAAATGTGGATGAAAAGGATGGATTAGCATTGAATTTAAAGTTTCAAAATCCGCCATATGAATTTTACAAGGAACATTTTCTTTCAGCAAATCAAAGGGGGTTACAGACATTTTCCCATTACCTTAAATTGAAAAAAGACAACGAACTTTATAATTTAGTTATTCAAGCAATCGGTTTTATCGGGTCAGCACTTTCAAATTGGGATTTGCATTTACGATGCGTTAATCTTATTACAACTCTTGAAAGTTTATTGTTAAAGGATGATGAAAAAGGAGATTTGGAACAGAAAGCAAAAGCGCGATTATCAAAAATTATTTCAGACGATTTCAAAGAGAAGGAAAAAATAAAATCCATATTTAGCAACATCTATCAAGTAAGGCATAAAATGATACATAAGGCAAAAAGGATTACAATAAACACAAAGGAATTAGCACAAGCACAAATCATAATGATAAATTTGTTGTTAAAACTTATGCGGTTTAACATAGCAGGGAATCATACAGGTAAGGCAATGGTAATAGAAGAACTCAATAAAATAAAAAGTTGATAAAAACATGACATCAAATATTGAAAAATATAAAAACGATATTGCCGCTCTTGTAAAAGGAGGCGAAGCCATTTTAAAAAAAATTAAAGATAATGACACTCTTGCGGTTTATCGTCAAAATTATGAAATGTGGTATTCAGAATCTTTAGCTGTTATCAAAATTATTTTGCCAGATAGAGTCACAGACTTTTCTAAAATGTATTATGATGACAAATCTAAAATTGGTCTTAAAACATATTTTCAATCTCTTCGTGATGTATGGGCTATAATTGAAGAAGTACCACAACATTTATTGACACGCTCTGTTTTAGACAGCCAAATCGGAATTTTAAAATCCTGTCAAAGAAGATTTGAAAGTTCATTATTTGACATTAAACAATTATTGCAGTCTGATATTTTTATTTCAGAGTTAGAAGCAGCAAGGGAGTTAAATAAAAAGGGTTTCACAAGAGGCGCGGGAGCAGTAGCAGGTGTTGTTTTAGAGGGGCACTTAAAACAAGTTTGCATCAATCACAAAATTCCTATTAAAAAAGCTAATCCAACTATCAGTGTCTTTAATGATTTATTAAAAGAAAGTGGCGTAATAGAAACACCAATGTGGCGTTCCATTCAGTTCTTAGGCGATTTAAGAAATCTATGCGACCACAAAAAACCAGCAGAGCCTACTAAAGAAGAAATAAAAAAGCTTATAGATGGAGTTGATGAAATCAACAAAACACTTTTTTAAAATTCGCCCCGTTGAACACCACCACCAAAGAAGAAAATATTTCTGACAGAATAAAAATTCTCGTCATAATAATAATCCTTTTTATTCTCGTTTACTTTTCAAAACTCCGCAAGGAAAAAGAAAAAGAACTCAACGATGTAAAAGCAAAACTCCGCGAAAACGAAAAGCTAAACGAAGCACTCCAAAAAAGAAAAAGAAACTATTTCACATTAATAAGATGGCTCATAGTTATTGCATATCTTACAGTAAACTTTTTAGCATACTATTCTTGGTGTTATGGTTTAGATGCTATTCTCAATACAAACGGAGCAATATTTATAATCATTTCCGCATTAACCTTTGCGCGCTTTGGCAGTTTCGATTCCTATAATCGTTGGTGGTATTATTGGGAAATTAAAGTTGAAATTTCAATTTATAAAAACTCTCCCGAACTAAAACAAATTATTGCCGAGCAGCAGGAATACAAAAAATCATTGGAAAAAGAAATCAGCGACATTGATTCATTCTTTAAAGAAGTAAAGAAAGAAGATTAACCTCATGGCAGAAATACTAAACCATATCCGCACATTTCTTAACACAGATATTGGAATCATCATTTCCACCATCGGCATTGTTACTGGTTGGACAGTATGGGGCACAATAAAAAAACTCTGGAACTCTCATCTTATCGTACAGCAGCTTATTGCAGTCCTGCTTATTCTTACTCTCTTTCTCATATTACCCGTCTTTATTCTCATTTATTTAAAATGGAATACATGGATACATATTGCAATAAACCTAATAGCCATCATTCAGATTTTCGGATTCTTCACTCTCCTTTGGATGATTAACACCTTTAGCAAAATGGACAAAAAGCAATCTTAAAACATAGTGTCTTTAGTAAATTTTTGGGCGCATCCCTTCCACCCCTCAAAACCAACCGCACGGGTCGGGCTTTCCGTTACAAGTCCGTCCACCCGCAAAAACCAACCGCACTTCGGGCTTTCCACTACAATCCCTTGCGCAAAACCACGTTTCTTCATCAAATTTCTTCATTTTCAAACGAAAATCGGTCAGGAAGGCATCCTGATTCATCAGAATCGCATCCCAATCGGTCAGAATGGCATCCTTCTTCATCAGAATCCAATCCCGTTCCATCAGCATCACATTCTGTTCCTTCATTTTTGAATCCTGTTCCATCAGTTTTGAATCCCGTTCCTTCGGAATCGAATCCCGTCCTTTCAGTTTCGCGTCCTGTTCGGTCATTCTCCCATCCTGTTCCATCAGCAAGCCATCCTGTTAAAGCAGAAAACCATTGCCACCTTTCCGGCAGCAATGGTTTTCAAAGAGTTTTACACTCCTTATATTATTGGAACTTTCTTTATGGACGGGTAAATTTAATTCCCTTTACCAATTTCGCTTCGGGCGAAGAAGCACCAAACAACCCTTGCACATAATCTTTGCAAGCAGCTGCAACATCAACCATTCCTGTTTCATCATCATACAAAGCATGGTCTCTTGTAATCCGGGCAGTTTCAACCGGAGCTAAAATAGTTCCGATATTATCATTCGCAGCTTTCATCGCAACATACAAAGTAGTAAGTGCTGTTAGTTTCAATTCATTTTCATTCGGAGCATACAAAGGTTCCGATGCATACAAATCTTTTAGCTGTTTAAAGGTATCTGCTTTTTGCACATAACCTTGATGGCTTGTACTCACATCAGCGGGGTCAGGAGTTCCGTCAGGAAGTGTGTCAACATCAACACCGAAACCTCTGAAACGGTCAGCAAGTCCTTTCGCATCTTTTTTAATTTGTGTGCTTGCTTTAGTGCTTTCAAAATAATTCAGCGTGCGTGTTACCAATTTATCAACAGGGTCAAATAAAATTTGCCGAGCATTAATCGGATTCTTTGCAGTTTGAATTGCAGAAGTTAAAGTTTGATGCGCAGTATCACCAGTTGTCCAAAGCGTTGTCATGTTTGCAATGGTCAGGTCAGTGTTACTTGGATTGTAAGGCGCACCGTAAGCAGTACACTTATCAATCATTAATTTAAAGTTGCTGATGTTTACCGAATGTCCGGTTTCAGAATTTGATGCCATAATATAATTTGTTTAGGTGAGACATAACTGAACGCCTCAAATGTAAATAATATTACTGAAATGCAAGCACAACCGGCACAGCTTTGAACCCCACCGCAATTGCAAGCACATTTTATTTTTTCACTACACACAATGCCAACGCAGAAAAAAATAAAAAGAGCTTGCAAGCCATCACACGCTTCAGTGCAAACACAGCAGTGTTCAAATTCGACACGACATCGCCTTGAATGTAAATCGCCTTGAACAAACAGTGTGCGAACTCCAACGACACAGCTTCGTGGACACAGCAGCAGTATGCCTATAACAGTAAGATTAAAAGAAATAAATTTTTTTTGGGCTTTATTCGGTAATCAAACTTCACTGCTTTCTAATTACATTTGTGCTTATCGAAAGTGTGTGCAAGTAATCCCAAAAAAAAATTTACTTCTTTAATCCCTTCTTCGTTAGCGGTAATTTAAAAGTCGCGAATTGTTAAAATGAGATTTTCAAAAATCATTAAACGTGAAATTGAGGTTGCATTTTCAAAACACTCTCAAAGTATTTGGTTCAGGATTTTGAAATACATTTTATTAGGGTGTATTATATATAGATTTTGGGGAAACAAGTTACTTTGGCCCATCTTACTCGTTTTGCTTGCTTTAGCGTTACTAATCCATTTTTGGTATAGATATAAAACCGGTGGATGGACAAAAAGCTATGGCGGATGGAACTATGATAAAAACAAATCTAAACTGAAGGATGAATAATTCTTCTTTCTAAGAGAACTTATTTCTCATTCCAAACCGGGATACGTCCCGGAGTGTAAGGCACCTTATTTTGTTCAAGCGTTGCTTCCACTTTTTTGATTTCTGCGTCAATGGATTTCAATTCTGCAAGCACTGCGCTGAACTGCTTTGCCGCAATGTCGTAGGATTGCATGGCGGTTTTGGTTGGAGCCGATGTGGTGTACCAGACCGAATATTCTATTTGCCCTATGCGCCCGTTGATGGAAGGAGGCGTTTCAAACTCACGTTTTGCCATGCTTGCATCACCGTTAAGTTTTGTTTCAACATCGTTCAATCTTTTTTCAATAGCGTAAACCTGGTCAATAACTCCGGGCATGGAAGCGGATGAAGCAATAATGGCTTGCTTTATGAATTTGATTTTGTTGCTGAGCTCTCCTTTGTAACTGTCTGCAGCGCCTGTGGCTCTGCGCAGCTCGCTTACTTTTTTGGAGAATGCATCCAGTGCTTTTTTATCAGTTGCCGGAAGCGTTGCTGCATTAAGAGATTTAACAGTGAACGGCTGAGCAGAAACAATTTCGGTGAGCTTGCCGTCATCAAACTTGCTAAGCGATACCTTGTAATTACCCGGCAGGGCAAGATGTCCGTCTTCGGGCTGGTCGTACGGATTGGTGGGGTCTGGCGTCTTAAACTCAACGGGTCCCGGAGCTGCGTAACGGAAATCCCATACGACTCTGCTGAGACCTTTTTTGGCAGCTGTTTTTATTTTTCGCACCACTGCGCCTGCATCATCGGTAACGGTGAATAAAAGATAGGGTTCGGGTTGTGCATCTTCCATTCTGATAGAATCCATTGAAGGATAAAACACGGGCTCGCCTTTCTTGATTTTTTCCTTCTCTGCTTCCTGGCGTTTCTCTTTGATGGTCTTAATGTTTTCCTTCAGGTAATATGTGAACACGGCTCCCACTTTAGGATTAGGAGTTGAGAAGAAACTTTCACCCTGGAATCCCTTTGCGGGACCTCCCGTAGCGCCATACGATTCAATAAACATCCACGAGTCCTTGACAGGAGTGATGAATGCTTCTTTGTTAAGGTCGTCCTTCTTTATGTTTCTCAGGGGAGAATAATCGTCAAGTATGTAATATCCCCTGCCAAAAGTTCCGAGCACCAAATCGCTTTCACGTTTTTGAAGTGCAATATCTCTCACGGCAATGGTGGGAAGCCCGCCTTTTAACTGAATCCATTTTTGCCCGCCATCCGTGGTAAAGTGAACACCGAATTCTGTTCCGGCAAAAAGCAAGTCCTTGTTTACTTGGTCTTCGGCAATACTGTAAACACTTCCGCGTTCGGGAAGATTGCCCTGGATGGGAGTCCAGTTAATTCCCCCGTCAGCGCTTTTGTAAACATAAGGTTTGAAATTTCCGTAACGGTGATGGTTGAATGTTGCATAAAAAACATTCCTGTCGTGCTGCGATGCGATGATTTGATTTACATACGTGCGCTCGGGAACTCCGGCAATATTATCAACCTTAGTCCAGGTTTTTCCTCCGTCACGGGTAACGTGGATGAGCCCGTCATCCGTTCCAACTACAAGATGGTTCTCATCAAAATAACTTTCAGAAATGGAAACAAGCTGACCATAAAAATCGGTGGATTGATTTTTTGCCACCGCATCCATGCTCCATACCTTTCCCATCACGGGTAATTTATTCCTGTCCAGCTGACGCGATAAATCTCCGCTGATGGCTGTCCATGAATCACCGCGGTCATCGGTGCGGAATAATTTGTTTGCGCCAAAATAGAGACGCGTGCTTTTGTGCGATGAAAGCAGCAAAGGTGAATCCCAGTTCCATCGCAGTGCCGGTTCGTTCTCTCCTTCCACCGGGCGGATGTCAATGGTTTCACCACTTTTTTTATCGCAACGCACCAATCCTCCATACTGGTATTGCGGATAAAGGATGTCAGGGTTTTCAGGGTCAATCTGCGTTTCGTAACCATCACCACCAAGTGTGAAAAACCAATCGGCATTGGTGATGCCGTTTGCGCTGATGGTGCGGGACGGGACGCCCAAACTGTTGTTGTCCTGCGTACCGCCATAGACATAATAGAAGGGGAAAGAATTATCGACCGCCACTTTGTAGAATTGCGTGACGGGAAGATTGGCTTTGAACTCCCAGTTAGCTCCGAAGTCATACGTTTCATACACACCTCCATCACAACCCACCAAAAGATGTTTTGTATCATCAGGGTTTATCCACAATGCATGGTTATCCACATGCTTGTACTTCTCTCCTATTTTATTAAATGTTTTTCCTCCGTCCTTTGACACCATCACCCAGAAGTCAGCATAAAATACTTTGTCAACGTCTTTGGGGTCGCAGAAAATTTCCTGGTAATAATTTCCCGAAGTAGTGTTGTCGCTCATCTTATCCCAGCTTGCACCCCGGTTTACAGAGCGGAACACTCCGCCTTTTTTATCCGATGCCTCTATAATGGCATAGATGTAATCGGGATTGACCGGAGAAATTGCCAAACCGATTCTTCCTTTGTCCACTTCGGGCAAGCCCTTGCGGAGCGTGTCCCATGTTACTCCGCCATCGGTGCTTTTGTAAATGTTGGATTCGGGACCACCGCTGATGTATGTGTACACCTGCCGCCTGCGCTGATGCGCGCAGGCATACAGCACGTTGCTGTTGCGTGGGTCCATGTGAATTTCGTTGAAGCCGGTGTTTTCGCTTGCGAACAGGATTTGCTTCCAGGTTTTTCCGCCATCGGTGGTTTTGTAAATTCCCCGGTCACCGCCCGGGCTCCAAAGCGGACCGTAAGCCGCAACATAAACGATGTCGGAATTTTTGGGGTCAATGGCGAACATGCCTATGTGCTCCGAGTTTTTCAAGCCCGTGTTTTTCCATGATTTTCCTCCGTCTTCCGATTTGTAAACGCCATCGCCATAAGCAACGCTCCGCTGGTTGTTATTTTCGCCTGTTCCCACCCAAACAACATTGGTGTTAGAAGGGTCTATCCTAACACAGCCGATAGAGTATGCGCCTTCGCCATCAAACACCGGGTTGTATGTGATGCCTGCGTTTGATGTCTTCCATACACCGCCCGATGCAGCGGTAACAAAATATTCTTTGTGGTTGTTGGGGTTTACGGCAAAATCGCTGACGCGCCCCGATGTTTTTGCCGGACCAATGCTGCGGAACGTTAGCCCGCTGAAGGTTTCTGATTTCCACGGGTCTTTTTTGTCGGGCTCCGGTTCTTTTTTTTTCTGCCCTGCTGCAGTTGAGGAAAACAGTAATGCAATAAGTGAAATGTTAAGGAGAAATTTTTTCATGGCGTGTTGATTTGAGCCGATAAAGATGAAAGATTTTTTTTGATGAGAAAAATGTTTTAGACAAAAGCGGGAATTGAAGGGACAAAAGCGGCATGTGATGGAAGTGGTGTTTCCAGAACCTCCTTACGTTGCTTTATACCTGGAGAGGCGGCAGGCAGGTGTGCCAAAAATATTTACTTTGCACTCGTGCTCAAAGATTTCCTGAAAAATATTTCCGATACGCTTGCACAAAGCGATGCACCGGAAGAAAGTTATTACCTCACCCCTTTCAAATTTCCTTTCTGCTTATGCAGGCAGCACCTGCAAAAAGAAAACTAAAATCACCACGCTCCCAAAGAAAACTGAAACCGGTAACCGCGACTTTCGTATGCGGGATGGAGCAATTAAAAACAAGAATGAAAAGGACAGCGCTCATCTCTGAGAGCTGTCCTTTTAAAAAAACCTAAGACACGTTATTCATCATCTCCTGCCGGAACTGCCGGTGCCGATGCCGGAACAATAATCTTATTGACTCTACATTGTGTGGCTGAAGTAATCGTGCAGTCAACAGCGTCTCCCACACTCACCCTAAATCCGGGGTCAGGAAACAAAAGTATAGCTCCAGCCCTTACTCCAAAAGGATTAGAATCTGCAACTGTAACTTGAAGTTGACCATCGACCGGAGGTAGACCGCCAGCGGCCGGCTTTGGGGTAATTTTTACAATTCCTTGTGACATAGTTTTTAGTTTTAAGGGTTTAACGTTTTAAAGTTTTATAATTGTAAAGCAATAATAGTATTATTATTTATACGAAGTCATACTTTTACAAAATTATTTTTAATCAAATGCCCCGGATTGACAATTTTATAGGAATATCAATATTTTGCTTACTTTTTAACTTCTCTTATGCTCAACAAAGAGAAATAGATGGTTTGAAAGCCCTTTTACTGCAGTCTACTGAACTTGAAAAAATTACAATCAATTATCTTATAGCTTCCAAATATGAACAATCATTTCCGGATAGTGCGATTGCATATTACCTGGCAGGATTAAAGCTCGCGGAAACCATCGACAACGATACGCTGATTGCCAAAGGATACAAAAGCATCGGCTACTTAAATTTTAATTCAGGAAAATACAGTGCGGCAGTTAATTATTTATTCAAGGCGCTGAAAATATTCGAGCAGCATCGTTTAGTCAACAGCACAAGGGCATGCTTGCAGTATATCGGAATTGCATATAAAGAACAAGGCATGTTTGATAAAGCCATGAATTTTTCCATGCGGGCATTGCAATTAGCTCAATCAATTCATGACGAATATTCAACTGCCGTAAGCATGATAATGATTGGGTCAATCTATTATGCTCAGTACAATTATGATACAGCGCTGTATTATTTTCAGCAGGCATTGCATAAAATGGAAGAAGCAGGGGACAAACAGGGAATTGAGGATGCGCTAAACAATGTTGCATTGATTTACGAAAAGGAAAAGAAATTTGATAAAGCTCTTGAATTTCATCTTCGCTCTTTGCAAATGGCAGAAGAACTGAAAGACAAAAGAGGAGTTGCGGCTAGCTACCATAACATCGCACTGGTGTATAAAAGCTTAGAAAAGTTTTCAACCGCGATTAAATACCTGGACAGTTGTATTGCAGTCGCCAAAGAGCTGAATGACCTGTTTTACATGAAACAATCCTACAACGTATTCTCCGAACTTTATGCACGGATGGGAAAATTTGATTTGGCTTATCAAACTCATTTAATGTTTTCAAAACTTAACGATACACTGCTGAATGCGGAAAGCAAAAAACAATTTGCCCAAATGAGCACCATATATGAAACCGAAAAAAAAGACAATGAAATTAATCTGCTGAAGAAAGACGATGAAATTAAGAACCAAAAAATACAGCGCCAGGGGGTGATGAGGAATGGATTTATAGGGGGATTTGCAGTGGTGCTTGTGTTTTTGGTTATTGTTTTCACTCAGAAGAAAAGACTGACCAAGGAAAAAATGCGAAGCGATAAATTGCTCCTTAACATTCTGCCTTCGGAAGTTGCCGAAGAATTAAAGCAGAATGGTCACTCCCATGCCCGGACCTACAGCATGGTTACGGTTATGTTTATTGATTTTTGGGACTTCACAGAGGTAAGTGAAAAAGTCAGCGCGGAGTTATTGGTTGCCGAAATTGATTATTGTTTCAGCGCTTTCGACAACATTGTTGAGAAATACGGAGTGGAGAAAATAAAGACCGTTGGCGATGCTTACATGTGTGTAGCCGGTTTGCCTGTATTGACTTTTACTCATGCTGCCGATATTATTAATGCCGCCATTGAAATCCGGAATTTTATGCTTAAACGTAAAAAAGAAAAACAAGACAAAGGAGAAATTCCTTTCCAGGCGCGAATTGGAATTCATACCGGTTCGGTTGTTGCGGGAATTGTCGGCATCAAAAAATTTGCGTACGACATTTGGGGCGACACCGTAAACATTGCGTCACGAATGGAATCGAGTGGTGAAGCCGGAAAAATAAACATCAGCGGCAGCACATATGAATTGGTGAAAGATAAATTCTCCTTCATTCACCGCGGAAAAATTGAGGCAAAGAATAAAGGGGAGATTGACATGTACTTCGTAGAACCTGTTCCAGCCGGCACTGCAAAACTTTAGTGCGGGTTTTATTATACAACTCCATTTCATCTTTATGGCGAACAAAAAAAAGAAGGCAGCGGTTGCTGAACTTCCGGTTTCTGTTGCGATGAGTAATACGCTGAGGAACCGGCTGGCGCTGGTGATTTTTATTTTTTCGTTTGTGCTTTATGCGCAGAGCATTTCATTTGATTTTGTTCTGGATGACGAAGCAAGCATCAAAGAAAACCGGCTGGTTCAGCAGGGAGTGTCGGCTATACCTACGCTGCTCAAGACCGACTCGTGGCATGGGACTGATATGGGAGTTAAAATACCCATTTATCGCCCGGGTTCTTTTGTTTTGTTTGCCCTTACCTGGGAGTTTTTTCCTGATAGCCCACAGGTGCATCATTTTATAAATGTGCTGCTGTATGCGGTAACCTGCATGTTGCTTTTTCTTTTGCTCGTAACATTATTTGACAAACAAAATATCTTCTTTCCGTTTGCATGCGCACTGCTGTATGCCGCGCATCCCATTCATACCGAAGTGGTGAATAACATTAAAAGCGCGGATGAAATTATGTGTTTTCTGTTTGGAATTGCTGCCATGTTCTCTGCAATAAAATTCGCAGAAAACCGTTCACCGCTGCGGTTATTTTTGCTTGCCGTGTTTTATTTTTTTTCTGTGCTGTCAAAAGAATCGGGAATCATATTCGTGGCTGCCATTCCACTGGCTCTTTACTTTTTTACAGATTCAAAACAAAAAACGGTCTTCACGGTTTTTATCGTGTTGCTTGCTGCCGCTTCTATACATTTATTTATCCGTGCGCAGGTACTGAAAGACATTCCGGCTTATGACCGCTCTCCGCTTGTAAATACATTATATGCCGCTCCCGATTTTATCAGTGAAAAGGCGACCGCACTTTTTATCCTTCTGAAATATATCCTGCTTTTAATTTTTCCCCACCCGTTGTCGTATGATTATGATTATGCGCAGATACCCATACAGCAGCTCACGAATCCTGCCGTGATATTTTCTTTATTGCTTCATGCCGCCTTGCTGGTGTATGCGCTTGCCGGTTTGAAAAAGAAAAGTGTAATTTCCTTTTCAATATTGTTTTACCTGCTGGCGCTGGCTCCTGTATCGAACCTGTTTATCATCATTGCAAGCACGCTCGGTGAGCGGCTTATGTACATGCCTTCGCTGGGATATTGCATCATCCTGGCGTATGTGATTCTGAAAATCCTGAAAGCTGACCTGAGGAGCGGAAAACCCGAAACGGTGAAAAGCTTTTTTTCGGCTAACAAAAAAGTTTTTATCCCGGTTATAATTATTGCCGGACTTTATTCGGCTAAAACATTTTCTCGGAGTAAAGATTGGAAAGATAATCCCACTTTGTTCGGGCACGATGTTAAAATCACTGACCGGAGCGCCACTTCGCATTTTCACTGGGCTAATTCATTGCTCTACGTTCTTTACGGGAGGGAAACGGATGAAGCGCGTAAACAAAATTTATTGGACCAAGCCATTGCCGGATACCAAAAAGCCATTGAAATATTTCCCGGTTACATGGATGCTTACAAGCACCTGGGTGTGGCATACAGCCGCAAAGGAGATAATGCAAATGCAATAAAATATTTTGAAAAGCACCATGAATTTACCGGAAGTTCTGATATAGAAGTGCTGCAAATGTCTGGCAACCTTTATGACAAGACAGGGCAATATGACAAAGCGATTCAAGCGTTCACTCTTGTTTTGCAGCGGCAAAAAAAACCGGATGCAAAAACATATTATTACGTTGGGCTTTTGTACAACAAGAAAAATCTGTACGACACGGCTATCCAATATTTAGACACTGCGCTTATGCTGGAACCGGGCAACCTGCTGGCGCGCAAGAATAAAGCCCTCGCACTGGTAAACCTGAAAAAAAATTCTGAAGCGCTTGCCCAATGTGATACCCTTCTGCAACTGGATTCGCGATACGCCAAAGCATACTTCTACAAAGGATTTGCGTATTCTGATATGGGTGATTACCCCAGGGCAATTGAGAATTTTGAAAAAGCTGTTGAACTGGACCCTAAAGATTCAGAGAGTATCAGCAGGTTGGTGATACTATACCGCTTTACTGGGAATAGTGAGAAAGCTGATAAGTTGCAGAAGAGGTAAAGTTATTTGGTTATTGAGTAAAAGAGGTTGTCAGGTTAAGCAAAGATTTGACGCATTCCACTTAATAACTTAATAACTTAATCTCCCAATAACTTATTTAAGCTCTCTGACTTTGGACAGAAAAGCCATAAGCGTTAACCAGTATTCCTGGTTGTTGCCGTTGGAAGTCCACAAAACCTTTGAGCCGTGATTTCCCTCTGTTGTGGGAATGAACTGAACTTTTAATTGCGATACCACATCTTTAAGCAGCTCTGTAACTTCTGCCGATTCGGACAAAGAGGAAGTTGCATATAACGGCTTATCGAGCCCTGCAATTTTTTTCGAGATAAAATCTTTTTCTCCAAAATATTCTCCGGGGCTGAAAACGGCAACGGCAGCTACCTGCGGGTTTTCTTTTGCCTCGAGCAGCGCAAGCGAAGCAGAGTATGAACTTCCCAGCACAATAACCCTGCGGTGATAATTCGTGTAGAGATAATCAATGCCGGCAACGATGTCGTGTCTTGCATCCATGTAGCTCCTTGAAAAATGTCCCATCAGCGCAGCGCGGGCTGTTTCATTGCGCACGGCATTACATTCTTTTCCGGAGCGCTGGTCAATGGCGAGGCAGGTGAACCCGAACTTTTTAAGGCGTTTTGCGGTCTCTAAATATTCTCCCCTGCTGTACCCTCCTTGGTGGCATAAAAGAATAACGGGAGCAGTTGAATCCGCTTCGTAAAGGTCTGCAGTCATGGTGAGACCGTCAGGTGCGGGAAGGATAAATGTCTTGTACCCGATTTGCGCAAAAATTTCTGATGAGAAAAAAAATGCGAATGCAATGATGCTAACACGTTTCATGATGTCTTGTAAATCATTGCAATAATAATTAAAGTTACCCGTTACCCAATAACGAATAACTTAATAACCTATAACTATATTCGCCCCATGTTTTTAAAGAAAACCTTGCTGTTCCTGCTTGGAATTACTCTGCTTGCATCATGCAGCAAGTACCAGAAAATCCTGAAAAGCACCGATGGTGATGCCAAATTCAATGCGGCAGTGGTTTATTTTGAAAAAAAGGATTATTTCAGGGCACTCCCGCTTTTTGAGGAACTCATCAGCGTTTACCGCGGGCAGGGCAGGGCTGAAAAGGTCTATTATTATTATGCTTATTGCAATTATTACCTGGAGGATTTTGAGCTTGCCGCTTATCATTTCGAAAACTTTGTAAACACCTTTCCACGCAGCGAATACACCGAAGAATGCGCTTTTCTGCATGCGTACTGCTTTTATAAAAGCTCCCCCGATTTTTCGCTTGACCAGGAAAGCACAATAAAAGCTATCGCCAAAATGCAAATCTTCGTTAACAAGTACCCATCAAGCCCGCGGGTAAGCGAGTGCAATACCCTGATAGATAAGCTAAGGTATAAACTCGAAGAAAAGTCGTTATCGCTGAGCAAGCTCTATTTCAATACAGGCGATTACAAAGCAGCCGTAACTTCCTTTAAAAATCTTTTAGTTGATTATCCTGCAACCTCTTTTAAAGAGGAAGCCATGTTCTATGTTGCAAAATCGTATTACCTTTACGCCCTGAACAGCATAGAAACACGCAAAGCAGAAAGATTTTCAGCAACCGTAGATGCAGGCAATGAGTTTCTGAGCCAGTTTCCTGAAAGCAAATCGGCAAAAGAAATACGGCAGCTCATCGAATCGTCCAAAAATCAAATCAATAAAAATAAAAGTTAACCGTCCTTTAAAGTAAAATCATGAAATATAAATCAGACGTTCAGTCAACCCCTACCCGCGACATCATTGCCTTTGAAAAAGGAACGGGAAACATTTACGAAACGCTTGCTGTTTGTTCCAAGCGCGCCAACCAAATCAGCCATGAGCTGAAAGAAGAGCTTAACGCCAAACTTTCTGAGTTCAACACCGCTACCGACACCCTTGAAGAGATTTTTGAAAACCGGGAGCAGATTGAAATATCAAAATTCTATGAGCGGCTTCCCAAACCCACTCTTGTTGCACTGCAGGAATTTTTAGAAGACAAGATTTACTACCGCAATCCGGCTAAGGAAGAAAAAGGGGAATAGTTATACGTTATATGTTATACGACAGAAGAAGTGTTCCTTAATTCTTATAACGTATAACTTATAACATATAACTTTAAAAATGTTCAGAGGAAAAAAAATCCTTCTCGGCATCACCGGCAGCATAGCTGCATACAAATCGGCTTTGCTTACCCGCCTGCTGGTAAAAGAAGGCGCTGAAGTGAAAGTGGTTATGACTCCCTCCTCCTGCGATTTTATTACTCCCCTTACATTATCGGTT
>Ga0184637_10000685_pt1 | contig 24597 bp, 28 predicted proteins | sample PLM3_127_b2_FD_133143 | JGI IMG/M metagenome (GOLD analysis project Ga0184637, IMG submission 133143) | Groundwater sediment microbial communities from an aquifer in East River, Colorado, USA - PLM3_127_b2 | ecosystem: Environmental > Terrestrial > Soil > Riparian zone | place: USA: East River... | reverse complement strand
CTCGTACGTCATCCACCAGCGCAAGGGGTTCGAGTCGATCACCCGCCGAATGGACGGGCTGCGCTACGGCGAGCTGGTGCTTTCGTCCATCGTGCTCGCGGAGTTGCAGTTCATGGTGGTGAAAAGCGCCGTGCCGCAAGCCAAGCGCGAACAGTTGCTGCGGTTCCTGCTGCAGTTCTACGTCGCGCCGTTTGACGAGTCCGCGACCCTTGCATACGGGCAATTGCGTCATCAGCTCGAGCGGCGAGGCAGTCCCATCGGTCCCCTCGATACCCTGATTGCCGCCCATGCCCTCAGCCTGCAGGCGACGGTCGTCACCAACAACGTCCAGCATTTCTGGCAGGTGCCCGGACTAGCGGTGGAAAACTGGTATTCGGATCCCCGCGCCGAAACATAGCGCTTCCTGGCCCAGGGCATCGCAAGAGGCACGTTGCTATCCGATAGTTTTCGTTCTTGTTGTTTCCCATTAAAAATGCCGCTCCTTTGCGGAATTTTTTGGCGCGCTCGGCGGGATTCGAACCCACGACCCTTGGCTTCGGAGGCCAATACTCTATCCTCTGAGCTACGAGCGCGTGCGGGCGCAATCTTATCACAGCACGACGCCACTATCGCCCCGAAATCAACGTTTTACCCTCTGGTTGCGAGCCGTTATAATGAGCGCCTTCGTATGCTGGGGGTCGTCCATTCATATGCGAGCTCGATGAAGGGCAAGAACGCGATGCCGCCCAAGGGCGGCAACCTCGCGCTCAGCGATGCCGACGTCAAGGTGGCGGTGGATTACATGGTTGGTCTCGTCAAGTAAACAGTGAACGGTAATCGGTGAACGGAACGGCGCGGCGGTCGCTGCGCCTTTTGTTTTTTCCATTTACCGTTCACTGTTCACTGTTCACCCCCAAATGGCAACCATAGCGATCGGCGACGTCCAGGGCTGCTACGACCAGTTGCTGCGCCTACTCGAGGAGGCGGCATACGACGAGCGGCGCGACGTGTTGTGGTTCGTCGGCGACCTGGTAAACCGCGGGCCGCGGTCGCTGGAGACGCTGCGCTTCGTGAAGGGGCTCGGCGAGCGGGCGGTCACCCTCCTCGGCAACCACGACCTCGCCCTGTTGGTGGTCGCGGAAGGCATCAAGAAGCCGCACGCCGGCGATACCTTCGATGCCATCCTTGCCGCGCCGGACCGTGACGAATTGCTGGACTGGCTGCGGCGGCAGAAACTGCTGCACACGGAAGGCGGCTGGACCATGGTGCATGCGGGCCTGCTGCCGCAGTGGAGCTTGGCGCAGGCGCACGCGCTGGCGCGGGAAGCCGAGCAGGCCCTCGCCGGGCCGCGCCACCGCGAGTACCTGGGCCACCTGTACGGCAACGAGCCGTACGCCTGGCGCGACAATCTCGCAGGGCACGACCGGTTGCGCGTCATCATCAACGCCATGACGCGCATGCGGCTGGTCGGCGCCGACGGGGCGCTCGAGTTCAAGCACAAAACCGGCCTTGCCCACCTGCCGCGCGGCTACGTTCCCTGGTACGACGCTCCCGGCCGCGCCAGCCGCGATGCCCGGATTATCTTCGGCCATTGGGCCGCGCTCGGCTTGCTGCAGCGGGACGATGTGACGTGCCTCGACACCGGCTGCGTGTGGGGCCGCGAGCTCAGCGCACTGCGGCTGGAGGATCGCCGGCTGTTCCAGCGCGACTGCCCGGAACTGCAGGGAACAGCGTACGGGGAATAGCCTGGCGCGACGCCTAGTGGGTCACGCGGGAAGTAGCACCGTCGGAAAGCACGCGCACGCGGTCGCCGGGCTTGAAGGGTTCGTCCGCCGCCTGGGTCACGGCGATCAGCCTGCCGCTGTCGAGCTTGACCGTGATCTCGAGTCCGGTCTGGCGCGTCGCACCTTCCTCAGCCGCCTGCCCGGCCACGCCGCCGGCCACGCTGCCCAGTACCGCGCCCACGGTGGCGCCGCGGCCCTCGCCGACAGAGCTGCCGGCGACGCCACCGATCACCGCGCCTGCCGTGGCGCCGACGCCGCTGCGCGTGCCTTCGATCTTAACCTCGCGCACGCTGTCCACCACGCCCAGGCGCACGGTTTGCTCGCGTCGCGCCTGGCCCCGCGAATAATCGTCTCCGCCCACGCCGGAAGCGCAGGCGCCCAGCAGAGCAGTCGCCGTCAAACCGATGATTGTTGCAACGGTCCGTGTCATAACGACTCCTTTGCTACCAGATGCCGGTTCCGAATTCGCGCTTGAAGCGTTGCGCGACCTCGTCGCGCGTGAAGTGGTGGTTCTGCCCGCCGCGCTTCGCGATCTTGAGCGCACCGAGCAGCGAGGCCAGCCTGCCCGTCAACGGCCAGTCGAGCCCGGCCGCCAGGCCATACAGCAAGCCCGCCCGGTAGGCGTCGCCGCAACCGGTGGGATCCACCACCTCCTGAGGCTTAACGCACGGTATCTCGAACTGTTGACCGCCGGCATAGACCACCGAGCCCCGCGCCCCCATTGTGACCACGACGGCTTTCACAAGTTTCGCCAGCTCCTCGAGCTTGTTGCCGGTGCGCTCCTGCAGCATCTGCCCCTCGTAGTCGTTGACGGTGACGTAGCTTGCCATCCTTATGAACTCGGAAAGCTCGGCGCCGCCGAACATCGGCAGGCCCTGTCCGGGATCGAAGACGAAGGGAATGCCGGCGGCGTGGAACTCGCGCGCGTGCTGCAGCATGCCGTCGCGGCCGTCGGGGGCGACGATACCGAGCTTGACGCCGCTCGCGTCCGCGACGTGGTTCTCGTGCGAATGGTTCATCGCCCCCGGATGGAAAGCGGTGATCTGGTTGTCGTCGAGGTCGGTGGTGATGAAGGCCTGCGCGGTGAAGGTGCCGGATATTCTGCGCACGTGCTGCTGGGAGAGCCGCAGCTTCTTCAGGCGCTCGTCATACGGCAGGTAATCATCGCCGACGGTGGCCATGATCAGCGGCTCGCCGCCGAGCAAGCCCAGGGTGTAGCCGATGTTGCCGGCGCAGCCGCCGAATTCGCGGCGCAGGTCCGGCACCAGGAACGCGACGTTCAGGATGTGCAATTGGTCCGGCAGGATGTGGTTCTTGAAACGGTCGCGGAACACCATGATGGTGTCGTAGGCGATGGAACCGCAGATGAGAATCCGCATGAAAAACCCGGGAACGCCGCGGAAAAATGGTGCGAAATTATAGCATCCGCTCGCGCGCAGCCGGTGCGACGTCAGCGTCCGGCAACGCGCCTGCGACACGCGCGAACGGATACAATTGTGCCGGGCCGGAGGAGCGATGCCGGCTTCCACATTGACAAATTTTGAAACCGGAAGGAGTGTGGACATGCTCAAGGAGTTCAAGGAATTCGCGATACGCGGCAACGTGGTGGACATGGCGGTCGGCATCATCATCGGCGCCGCCTTCGGCAAGATCGTGGACTCGCTGGTGAAGGACGTGATCATGCCGCCGATCGGGCTGCTGCTCGGCAAGGTGGATTTCTCCAACCTCTTTTTCGTGATGAGGGAGGGCGCGGCTGCTGGCCCCTACGTCTCGGTGGACGCGGCGCAGAAGGCGGGCGCGGTCACCTTCAACTACGGGATGTTCATCAACACCGTGATCTCGTTCACGATCATCGCGTTCGCGGTGTTCCTGCTGATCCGCGCCATCAACCGCCTCAAGCAGCAGGAGGAGAAGAAACCGGCGCCCACTCCGGAAGAGATCGCCTTGCTGCGGGAAATCCGCGATTCCTTGAAGAAGGCGTGACCTGTGACCGGTGACCAGTGACCGGAATTTTTCGGCTTACATTCGTCAGCCGAAAAGCACGAGCAGCCAGACCACCGGCACGTTGACGAGCGCAATGAATACCGCGGCGCTGCCGATGTCCTTGGCGCGCTTGGCGAACTGGTGATGTTCCAGCGAAACGCGGTCGACTGCCGCTTCGACCGCCGAGTTGAGCAGCTCCACGATCAACACCAGCAGCACGGCGCCGATCATCAGCGCCTTGCCGGTACCGCTCGCCGGCAGAAAAAACGCGGCGGGGACCAGTATCGCCGCGAGGAACACTTCCTGCCGGAAGGCGTCCTCGTGGCGGAACGCCGCGGCCAGCCCGTCGAATGAATAAAACAGCGCGTTCCAGATCCGCCTTAATCCGGTCTTTCCTTTGTGCGGACTCTCCATGGCCCCCCTTGACTCGTGACTGGTGGCTGGTGGCTGGTGACTGGTGACTGGTTCCATAGACCCCGGCCTATGGCCGCGTGTTGAACGGCGCTCCGTCGCCCGTTCGAACACGCGGAGTCAAAACGGCGCTTGCGTCCGTTTTGACCTTACTTAAGGGCGGCGAGCGCCGCGTCGTAGTTCGGTTCCTGCTTGATCTCGGGCACTAGCTCGGCGTGGAGCACCTTGTTGTTCGCGTCGAGCACGATCACAGCGCGCGCGGTCACGCCCTTGAGCGGACCGCTCGCGATGTCCACGCCGTACTTCGTCTTGAAGTCACCCCCGCGCACGGTGGAGAGCGTCACCACGTTGTTGATCCCCTCCGCGGTACAGAAGCGGCCAGCCGCGAACGGCAGGTCGGCCGAGATCACCAACACGACGGTATCGGGCAGCGCTCCCGCTTTCTCGTTGAAGATCCTGGTGGACTTGGCGCATACCGGCGTATCGAGGCTTGGCACGATGTTAAGCACCTTGCGCTTGCCGGCGAAGTCCTTGAGACCCACGTCCTTGAGGTCCTTGGTGGTCAGGCTGAATTCGGGTGCAGTGTCGCCCTTTTTCATGAAGCTGCCCGCCACGGTGATCGGATTGCCGCCCAGCGTAACGCTCGCCATGATTGCTCTCCTCTGGAGTCAGGTGTTCGGCTCGGTTCGAGCGCCGCAGTATGCCCCGTGCTCCGCACCCGTGCAACAAGCCGGCCTGGATTCGCGCCAGCGCGAGCCGGTCACTGGTTACCGGTCACGGTCTTTCGGTACGCTGCCGCATCGAGCAGCTGGCCCAGCTCCAGAGGGTTGACTGGCCGGATGCGGAACAGCCAGGCGGCGTAGGGATCCTGGTTCAGCCGCTCGGGCGCGTCGACGACCGCCTGGTTGGTCCCGACGATTTCGCCCGCAACCGGCGCCGGAATGTCGGAGGCGGCCTTGACCGATTCGACCACCGCGCAGTTCTCGCCCCGCTTCACCTTGCGGCCCATCGCGGGATGCTGCACGAACACCACGTCGCCGAGCTGCTCCTGCGCGTGGAAGGTGATGCCCACCGTCGCCGTGCCGTCGGCTTCCGCCCGGACCCATTGGTGCGTGGCGGTGTATTTCAGATTATCGGGAATCTTCATGCTCTCAATATAAATGCGTGAGTCGTGATTCGTGAGTCGACTCAGTCAACACGTAAAAAACGTGCAAATCGCCTTTTCGAATCACGATTCACGATTCACGACTCACGCCGTTTTGAATTCAAGGCGCTGGCGCCGGCAGCAGATCGAGACGGAAACCCGCGGGATTGAGGTCCCCGGTATCGAGATCGAGGCGGATAGTTATTTCGGCGCTGGCAGGAATGCCCTTCGTCACATCCTTGCTGAGCTCCAGGTATTCCTTCGGGGCAAAGATACGCCGCGCCAGCGCGTGCTCCTTGGTGTTGGTCAGAACGAGGTCGAGGGCGGGAAAACCAACATCGTGTCCGGCGTGGTTACGCAGGGTGGCGGTGAGCTGGATGACGCGCGGCCGCGCCGGATCGACGACCTGCAGGTCGGAGGCCTCGATGGCGATCTGCTTCGGGCGCTGCGGCGGCAGGATCTCGCAGCGGAGCGTGCCGCACAGCTGGACAAGATGGGGCTTGAGCCCGGGATACTGCGCAGCCAGTTCGGACCTGAACAGATAGGCCGCCTGTCCGGCCAGAACGAACGCGAGCAGCACCGCCCCCACCGCCCACCCGCGCGTGCCATGCCACGATTCTTCGGCGTACAGCTGGGCGTCCAGCGACAGCTGCTCCGGCGCCGGTCCGTAATCCTTGTCCATGTATTCCGTCTCGGCCGCGCGCGCGGCCGGAGGCGGCGTTGCGGCCTCGGCGTGCGCCGGCTCCACCGGCTGGAGCCGGAATCCGGCGCCTTCGGCCGCGCCGCCCGCTGCCGTCTCCTGCTCGGGCTCCGGCAACGCGACGAGCGATTTCAGGCCGTCGAAAATGGCCATGCAGCGGCCGCAGCGCACCTTTCCCTGGTGCGCCTGCAACTGCTCCGGCGTGACGCGGAACAGGGTGCTGCAGGATGGACACTGGGTAATCATGGCGATCGCCGACAGACTGCTAGCGACGGACGCAACTCAACAACATCCAACCCGCGTCCTCCTCCGGCGACTCGAAATCGAACCAAGGCCCATAGGCGGCGCGCACGTCGCCCGCCTGTGCCGCCAGCAACCCCGCCAGCGCGAGCCGCCCGCGTGGCGCGGTGAGCCGCGCGAGCAACGGCGCGAGGACGATGAGCGGATGCGCGAGGATGTTGGCGACCACGATCCGGGCCGGCTGCCTGATGACGTCGGCAGTGCCGTGAAAGTTTATCTGCACCTGATTGTGAATGGCATTGTGGCGCGCCGCAAGCAGCGCCTGCCCGTCGATATCCACGCCGTTCGCGCGCGCCGCCCCGAGCTTCATCGCCGCGATGGCGAGTATGCCGGAACCGCAGCCGTAATCGATCACCGTATCCCCGCCGCGCACCACGCGCTCGAGCCAGGCGAGGCACAGCCTCGTGGTCGGATGATTCCCGGTGCCGAAAGCCAGGCCCGGGTCGAGCGAAATATTGATCGCGTCCGGATCGGGCGCACGGTGCCAGCTCGGCACGATCCACAACCGTGGTGAAATGCGGATCGGCGCGAACTGGTCGCGACTCGCCCGTACCCAGTCCTGCTCGGCGACCTCGCTTACGCGGCAGGGCGGCGGCGTGATGCCGGCGCGGGAGCACGCCGCGGCAACGACGGCCGCGGCGTCTGCGCCCTGCGCCACCAGCACGCTCATCCGGCTGCGCTGCCAGGGCCGCGGCGGCTCCGCTCCCGGTTCGTCGAACACCGGTTGCTCGGCGGGAGAGCCGGCATCGGCGTCGGTCACGTCCACGCTCGCCGCGCCCGCCTCGAGCAGCGCGTCGGATAGCGCGTCTACCTGGTCGGCCGGCGCCTCGAAAGTGATGGAAAGCCAGGCCACTCTAAGATTGAGCCACTAGGACTGAGGATTGAGCAACGCGGTTGGCCGCAAGGCAAGGGGCTTGCTCAATCCTCGATCCTCGATCCTGCCTTTGGCTCACTCCTCACGAGCCAATTTGGCGAGCTTCTGCTCGAGATAGTGGATGCTGGTGCCGCCGCTCAGGAAAGCGGCATCCAGCAGCAGTTCCTGGTGCAGCGGGATATTGGTCTTAATGCCCTCGATCACGGTCTCGGAGAGCGCGATGCTAAGCCGCGCGATGGCCTGCTCGCGGGTGTCGCCGTAAGCGATGATCTTGCCGATCAGCGAGTCGTAGTGCGGCGGCACGAAGTAGCCGTTGTAGGCATGCGAGTCGACGCGGATGCCGGGTCCGCCGGGCATGTGGTACGAGGTGATGCGCCCGGGCGAAGGCGTGAAGCGGTACGGGTCCTCGGCATTGATGCGGCACTCGATGGCATGGCCGCGAAACTGCACGTCGCGCTGCCGGATGCGGAGCTTCTCTCCCGCCGCGATGCGGATCTGCTGCTGCACGATATCGATGCCGGTGATCATCTCGGTCACCGGATGCTCGACCTGGAGCCGCGTATTGATCTCGATGAAGTAGAACTCGCCGCTTTCGTAGAGGAACTCGAAGGTCGCCGCGCCCTCGTAGCCGAGCTTGTGGCAGGCCTCGGCGCAGCGCTCGGCGACGCGGGTGCGGCTGCGCGCATTGATGTGCAGCGCGGGCGCCTCCTCGATCACCTTCTGGTGGCGCCGCTGCATCGAGCAATCGCGCTCGCCGAGATGAATCGCGTGGCGGAAGCGGTCGGCCAACACCTGGAACTCGATGTGGCGCGGATCCTCCAGATACTTCTCCAGGTAGACCATGGGGTTGCCGAAGGCGGCTTGCGCCTCCGCCCGCGTCGTTTGCACCGCAGTGAGCAATGCCGCCTCGGTGTGCACCACGCGCATGCCGCGGCCGCCGCCACCGCCCGCTGCCTTGATGATCACCGGGTAGCCGATCGAGCGCGCGATCTTGACCACGTCGTTCGGCTCCTGCGGCAGCGGCTCGTCCACGCCGGGCACCACCGGCAGACCCGCTTTCTTCATCGCGTTCTTGGCGTTCACCTTGTCGCCCAGCAGGCGGATCGTCTCGGGGCGGGGACCGATGAACACGAAACCGCTCTGCACCACGCGCTCGGCGAAGTCGGGGTTCTCCGCGAGAAAGCCCCAGCCGGGATGGATCGCTTCGGCGTCCGTCACTTCGGCGGCGCTGATGATGGCGGGAATATTGAGGTAGCTCAGGCTCGAGGGCGGCGGCCCGATGCATACCGATTCGTCCGCGAGCTTCACGTACTTGGCGTCGCGGTCCGCCTCCGAGTGCACGACTACCGTCTTGATGCCCAGCTCGCGGCAGGCGCGCTGGATGCGCAGCGCCACTTCGCCGCGATTGGCGATCAGGATTTTTTCAAACATCAGGAAAACCGGTAATGGGTGTCGAGTGTCGGGAGCCGAGTGTCGAGGGTCGAGGGTCGAGGGGTAAACACCCCACTACGTTCTCGCCCCTCGACACGCATTCTTCGTCACTCGTTAGCCGAGTATGACCAGCGGCTCGCCATATTCCACCGGCTGGCCGCTTTCCGCGAGTATGGCCTTCACGGTGCCGTCCCGGTCGGCCTCGATCTCGTTCAACAGCTTCATCGCCTCGATGATGCACAGCGTGTCGCCCGCCTTGACCGCCTGCCCGACCTCGACAAACGCCTTCGCCCCCGGCGCCGAGGAGCGATAAAAGGTGCCGACCATTGGCGAGCGGATGACGTGTCCCTCCGGCGCGGCAGCCACATCGCCCTCCGCGGGAGCGGCCGGGGCGGCCGGCGCGCCCGCCGGCGGCAGCGTCACCATGTGGGTCACGGGTCCGGCTTGCTGCGCCCCGCTCACACCGCGGCTGATACGGACCCGCTCCTCGCCCTCGCTGATCTCCAGCTCCGCGATTCCCGACTGCTGCACTAGGTCGATCAGCGTTTTCAGCTTGCGCAGATCCATGGCGGCCTCTACTTTTTCCTCGAATACTGCAGGGCGAATTCCAGCGCCAGCTCGTAACCCATGGCGCCGAGCCCGCTGACGATGCCAACGGCAAGGTCGGTGAAGTACGACTCGCGGCGGAAGGACTCCCGCGCGAACACGTTCGACAGGTGCACCTCGACGAACGCTATGCCCACCGCTGCCAGCGCATCGCGCATCGCAACGCTGGTATGGGTGTAGGCAGCGGGGTTGATGATGATGAAATCCACCCCCTCCAACCGCGCCTGCTGGATACGCTCCACCAGTTCCGATTCGGAGTTGCTCTGGTAGGTCGCGAGCCGTACCCTCGCCGCCTTGCTGCGCTTGGCGAGCCGGGCATTGATCGCCTTCAGGGTGTCCTTGCCGTAGTGCCTGGTCTCCCGCGACCCGAGCAAATTGAGGTTGGGGCCGTTGATGACCAGGATGTGCTTGGCACCGGGCATGGTTGGGTGTCGGAAGCGCAAGGTTGCCCGGCAAATCCGGGCCGAATCGAGTCAGAAAAAACCGTGGTCGCGAGTTTGCCCAAAATCGCCGTAGTTGTCTAGTAATTAGGCGAAGTTAGCCGAGAGTTACGCGATAATTCGCCGCTATATTAGGGCCATTCTTACGCTTGCAAGCGTTTGCAGGAAATCTGGCCTGACCGTGGGTCGGCGTGGATTTGCAGGCGCCGCAAGGCTTGGAACGAGGATCGATCCCGATCCTGCCATATCCAACTTTTAGACGAAGTTGACCGAATTAAGCCGACATTAGCCCGCAGTTGGGGCTCAAAGCAGAGGCTGGACGATACGCTCCAGCCGCGCTTCCTTGAGCCCGCCCGGCTCGCGGCTGACCAGTTTGCCGTCCCGGTCGATGACCAGGGTGTAGGGCAGGACCCCGGCGCGGTTGCCTGCCTGGCGCATCAGTTCCACAGTTTCAAGACCGCCGATCAGCAGGGGGTAATTGATATGAAACTCGCGGGAAAACTCGGCCACCTTGTCCGGCTGGTCGATGGCGATGCCCACGAACTGCAGGCCGCGTGGTCCGTAACGCTCCTGCATCCTCACGAAACCCGGGATCTCCTCCCGGCACGGGGCACACCAGGTGGCCCAGAAATTAACCACCAGTACCTGCCCCTGCCACTGCCCCAAGGCCTGGGCTCTGCCCTTGAGGTCGGCGAGCCGCGCCGCGTAGACCTGCTCGACCACCGCGCCGGAATCCGCCGCCGCGGTGCTGCCGCCGCCCCGCGACCCCAGGTGATAGGCCACGCCGCCGGCCGTGGCGGCGATCGCCACCGCGGCGAACAGCGCCATGGCGTTGACCCGCTTCACCGAAAGCCCAATGCCTGGTCGAGCGCCGCGACGAAGCGGTCGGCGGGCTGGAAGCCGATCACGCGCAGGCCCCGGATCTCGCGGCCTTCGCGATCGAAAAAGACGATGCCCGGCGGGCCGAACAAGCGGAAGCGCCGGAGCAGCGCCGCGTGCTCGGCCGTGTTGGCGGTAACGTCGGCCTGCAGCAGCACCATGTCGCGGAAGCGGGCCTGCACGCGCTCGTCGCTGAAGGTGTAGCGCTCCATCTCCTTGCAGGAGATGCACCAGTCGGCGTAGAAATCCAGCATCACCGTGCGGCCCGCGGCGGCCTGGATGCGGGCGTCGAGCTCGGCCGGGCTGTTGACCCGCTGGAACGGCGCGGCGGATGGCTCACCCTCCCGCGCCGTGATGCGGAAACCCGACAGCGGTTGCAGGATGTCGCGGCCGCCCGAGAACGCGCCGACCAGGTAAACCAGGCCAGCGAGCAGCGCCAGCACGCCGACGCCCTTGCTGAATCTCTGGAAGCCGTGCGCGCCGGCGGGCAGCGGGTCGATGGCGCGCAGGTAGATCGCCGCCACGATCAGCAGCGCCCCCCACAGGAACATCTGCACCGCAACCGGCAGGAACGGCGAAACGAGGAAGATCGCCACGCCCAGGAGCAGCGTGCCGAAGAAACGCTTCATGGTCTCCATCCACGGGCCGGCCTTGGGCAGCAGCGCCCCTGCCGAGGCGCCGATCGCGAGCAGCGGCACGCCCATGCCCAGCGCCAGCGCGAACAGCGCGGAGCCGCCCAGCACGACGTCGCGGCTCTGGCTGATATAGAGCAACGCCCCGGCGAGCGGCGCCGCCACGCACGGCCCGACGATCAGCGCGGACAGCAGGCCCATCGAAAACACGCCCGCGTAGTGGCCGCCGTGCAAGCGGTTGCTGGCCGCAGCGATGCGGCCCTGCAGCGCCACCGGCAGCTGCAGGTCGTAGAAACCGAACATTGCCAGGGCGAGCGCCACGAACACCGCCGCGAAAGCGCCCACCACCCAGGGATTCTGCAGCACCGCCGACAGCATCGCCCCCGACAGTCCCGCCGCCACTCCCGCGACGGCATACGCAATGGCCATGCCGAGCACGAAGGCGGCCGCAAGCAGGAAACCCTTGGTCTTGGTAACGGGGTGCCCGGCACCGACGATGACGCCGGACAATATCGGCACCATCGGCAGCACGCAGGGCGTCAGCGACAGCAACAGCCCGAAGCCGAAGAAGCTCGCCACCACCAGCCAGAATCCGCTCTCGAAGACCCGGGCAATGAGTGCGTCATCCGCGCCGGGCGCCCGCTGGCCGAGGCCCAGCAGCTGCCCCAGCGACGCGTCGCTCGCCGCGCCGCCTGCCGCGGCCAGGCTCAACCGCGCCTTCTGCTCGTGCGGCACGTAGCACACGCCGACGTCGGCGCAGCCCTGCGACAACGCGGTCAGGGTGATCGCGGTCGTGGCGTCGGCGTCGAGCTCGAACGGCAGCGCAATGGCGAGGTGGCCGCGGTAGGTTTCAACCTCGCCGAAGAATTCGTCGCGCTTGAGTTTTCCCGCCGGCAGCTGCGGCGTGCCGGCCCTCGCGTCCGCGGGCGCCAGCGTGAAACGAAACTTGTCGCGGTAGAGGTAGTAGCCGGGCGCGATCTGGTAGTTGACCTCGATCGTGCGCGCGTCCTTCAGGCGCGCCATGAAGCGGAACGCCTGGTCGGGCTCGAGCAGTTCCGGCTCGGCGCCGCGCGCCAGACTCGACAACACCAGTAGCAAGATCAGAACGAAACGCATAGGGGGCCGGTACGGCACGCTTTGTGATTCGTGACCGGCAATGATTCCTTGTCATGCAATGCCGCTCCTCCGTTCGCGATCACGAACCGGATTCCCGTCCGACCGCTGGTTGCGTGCGACTGGGGCATTGCATCAGCCGATGGAGATGGTGGTCTCGCCGGCCACCCATTGCAGATACTCGTCGAAGCCGCGCACTACTGGGACCGCGATGATTTCGGGAAGTTCGTAGGGATGGAGGCTGCGGATCGCCGCTTCCACCTCGGCGTAGCGCCCGGCGCGGGTCTTGATCAGCACCGGCACTTCCGCGGCGTTCTCCACCGCGCCGTTCCAGCGGTAAACCGAGGCGCACTCCGCGAGCACGTTCACGCACGCCGCGAGCTTCTGCTCGACCAGCGCGTTGGCCAGCCTGAGCGCAGTCGCGCGGTCAGGCAGGCTGGTGAGCACGATGACGGCTTCATCCATGTTCGTGGCGGGCGCGGATGGTTATGGGCAGGCGCTGAGCGGACGCAGGGCGCTGCGCCGGCCCCATGCGCGCAACTGCTGCTCGGCATCCGCGCGGCGCCGCGCGCGCTCGGTCTGGGGGCGCGCCGGCCGCGTTTCCATCACCCGTTCTCCGCCGCAGTCACCGTAGACGCCGCTGGTGCTGATGTAGACCAGTTGCTGTGGTAGACTGCCGCCCTTCGCCAGCGCGGCTATCAGGTGGGCCGTGCGCGTGTCGCGCACGCCGCGGTCGGGCGGTGGCGCAAGATGCACGCCGTCATGAGCGAGCCCGGCGAGCGGCGCGAGCGAGGCAGGCTCATCGAGGTCGCCCGGTATCGGCGTCACATCGAGCGCGCGCAGCAGCGCAAAGCGGCGCGGGTCGCGGGCGAGCGCGTAGATACGGCAGCGCCCCGCGAGCAGCGGGACCATGCGCCGGGCGATGTCGCCAATACCGATGATGAGCATTCGCCTCATAACCCGATTTTAGCTTGAAGCGGGTCTGACCCGTCATAAGTCACCCGTCACGGATCACGCCTCACCAGGCCCATATGCCCCACACCGTCACGATCCAGTCGAGCGGGCACGCGTTCACCGTCAACGATGGCGAGACCGTGCTCGCCGCCGCGCTGCGCGAAGGCATCGTCATCGCCTACGGCTGCCGCCACGGCGTTTGCGGCACCTGCAAGGGCCGGCTGCTGGAGGGCACCGTGAATTACGGCACCTACCAGGAGCACGCCATGTCCGAGGCGGAGAAGCGCGCCGGGATGGCGCTGTTCTGCCAGGCGCAGCCGCTTGCCGACCTCACGATTCAGTGCCGCGAGCTCGGCGCCGCGGTGAAGGGCTTGCAGATCAAGTTGATGCCCGCGCGCGTGATGAGAATGGAGCGCGCCGCGCCGGACGTCATGCTGCTCGAGCTCAAGCTGCCGGCGAACGACAAATTCATGTTCCTCGCCGGCCAATACGTGGACCTCATCCTTCGGGGCGGCACCCGGCGCAGCTTCTCGATGGCAAACGCGCCGCACGACGATGCGTTCCTGCGGCTGCACGTCAGGGACTACGGCGGGCCGTTCAGCCAGCACGTCTTCGGCGCCATGAAGGAGAAGGAGATTCTGCGCATCGAAGGGCCGTTCGGCACCTTCTTCCTGCGCGAGGACAGCGCGAAGCCCCTGGTCCTGCTCGCGAGCGGCACCGGCTTCGCGCCGATCAAGGCGATCATCGAGCACGCGCTGCACACGGGGGTGAAGCGCCCGATGACGCTCTACTGGGGCTGCCGCGTGCGCGCCGACCTCTACCTGCACGATCTCGCCGAAAGCTGGCAGCGCGAAGGAAGACTACGTTACGTGCCAGTGCTCTCGGACGCGCCGGCTTCCGACAACTGGACCGGGCGCACGGGGTTCGTGCACCAGGCGGTGATGGAGGACTTCCCCGACCTCTCCGGCTACCAGGTCTACGCCTGCGGCGCCCCGATAGTGGTGGAATCCGCACAGCGGGATTTCACGGCGCAGTGCAAGCTGCCGGACGACGAGTTCTTCTCCGACTCCTTCACGCCCTCCGTGCCGTAAGAACATTACACGCCGCCAAGACGCCAAGAAAAACTGAGAGACGACGGACACCAAGGACACAAAGTGGGGTAACCCCTCATCCTTCACCCCTCATCCTTCGTCCCTCATCCCTTCCTGGCATCATGCCTTTCGCCGGCGCCCGCAGCTTCGCCTTGCTCTCGATTGCCACGGCAGTGGCCACCATCGGGCTGAAGACGCTGGCGTGGTGGCTCACCAGCTCGGTCGGCTTGCTCGCCGACGCGCTCGAAGGGACCGTGAACCTGGTGGGAGCAATGGTGATGCTCGCGATGCTCACCGTCGCCGCGCTTCCTCCCGACGACGGGCACGCCTACGGCTATAGCAAGGCCGAGTACTTCGCCAGCGGAACCGGTGCGCAGCGTCCGGCTTTAACAGCACTCGGCGTCTTGGCGGTTAATTAAAGCGGGGTGCGGCGGCGCCCGCCGGTGGTTGCTTGCAGTTGCGCCAGCGCAAGGTCGAGGCCCGCGCGGTACTGCCTGCGCGCCACATCCGCGTTGCCCAGCTGCTCCTGCAAGCGGGCCAGCTCGAAATGCGCGGTGTAGGTCGGCTCGATCGCGATGCTCGCCTCGAGGTAGCTCTGCGCCTTGCCCCACAGTTCCTGCTGGCCGCACAACCGGCCCAGCGTGAGCAGCAGCACAGCGTCCCGGGGATGGGACTCGAGCCAGCGCTCGGCGCGCTCGATGCGCTTGACGGTGTCCCCGCCTTCGCACTCGGCGTAGAGTCCCACCAGCTCGCTGTCCCAGCTCTCATCGACCGCGGCCTCAATGATGCGGTGCGCCTGCTCGCTGCCGCCGAGCGCGATGTAGCAGCGCGCCGCTGCCGTCGCGACGCGCCGGTTGGCGCGCTCGGCGGCCGGGATCGAGCCCCAGGTATCGTCCAGCGCATGCGTATCCAGCGCCTTGCGCTTGAGGTTTTCGGTCAGCGCGTAGCGGCGCACCTGCTCCGCCTGCGTCGCGTCGAACACGTTGCGCCGGCGCAACTCCTCCGTGAGCGCCAGCACTTGCTCCCAGTTGCGCGCCTGCTGCTGCGCCTTCAATTCGAGCCGCAGCGCCGCGGTGTGCCGGCGCGGCAGCCGTTTGAGCACATTCAGCGCTTCCTGGTGGTGGCGCTCGTCGAGCAGCAACTCGGCCTCGGTCACCACCCGCGCCGCGTCGTCGCCGGACGCCGCCGCGGCTTTCGCGAGGTAAACATCGCGCCGCTCGCCGGCGCGCAGCTCATGGGCGGCGCGCGCCGCCAGCACCGCCGCCAACACGGGATGCTCGCCCAGTTCGAGGGCGGCGGCGGCAGCCTTCTCCGCCCGGCCGTAGCGGCCGGCGAAGTACTCGTGCAGCGCCTCGAGCAGCGTCGCCCGCGCCTTCTCCCTGCTCCGCGCGGCGCGATACTCGCTCACCTGCCCTGGCAGGCCCAGCGTGGCGGAAACGAGGCGCACCAGCGCATAGCCGGCGGCGAAGCCCGCCGCGAGCAGCGTCAGCAGCAGGTTGAGCGAGAGCTCGATTCGGTGCGAGGGCAGTACCAGCAGCACGTAGCCGGTGTTGTGGCGGGCCGCCAGCGTAAGGCCCACGGCGAGCGCCACGATGACGACGATCCAGACCAGCGCTCTCATCGCGCGCCTCGCTCGCGGGCGCCCCGCAGCTTGCGCAGCGCTTCCAGCGTGGCGTCCAGATCCGGCGCCTCGATGCTGACCGCGGCCTCGTGCAAATTGCGCAGCGCCGCCACGGCCTGCGCCACCGCGTTGTGGCGGGTGTCGTAGTAGCGGCTCAACCAGTCGCGCGCGGCTTTGAGGTCCGCCTGGTAGCTGGCCGTGTCGCGGGACAGCAGCGCCAGGCGCGCGCCGATCAGCCGCAGCTTCAGGTTCTCGCGCAGGAAGTACGCCTGCGACGGCGCCAACAGCGCGACGTCGGGCTGGTCCACCTGCTGCACGCGCACCAGCTGCTTCAGCTCCGCCCAGGCATCGCGCCAGAATCGCGTCCACCCGTTGCCGTTGTTCCCCTTCGCCTCCGCCCGCGACGGGGCCGGTTGCGGGCGCATGTCCACCGCCAGCGGCAGCTTGTCCACTTGGGCGGCGAGGGCGTCGAGCTGCGCGCTGACGGCCACCGTGTCCATCCGCGGCAACGCCTTGAGGCGCTCGATGTCGCGGTTGATCGCCTGGCGCAAGGCGGTCGCCTGCGCCTGGTCCATGCGCTGCAACCGGACGTCCACGGTCTGCAGCGCGATCAGCGCCGCTTTCACGTTGCCGGCGAGCCGGAGCTGTTGGCTGGCGAGGAACAGCGACTGCTCGATTTCGGCGTACGCCCACTCGTCGCGCTTGCGCGAGAACTCCCGGTAGATCGCCTCCAGCGCCGTCTGCTGGTCCCGGGAATCGGCCAGGCGGCTCTCCAGCGCGCCGAGCTTGATCTGGGCCTCGGCCATCGCGTCGCGCGCCTGCTCGATCGCAAGGCGGCTCTCCTTGATCTGGGCATCGGCCTCGGCCAGTCTTCTTGCAAGATCCAGGCGCAGCGCGCCGGACTCGCTGCGGTTGTCGTGCCACTGCCAGGCAAAGAGCGCGAGGGCGAGCAGCGCGATCCACAGCGCGAGCCCGGTCCCGCGCGGCCGGGATGCGTGCTGCGGCGGCGTGATGCCCGTAGCGGCGGGCGCGGCTGGCGGCCGCGTCTTCTCTTGAGGGGGGTCGTGCATGCTCACTCAGTGTTTCAGCGCGGTGCGCTGAAATAGGCGGCGAGCCCGGTCAGCAGGCCCTCGTCGCCGGGGCCGGTCACGATCACTTTCAGCACCCCCATCGCGTGGGCGGCCTCCGCGATGCGCGGGTGCGGCACGAACAGCGGCGTGCGCAGCAATTGCGCGCGGCCGGGCTCGCCGATCACCTCGAAGAGGTTGCGCAGACCTTCGCTGCTGGTCACCGTGACCGCGTCCAGCTTGTTCCGCGTCCAGGCGCGCAGCAGCGGGGCGGTATCGGGAGCGGGCCTGACGCGGCGATAGCACTCGGCGTAGTCGACCAGCGCGCCACGCTCGCGCAACGTATCGCCCAGCTGCTCGCGCCCGCCCGCTCCGCGGAATATCACCACGCGCTTGAAACTGACGACCGCGAACGCCGGCAGATCGAGCAGCCCCTCGCTGTCGTAGCGCCCCTGCGGCGCGATGACACCCGTCACGCCATGGCGCTCGAGCGCCCGGACGCTGCCGCCGCCTATGGTGGCGACCTGCAGCCGGGGCGGCAACTTGCGGCGCGCGCTGATCAGACTCATCGCGCGCTCGACCGAGTTGGGACTGATGAAGATGGCGAAGTCGTACTCGTCGAGACGATCAACCAGCCGAATGAAAGGACCCAGGTCCTCGACGTCGCGGATCTCGATCGCCGGAAACGGAATGGGGCGCGCGCCGGAGCGCTTGATCAGCCGGGCGAGCTCTTGCGCCTGGTGCGCCGGGCGCGTCACCACGATGCCTTTTCCCGCAAGCGGCTTCCGTCTCATTTTTGCAGCTGCGCGAGGATCTCGGCGGCGCCCTGCGCCTTCAGTTGCTGCGCGAGCGCGCCGCCCAGCGACACCGGGTCGGCGCCAGACCCTTCCAGCTCGCCGCTCACGATGCGCGAGCCGTCGGCCGTCCCGACGAAGCCGCGCAGATACAGCTGTGCGCCGTTCACTTCCGCGTACGCGCCGAGCGGCAGGTTGCAGTTGCCCGACAGGGCGAGGGAGAAAGCGCGCTCGGCGGCGACGCACCGTGCCGTGGCGGCGTGGTTGAGCGGCGCGAGCAGCCTGGCGAGATCAGCCCTGCTCTCCAGGCATTCGATGCCGAGCGCACCCTGCCCCGGCGCCGGCAGGCTCTCCGACGGCGTCAGCAAGCGGGTGATGCGGTGTTCCAGCCCCAGGCGTTTCAGTCCCGCGGCGGCGAGTATGACGGCGTCGTAGTCGCCCTCGTCGAGCTTCTTCAGGCGCGTCGGCACGTTGCCGCGCAGCGGCGCTATCTTCAGGCGCGGGTAGCGCGCGCGCAACTGGCATTCGCGGCGCGGACTCGAGGTGCCGACGCGCGCCCCCGCCGGCAGCTCGGCCAACCCGGCGTAACGGTTGGCAACGAAGGCATCGCGCGGGTCGCCGCGCTCGCCGACCGCGGCGAGGATGAAGCCCCGCGGCAGCATCATCGGCAGGTCCTTCACCGAATGCACCGCGATATCGGCGCGGCCGCCCGCCAGCGCGTCCTCGAGCTCCTTGACGAACAATCCCTTGCCGCCGATTTTCGCGAGCGAGACCTCGAGGCGGCGGTCGCCCTCGGTGGTCAAGCCGAGTATCCCGATCTCCGCGCCAGGATAGAGCCCCGCGAGCTGCGACTGGATGTGACGCGCCTGCCACAGCGCGAGCGCGCTCTCGCGCGACGCGATCACGATGCGTTGCAACAGCCCGTCTTTTTTCATCAAGATTTTCCGAATTCGCGCACCACGTGCTGCTGGCGGCGGCTCACCGCGATGCGCTCCTCCACCCCATTTAACAGCACCTCCCAGTGCGCCTCGCCGTCCTGCACCGCGCGCTCGAAGCCGCGCACCGCGGCGCGCGCCACCAGGCAGTTACGGTGCACGCGCACGAAGCGCTCGCCGTACTCGTCCTCGAGCTTGCTCAGCGGCTCTTCGATCAGGTGCTCGCGCGTCGCCGTCCGCACCGTCACGTACTTCAGCTCGGCCTTGAGGTAGAGCACTTCCGCGATCGGGATCAGGTACACCTTGCCGCGCTCCTGGGCGGAGAGATGCGTGCGCGGCGCGCGCGCGATCTCGTTGAGCGCGCCGGGCCGCGGCGGCGCCGACCGCGCGCGCGCCAGCGCCTCTTTCAGGCGCGCGAGGCGAATCGGCTTGAGCAGGTAGTCGATCGCGTGCACTTCGAAGGCGCGGATCGCGAACTCGTCGTAGGCGGTAGCAAACACCACCGCCGGCGGCCGCTCGAGCTTCTGCAGGTGCTGCGCGACCTCGATTCCGTCCATGTCCGGCATGCGCACGTCGAGCAGCACCACGTCCGCCGGCGCGGCCGCCACCAGCTCGATCGCCGCGCGACCGTTCGCGGCCTCGCCGACCACGGCGAGCGCCAGCTCGTCCGCGCAATCCGCCAGCAGGTCCCGCAACCGCGAGCGCGCCGGCGCCTCGTCGTCCACGATCACCACTCGCAAGGGCCGCGGCTCGGTCATGGCTCGCGGCTCTTAATGTACGGCATCACGATACGCACCTGGAACGTGTCATCAGCCACCCGCGTCGCGAGGGTGGCTTCGGCGTCGAAGTGCAGAGCGAGCCGCTCGCGGATGTTCGCCAGAGCCATCCGGTTGCCGGCGTGATGGTCGCTCGCCTCGCGATAGGGATTGCGCAGCACGGCGTGCAGCTCGTCGCGCACCGCGTAGACGTGGATGCTGATGGTGCCGGGCTCATTGCGCGGCTCGATGCCGTGATAGACCGCGTTCTCCAGCAGCGGCTGCAGCATCAGCGGCGGCACCAGGGCATCGCGCGGCATGGTATCGAGTTGCCAGTCGACCTGCAGGCGCTCGCCGAGACGCAGCTGCTCGATGCCCAGGTACTTCCGGCACAAATCGATCTCCCGCGCGAGGGACGTGAGCTCGCGGTTGTCGGCCATCAGCACCCGGAACAGGTCGGCCATGTCTTCCAGCGTGGCTTCGGCGCGCTGCGGCTCCTTGCGGACCAGCGACAGCACCGCGTTGATGCTGTTGAACAGGAAGTGGGGCCGGATGCGCGCCTGCAGCGCCTGCAGCCGCGCTTCGGACAAGGCGGGCGACAGCGCCCGCCCGCGCAGGTTGAAGTAGGCAAGCAACGCAACGGTAGTGAGCGCCACCAGCGCCCAGTAACGCGCCAGCGGCGAGGGCTCGTCGCCGAGCAGGATGCGTCCCGCCAGATAGAGCGCCGTGGCGAGCGCGAGCTCCACCGCCAGCACCACCATCGCGGCGACCCAGTACGGTATCCGCCGCAGGACGTTCGAGAGCGCCGCGAGCACCAGCAGGGACAGTATCAGCAGCGGCTCGACCAGGGCGGAGGATTCGATGAACTGCCGCCACGCAGCGAGCATGTCAGGATTCTTGACGATGGCGGCAGTGGCGGCCGCCAGGTTCACGATGACCAGGATGCGCGCCATGATGCCGAGGTTGCGGAAGTTCGGCAGGGCGCCCGCGTAGGCGTTTTGATTTATACTTCTCGCCATGCGCGAATTTTAGCAGGCCGCATGTCCGCCAACGACAAAAACAAGGGCCAGCCGTGGTCGGGCCGGTTCAGCGAGCCGGCGACCGAGCTGGTGCGGCGCTTCACCGCTTCGGTGTCCTTCGACCGGAAGCTCGCCGAGTTCGACATCGAGGGTTCGCTCGCCCACGCGCGTATGCTGCACGCGACCGGCATCATCGGCAAGACCGACCTCGCGGCGATAGAGAAAGGACTGGCGCAGATCCGCGCCGAGATCCGCGACGGCCGCTTCCCGTGGTCGGAGGCGCACGAGGACGTGCACTTCAACATCGAGAGGCGCCTCACCGAACTAGTCGGCGAGCCCGGCAAGCGGCTGCACACCGCCCGCTCGCGCAACGACCAGGTCGCCACCGACGTGCGCCTCTATCTGCGCGCCGCGATCGACCAGGCGCTGGCCCTCATCGGGTCCCTGCAGCGCGCGCTGCTCGATCTCGCCGATGAGCACGCCGGGACGGTGATGCCGGGATACACACACCTGCAGGTGGCGCAGCCGGTCGCCTTCGGCCACCACCTGCTGGCGTACTTCGAGATGCTCGCGCGCGACGCGCAGCGGCTCGCGGACTGCCGCAAGCGGCTGAACCGGCTGCCGCTCGGCGCGGCCGCGCTCGCCGGCTCCTCGTTTCCGATCGACCGCCTGATGGTCGCCAGGGAGCTCGGTTTCGACGGCGTGTGCGAAAACTCGATCGATGCCGTGTCCGACCGCGATTTCGCCATCGAGTTCTGCGCCTGCGCCGCGCTGGTGATGACGCACCTGTCGCGCTTCTGCGAAGAGCTGATCATCTGGGCCAACCCGCGCTTCGGCTTCGTCGCCATCGCCGACCGCTTCTGCACCGGTTCCTCCATCATGCCGCAGAAGAAAAACCCCGACGTCGCGGAACTCGTCCGCGGCAAGACCGGGCGCGTCACCGGGCACCTGGTGGCGCTGCTCATGCTGATGAAGGCGCAGCCGCTCGCCTACAACCGCGACAACCAGGAAGACAAGGAGCCGCTGTTCGACACGGTGGAAACGCTGACGGCGAGCCTCGCGGTGTGCGGCGAGATGCTGCCGGGCATCAAGGTTGACCGCAAGGCGATGGCGGCCGCCGCCCGGCAGGGGCACGCCACCGCCACCGATCTCGCCGAGTACCTGGTCAAGAAGGGTCTGCCGTTCCGCGAAGCACACGAGGCGGTCGCCCAGGCGGTGCGCTACGCCGAGTCGCGTGGCTGCGAGCTCGCCGAGCTCAAGCTCGCAGAGCTGCAGCGCTTCGTGCCGGCGGCGGACAAGGACGTCTACGCCGTGCTCACGCTCGAGGGCTCGCTGAAGAGCCGCGCGCACCTCGGCGGCACCGCGCCCGTTCGCGTGAAAGCAGCGATCGCCAAAGCACGCAAGTCCCTCGCTTGAAATTTAACCGCCGATGAACGCAAATAAACACCGATAAGAATCTAGAACAAGGACGGGCATACGGCCGTCTGGGTTCTAGCTTAGAGCGCCTAACAAAATGAACTCCCCTCCTGCCCGAGGAGGGGTGCCCGCGCAAGCGGGCGGGGTGGTGGGAGCGAAGGGTGCCCACGTAACCACCCCGTCTGCTTCGCATCCACCCCTCCTTGAAAAGGAGGGGAGTAAAGAAGCGTCGGTCATTTTGTTAGGCGCTCTTTATGCTTTTATCTGCGTCCATCGACGGTTCCATTCAGGCTTTTAGCCCATGGATCCCTGGCACGACATCGAACTCGCGATCCGCGAGGCGGAAGGCGCGCCTTTCTCCATCGAGTCACGCAGTGCCGCGGGTGGTGGATGCATTAACGAATGCCACATCGTGCGCGGGCAAGGGCGCGGCTACTTCGTCAAGACCAACGCGCCGGACCGCGCGGGGATGTTTGCCGCCGAAGCAGCCGGACTGGACGAGATCGGACGCACCCGGGCCATCCGCGTGCCGCGGACCGTCTGTCACGGCGCATGCCCGGCCGCCAGTTGGATCGCGCTCGAGCTGCTCGAACTGCAGAGCCCGGACGACCGGGGCCTGCGCGCGCTGGGCCGCAACCTCGCGCGCCTGCACCGCGTCACGGCCGGGCGTTACGGCTGGCAGCGCGACAACACTATCGGCTCGACGCCTCAAATCAACACCCCGTCCGAGGACTGGATCGCGTTCTGGCGCGAGCAGCGACTGGGCTTGCAGCTCGATCTGGCTGCTGCCACAGGGCAGGGTGGCCGCCTGATCGAGAGCGGCAGGCGTCTCATGGAAAAGCTGCCCGCCTTGTTCACCGGCTACCTCCCTGCCCCATCCTTGCTGCACGGTGATTTGTGGTCGGGCAACGCCGGCATGACAGCGTCGGGCGAGCCGGTGATCTACGACCCTGCGGTGTATTACGGCGACCGGGAGGCGGACCTCGCCATGACCGAGCTGTTCGGTGGCTTCCCGCAGTCGTTCTACGCGTCCTACCGGGCAGAGTACCCGCTCGACGCGGGGTACGCGACGCGCAAGCACCTCTACAACCTCTACCACGTGCTCAATCACCTCAACCTCTTCGGCGGTGGCTACGGCGCGCAGGCCGAGCGCATGATCGGGCTGCTGCTCGCTGCCGCCTAATAGAGCGTGACCGGTGACCAGTGACCGGTGACCGGAGTTGAAGCTCTTGAACAAAGCCGCCAGAACCTAGACTTCTTGCTGTTGGGAACGACCAGTAGACGTAGTTAGGGGAATCCACCAGTCACTGGTCACGGTCACGGGTCACCGGTCACGGCTTTAAAGGCGGGGCAGTGCTCCCCCTCACCACCAGCTCCACCGGCAGCTCGACGCGCGCTTCGAACGGCTTGCCGGCGAGGCGCGCCAGAAGGTGCTGCGCGGCGTAGGTTCCCAGCTCCGCCGTCGGAAAATGCACGGTGGTGAGCCCGGGCGTGACCACGGCTGACATTTCCAGGTCGTCGAAGCCGGTCACCGAAATCTCGCGCGGCACCGCGATACCTTGCGCGCGGCATTCCGCCAGTGCGCCGATCGCCAGCACGTCGTTACCGCAGATCACCGCGGTCGGCCGCGGCGCCTCGCGCAGCACCTCGCGCAGACCTTCGCGCCCGGCCGACAACGTGTACGGTTTCTCCACCACGCGGCTGGCGGCGAGCGTAATGCCGCGGTCGGACAGCGCCTGCCGCACGCCCTCCAACCGCTCGGCAGCGCGCTCATTGCCGGCGGTGATGCCGGAAATCATCGCGAACTCGCGGTGGCCCAGATCGAGCAGGTGGCTCGCTACGCGGATCGCCGCCGCGCGGTTGTCGAAGCCGACACAGGGATGCCTGCCGCTCGCATCCAGCGCCCACGTCAGCACGTACGGAATCTGCTGCGTGTCCAGCATGCGCATGACGCTCGGATGGTGCGTGGCGCCGAGCAACACCAGCCCGTCCACGCCGCGCTCGATCAGCGCGCGGGTGACGCGCGCCTCGACCTCGGCGTCGAACTCGTGGCTGGCGAGGAGCAGCGTGTAGCCCGCGTCGTCGAGCGTCTTCTGCAGCGCGTGGGCGGTGTTGGCGAAGATGGCGTTGTCGAGCGTCGGTATCACCGCGCCGATGGTGTGGGTGCGCCGGGAAGCCAGCGCGCGCGCCGCGCCGTGCGCGACGTAGCCCAGCGCCTGCACTGCCTGCCGGATGCGCGTTGCGGTCGCCGGCTTGACCTTGTCGGGGCAAGTCAGCGCGCGCGATACTGTGGCCGTGGAAACCCGCGCGAGCTGCGCCACGTCGGCGAGTTTGGCGGTCTTGCTGACCGCGCCCCGCTTCACGCCCCGCATCCCGCGCGCGGACCGGCTGGAGGCCCTCCCACCCGCAGGGCCCCCAGTGAGCACCCACTCACGGACATCTTCCCGAGGGAAAACCGTGCCGTATCAAGGCCTGTTAGCGATACTGCCGGGCGTTGAAACGGCGGTACTTCGGCAGCAGGCGGTGCGGCGGGCGGAAGGCGTCGCGGCGGAACGGCTCGCCCAATTCCTGCGTCAGCATGATCTCCACCACCGCGGGCTTGCCGGACTTGAGCGCCGCCTTGAGCGCATCGGACACCTCGTCCTCGTGCTCCACTCGATAGCCCTCCG
>Ga0184637_10000684_pt1 | contig 24612 bp, 22 predicted proteins | sample PLM3_127_b2_FD_133143 | JGI IMG/M metagenome (GOLD analysis project Ga0184637, IMG submission 133143) | Groundwater sediment microbial communities from an aquifer in East River, Colorado, USA - PLM3_127_b2 | ecosystem: Environmental > Terrestrial > Soil > Riparian zone | place: USA: East River... | reverse complement strand
CGGTCAGCCTGTGCTCGCGATCGATCGCCAGCAGCCGCTCCCAGATCGCGCGCCGGTCCGCCGGCGCTCGCTGGCCGGTGCCGATGCACGACAGCGTGCGAAACAGCAGGTCGGCGATGTCGAGCTGGACCTGCCGTCCCGCACCGGTGCCGATGGTCATGATGCGCGCGCCGAATCGTGTGGCTTTCAGCGCGGCCAGCATCGGCGGGCCGCACACCAGGTCCAGCACCACGTCGAACCCGCCGTCCGACGCTTGCTTCAACGCCGCGACGTCGTCGGCGCTGCCGGCCAGACGCACCACTCCGTCGGCGATCCCCCTCGCCTTCAGCTTCGCCAGCGCCGATTCGGAGCGCGCCGCGCCGACCACACGGCCCGCGCCGAAATGGCGGGCCAGTTGCAAGGCGATCTGCCCCAGCGTGCCGGTGGCGCCGAGGATCAGCACCGATTCGCCTTTCTGGATGCGCGCCTGTTCCAGCGGCACGATGGCCCCGGTGGCCGCGATGCCCATCGTGATCGCGGTGCGATCGTCGACGTCGTCGGGCACCTCCCAGACCTCGTCGGCCGGCACCAGCGTGCGTTCGGCCCAGGCGCCGAAAGGCTGCACCGAGCGCTCGCCGAAGTACACCCGTCGTGCATCGCCAGCGCGACGGCCGACGCCCTCGCCGCGGATGACGCAGGGAAATTCGACGCCCAGTCGATACGCGCCCAGCACGTCCCAACCGCCCAGGCCGGCGGTGTCGACGTCGATCAGCACCGCCCCGGCTTGCGCCTCGGGCTCGCGGAAATCGCCCACCCGGGGCGCAGCGCCGCGTTCGGCAATGACTGCAGCTTTCATGCGTTTCTCGTTCGCTCAGGCCAAGGCCGATTCGAGGGTCGCCGCCAGCGCCGGATCGTCCGGCGCCACGTCGGGCGCGAAGCGCGCCAGGACCCGGCCGTCGCGGCCGACGACGAACTTCTCGAAGTTCCACATCACATCGCTGTCGTCCTTCGGCAAGACACCGTGCGTCGCGAGCGCCTGTCTGAGCTGTGTGCTGCCGGACGGCCGCGCGGTCGGTTGCGCCGCGATCAGCGCGGCATACAGCGGATGGCGCGGCTGGCTGTTGACTCGCACCTTTGCGAACATCGGAAAGCGCACGCCGTAGCGGGTGTCGCAGAAATCGCGGATCTCATCCGCGGTGCCCGGCTCCTGCGACGCGAAGTCGTTGCAGGGAAAGCCCAGCACCTGCAGGCCGGCGTCGCGATAGCGCTCGTACAGCTGCTCGAGCCCGGCGTATTGCGGCGTCAGTCCGCATTTCGACGCGACGTTGACGATCAGCAGCACCTGCCTGCGGTATTCCGCCAATGTCGCCGGGTCGCCGTTCAGACGCAGCAACGGGATCTCGTACAGACATGCACTCATTCGGCGGTCTTCTCGTGGACCGTCAGTCCAACCGCTCGATCACCGTGGCGGTGCCCATGCCGCCGGCACAGCAGATGGACTGCAGCCCGTAGCGCGCCCCGCGCCGCTCCAGCTCGTGCAGCAGCGAAGTCATGATGCGCGCACCGCTGGCACCCAGCGGATGGCCGAGCGCGATCGCTCCGCCGTTGACGTTGAGCCGGTCCGGCGACACGCCGAGCTCGCGCATCCACACCAGCGGCACCGGTGCGAAGGCTTCGTTGACCTCGAACAGATCGATGTCGGCCAGCGTCAGGCCCGCCTTCGCGAGCACGCGCCGCGTGGCCTCGATCGGGCCGGTCAGCATCAGCGTCGGATCGGAGCCGACGGTGATGACGGCGCGGATGCGCGCGCGGGGCTTCACCCCCAAGCGCTCGGCGGCCTGGCCCGACATCAGCAGCAGCACCGCGGCACCGTCGGAGATCTGCGAGGAGTTGCCGGCGGTGAGCCGACCGTCGGCGCGGAAGCTGGTCTTCAGCGTGGCGAGCTTTTCCGCGCTGGCATCCGGTCGGATCGTCTCGTCGGCAGCGAACACGGGTGCATCGCCTTCGCTCGTCTTCTCGCGCAGCGACGCCACCGGCACCGGTGCAATCTCCCTGCGGAACCATCCGGCGCTCGCAGCTGCGGCAGCGCGCCGATGGCTTTCGACGGCGAACGCATCGAGTTCATCGCGTGTCAGCTTCCAGCGGTCGACGAGCCGCTCGGCGGCCTCGCCCTGCCCGGTCAGCTCGAAGCGCTCGGCCGCCATCCAGCCGAAGGCTTCGCCGTGCAGGTCGCGGTTGCTGCCCATCGGCACGCGGCTCATGTTCTCGGCGCCGCCGGCGACCACCACGTCGGCAGCGCCGGCCTTGATGAGGCCAGTGGCCACGTGCACCGCGGCCTCGCCGGAGCCGCACTTGCGATCGATCGTCAGGCCGGGAATGGTCTCGGGCCAACCCGCGCCCAGCAAGGAGGTGCGGGCGATGTTGGCCGACTGCTCGCCGATCTGCGTGACGCAACCGAAGATCACGTCGTCCACCACATCCGGCTTCACGCCGGCGCGCTTCAACAGCTCGTCGATGACATGCGAGCCCAAGTGATCGGCGCGCACGCCGGCCAGGCTGCCCTTGAACTTACCGACCGGGGTGCGAACCGCTTCGACAATGACGACATCACTCATAGCGCACTCGCCTTCAGGCCCGAGCCCGGCACGCGCTGCCCGCCTTCGTACTTGTAGACCCCCTGCCCGCTCTTGCGACCGTAGCGCCCCGCGGCGACCATCTTGATGATCAGCGGGCACGGGCGGAACTTGTCACCCAGCGTGGAATGCAGATAGCGCAGCACCGAAAGCCGCGTGTCCCAGCCGGTCAGGTCGCCGAGTTCCAGCGGCCCCATCGGATGGTTGAAGCCCAGGCGCAGCGCGGTGTCGATGTCCTCGGCCGTGGCTGTGCCTTCCTGCAGCATGCACATCGCCTCGTTGCCAAGCAGCGCGGACATGCGGCTGGTGGTCAGCCCCGGCGACTCGTTGACGACGATCGATGTCTTGCCGATCGCGTCGGACCACGCACGCGTGCGTGCCACGGTCTCGTCGCTGGTGGCGAGGCCGCGCACCAGCTCGACCAGCTTCATCTTGTGGACCGGGTTGAAGAAGTGCATGCCGACCACGCGATCGGGGCACGGCACCGCGGTGGCGATCTCGGTCACGCTGAGCGCCGAGGTGTTGGTCGCGATGACGGCGTTGTCGGCCAGCATCGGCGCGGCCTGGGCGACGATGGCCTTCTTGATGTCGAGCTTCTCCGACACCGTTTCCACCAGCAGCGCCGCGCCGCGAGCCGCCTGCGCGAGGTCGCCGTCGATCTGCAGCCGTCCCTTCGAGGCCTGGGCCGATGCCGCCTCGACCTTGCCCAGCTTGACGCCGTCGTCGAGGATCTTCGCGATCGATTGCCGCGAGCGCTCGAGCGACTCGGCGTTGTTGTCGACGAGCACCGTGGCGAAGCCCGAGCTCGCGAAGGCGTGGGCGATGCCCGTGCCCATCAGACCGGCGCCGACGACGACGATCTTGTCCTGTTGCTGTGTCGCCATCGCTGGCCTCCTCTTTCAGTCGGCAGTCTCGCCGACGACGTTTCTCAGTGAACCGATGCCTTCGACCGTCGCCTCGACAACGTCGCCGGGCTGCAGGAAGCGGCCGCTGCCCTGCCCGGTGCCCGCGGGCGAGCCGGTGAACATCACGTCGCCGCACTCGAAGCTGGAGCGTTCGTCGACGAAGCGCACGAGCGCGGCGACGTCCCACGTCATCTCCGCGGTGCTGCCGTCCTGGCGCAGGTCGCCGTTGACCGTCAGCGTGAGACGCAGCTTCGGACTGCCGGCCGGGAACTCGTCGCGCGTCACGATCCAGGGCCCGAGGCCGGTGGTTCGGTCCTGGCTCTTGGCGGCGAACAGATCCATGCCCACCCCGGGCGGTCCGCTGCGCTGCAAGTCGCGCGCGCTGACGTCGTTGCCCACCGTGTAGCCGAGCACGCCGGACAGCGGGTCGTCGCGGTTCACCTTCTGCGCGCCGATCACCGCGACCAGCTCGACCTCGTGGTCGAGTTCTTTCGTCAGCGGCGGGTAGCGGATCTGATCGTGGGCGCCGATCAACGCGCCATGCGCCTTCAGGAAAGCGATGGGTTGGTTGTGCGACTTGAGGCCGAAGTCCGACGCCAGGTGCTTGGCATAGTTGGCGCCGGCGACGACCACGCGCTTCGTCTTCTCGATCGGCGGCAAGAGCCGCACCGACGACAGCGGCTGCGGCAAGCCGAGGCGCAAGGCGTCGCGGCCTTCACCGCGCGTCAAGCGTGGCGCCCATTCGTCGAACGCGCCCTCGATGGCCCGCACCGTGCCGGCCGCGACATCGACGAGCGCCCAGAAGGGCGCGCCGCCGGCGCTGCAGCGGGCGATCTTCATGCGGCAACGGCCTGCGTCGCCGGCTTGCCGAGCTTGGCCGGGTCGAGGTGCAGCAGCTTGCAGGCGTTCTGCCAGCGAATCTTCTGCAGGTCGGCGTCCGACAGCTTCAGGCCCTCGGTCAGGTCGTGGCGCACCGCGTCGCTGCCGCCGAAATTGCTGCCGTACACGACGTGGTCGGCACCGATGATGTCGACCAGCGCCTGGCGCATCGGCACCTCGTGCAGCTCGACGTCGAACCAGAAGTTCTGCATGTACTCGAGCACCGGCTTCTTGTTGTGCGCGACGTCGAGGTTCGGGTTGCACTGCGCCATGCGGCCGAGCTGGTAGGGCACATAGCCGCCGCCATGCGTGATGTAGACCTTCAGGTCCGGGAAGCGGTCGAGCACGCCGCCGTTCACCAGGTACCAGAAGCAGCGCGTTTCGTCGTAGTTCATGCCGACGATGGCGGTGGTCTCGTAGCGGTCGTCGTTGGCCTTCTTGCCCCAGGTCACCGACTGGTTGTAGCCATGGACGAACATCGGCAGGTCGAGATCGCACAGCGCCTTCCACACCGGATCCATCTCGGGCGAGTCGAACTCGAGCCCGCCGAAGTTGGCGCCTCCGGCCACCAGCCCCTTCGCGCCGAGCGTCGTGCAGGCGCGGCGGATCTCCTTGGCCGCTTCGTCGGGCACGTTGAGCGGCGCATGCGCCCACGCCATCAGCCGGTCGGGAGCGCCCGAGCAGTACTCGGCCAGGGTGTCGTTGACCTTGCGCGCGAAGCGCACAGAGAAGTCGGGCTCGGCCCAGTACATGTAGCAGTGCGACGGCACCGACACCACCTGCGCGTTCTGGCCGGCGGCATCCATGCCGCCCAGGCGGGTCTTCGGGTCGGCCCAACGCTTCAGGTACTCCTCTAGCTTCGGGCCCTTGCCGGAGCGCACCGCGGCCTTTCGTTCCGGTGAACCGAGGCCGAGCACCCAGTCGCCGACACGCAGCTTGATGTCGCCATCGCCGTGCTGCTCGAAGAACGGGCCCCAATGGGGGTCCTGGTTGTAGTAGCCGGGGTGCGGGGCGTGCGCGTGTAGATCGATCAGCATGGTGTGAGGCCTCATCGTTGGAGCAACGCCCGTTTTATCGCTGGCGTCGGTGGTCGGATGGGGTGCATCATGCCAAACTTAGGCAGATTACGCAAATGTGTTCAACTCATGGTTTGTGCCGATAGGGAGACGAGATGAGCCGCATTCGGTACGCGGCCCGATTTCGGCAGCGTCGCCAGGTCTGGCCCTACGCGGGTGGGCACGCGGTGCTGCACGTGGTCGAGGTCGGGCGAATGCCGACACCGCGGCGCGATCGATCACATTGTTTTCTTCGGCGACGACGGCGTTGGAAAGCTGGACCTGCTCAAGCGCGAGCGAGTCGCCTACCCGCTTGTGCGCCCAGGCCCATGGGGCGCCGGTTTCAGCGGCGCGTGCGCGCCACGCCGCCGCCGGTGATTGCGGCGATCATGCGCGCGACGCGCCGTGGCAAGGTGCGCCGCTCGGTGGACGGCACGAGCAGCTCGCTCAGCACGTAGCGGATCAGCATCTCGCACATCAGTTCGCGGTCGAGTCTGATGCCCAGCCGCTCGTCCCAGGCGTCGAACACCGGCCGCAGCACATCCTCGAAGCGCACGATCGCGTCGTGGAAGATGCGCTTGAAGTAGCCGAGCGCGTAGTCGGGCGCGACCACCAGCAGACGCCGCGCGCGGCTGTGCTCGAGGAAGTTGTCCAGGTGGTCGATCATCGCCTCGAAGCGCTGGTCGGGATCGTCGAACTTCGAGGTCGCCTCGATCAGCCCCTTGTGGAAGGTTTCGCGCTTGTGGCGCGAGAACGCGTCCAGCAGTTCGTCCTGCGACGAGAAATAGCGATAGAAGGTGCCGCGCGACACCTTGGCCGCTTTGCACACGTCGAGGATGGAGATGCGATCGGCGCCCGACTCCAGCACGATCTGCTCGGTCGATTGCAGGATGTTGGCGATCGTCTCCTCCGAGCGGCGATTGCGGCGCTTGCGCCGGGCGGGTGCCGTCACAGGCGCCGCAGCGGGCGCGACGGCCGTCGGCGTCTTCTTGCGCTTGAGCGCGGGCGGGGTCGCCGCGACCTTGCCGCGCGCACCCTTCTCGACGCGGGTGCGCGTCGCGAGTTGCTCTTTCTCTTTCTCTTTCTCTTTTGCCATGGTGGGCCTCGGTGTCGTAGTGGTCTCGCGGCGTCCCTTCGTCATTGTCCGTGAGGGGACATCGGGAGCCGGCTCAGGGTTACTACCCGCTGTGGTCAGATCTGTTGACATTAGAATTCAATTCTCGTATTGGAATAGGCGCAAGCTCGCGCCGGGCGACGAAGAAGGGGATGTTCATGGCAGGCATGGGACGCGCCGACACCTGGAGCGTGGGCGAACAGGACACGGTCATCGCGGCACTCGACCGCGCAGTGGGCCGGCATCCGGACCGCGTGCTGCTCGATTTCGGCGGCGAGCTGTACACCTATGCCGATGTGGATCGCCTGTCGACGCTTCTGGCGCATTCGCTGGCCGGGCTCGGCGTGCGAGCCGGCCACACCGTCGTGTCCATGCTCGACAACAACATCGATGCGGTGGTGACCTGGCTGGCCGCCAACAAGCTGTGCGCGGTCAGCGTGCCGATCAACACCGCCCTTCGCGGCGAGTTCCTGCGCCACCAGATCGCCGACGCCGATGCCGCGATCGTGATCTGCGAGGCCGGCTACCTGGAGCGCATCGCGGCAGTGGCCGGCGGGCTGCCCGCGGTCCGGCGTGTCCTGCATCGCGGCACTGCGCCGCAGTCGGTGCCAGGCGCGCTGAAGATCGAGCCGCTCGACATGCATCGTGGCAGCGACGACACGCCGATCGAGCGCAAACCCGACCCGGCCGATCTCGCCTGCCTGGTCTACACCTCCGGCACCACCGGCCCGTCCAAGGGCTGCATGCTGAGCTACAACTTCATGTGCAACCTGGCGCGCCTGCAGCTGCGCGCCGGCCCGGCGACCGAGAAGGACGTGACGATCACGCCGCTGCCGCTGTTCCACATGAACGCGCTGTGCGTCGGCATCATCTCGAACATGCTCGTCGGGGCGCGCGTGGCCATCGTGCCGCGCTTCTCGGTGTCGAATTTCTGGCCCGAGGTGGAGCGCACCGGCGCGACGATCGCGTCCATCCTCGGCAGCATGGGCGGCCTGCTGGCACAGGCTCCCGACACCGACGCCGCGAAGCGCTGCTTCGGCCAGATCCACACGGTGCGCGGCAATCCGTTCACCGAGGAGAGCAAGAAGATCTGGCGCGAGCGCTTCGGCGCGAAGCTGGTCGGCGGCAACGGCTACGGACTCACCGAGGCCTGCGTGGTGACCTCGCTGCCGGCCGGCGAACACGCGGCGCCGGGCTCGTCGGGCAAGCGCATTCCCGACTTCGACGTGCGCATCGTCGACGACATGGACCACGAGCTGCCGGCCAATACCGCCGGCGAGATCGTCGTGCGGCCGCTGCGGCCCGACATCATGTTCATGGGCTACTGGCGTCGTCCGGAGGACACGCTGAAGCTGCTGCGCAACCTGTGGTTCCACACGGGCGACATCGGCAAGTTCGACGACGAGGGCTTCTTCTACTTCGTCGATCGCAAGAAGGACTATCTGCGCCGCCGCGGCGAGAACATCTCGAGCTTCGAGATGGAAGCATCGTTCACCGCCCATCCCGACATTGCCGAGGTGGCGGTGCACGCCGTGCCGTCGGACAAGGGCGAGGACGACGTCAAGGTCACCGCCGTGCTGCATCCCGGCAGCACGCTGACGGCCGAGGCGTTGTTCCGCTGGTCGAGCGACAAGGTGCCGTACTACGCGCTGCCGCGCTACATCGAGTTCCGCGAGTCGCTGCCGAAGAACCCGCAGGGCCGGGTGCTGAAGTACCAGCTGCGCGACGAGGGGAAGACTCCCTCGACGTGGGACCTTGAAGAGACCGACATCCAGGTCGCAAAACGCTAGGGGCTTGCGCGGCTCTGCCGCGCAAGTCCCTAGCGCAAGCGCTGGATGCACGGCTCCCCCGAGCCCCCTCCGCGAGGGGGCTCCAGCAGGAATGACGAGCCGGCCGCCGGCCGGCAACAGCACCGGAGCGGTTGGAAGCCGCGCGGCTTCAGGGCTCGCGAACGGGCACATGGGCGGGCCTCGAGTTGTAGCCGGGCAAGTGCAGCCCGCCGTCGACATGGATCGCCTCGCCGGTGATGTAGCGCGACATCTCGGAGGCCAGGAAGACGACGACCGGGCCGATGTCGTCCTCCGGCTCGCCGCAACGGCCGAGCGGACGCATCGCCGCCGATTTCTCGGCGAAGCCCGGGTGCTGCTCGCACAGCTTATGGAAGGTCGCGCCCATCGCGGTCGGCGCGATGGCGTTGACGCGGATGTTGAAGCGGCCCCACTCGGCCGCCGCGCTGCGCGTGAGCCCGAGGATCGCGCCCTTGCCGGTGTTGTAGTCGGCATGCAGCCAGGCACCCATCTCGACGTCGATCGAATAGAAGTTGACGATGGAGCCACCGCCGCGCCGGCGCAGATGCGGCAGCGCCGCCTTCATCGCCCACCAGCTCGCCCACACCGTGGAGTCGAGCGTGCGCTGAAGCATGTCGTCGGTCTTTTCCTCGAGCAGCACGTTGGGCGTGGCCACGAAGGCGTTGTTGACCAGCGTGTCGAGCCCGCCGAAGCGGTCGACCGCCGCCGCAATTGCGCCTTCGACGCTGGCCTTGTCCATGACGTCGGTGCGCACGAACATCGCACGCCCGCCCAGTTCCTCGCATTCCCGAACGGCAGCGCGCCCGCTCTCGGTGTCGATCTCGGCAATCACCACCGAGGCGCCTTCGCGCGCGAAGCGGCGCGCCACGCCGCGACCGATGCCGTTGCCGGCGCCCGTGATCAGCGCCACCTTGTCCTGCAGCAGGCCCATAACATCCTCGCGAAATTTATTTGAACAGAAGTGTCAATATCGTACACTTTTAACTGAAACAGGGAAAGCAGGAACTGCATGGGTTCGTTTCGCCGGCGCATCGTGATCGTCCATCGCACCGAGGGAAACGGCGGCGAGGCAAGGGCCGTGCTGGAAGACGACTTCCATCACTTTCTGGTGACGCTGCGGCACGAATCTGAACACGTCGTGCACGTTGGCGGCAGCGGCGCCCGGCACCCGTATTCGCTTTGCCCTGCGGCGGCCGGAGAGCTGTCGCGCCTGGTGGGCATGCGGCTGTCCGAGGTGGCCAGCGCAGTGAGCCGGGTGGCCGACGCCAGCGAGCAATGCACGCACCTGTTCGACCTGGCAGGGCTGGCGCAGGCCGCCGCGGCGAGCGGCCGAGCGCGCAGGCAGTACGACATCGACGTGCCGGACCGGGTCGACGAGCGCACACGGGCTCGCTTGCTCCGAGATGAAGCTCCGTTGCTGCTCTGGGAGCTGGACGGCACGGTCGTCACGGGGCCCGCACTCTACTCCGGCATATCGCTGCGCGACGGGTGGGCACGCTGGGCGCTCGCCACGCTGCGCGTCGACGAGGCCGAAGCCGCGATCGTCCTGCGCCGTTGCGCGCTGATCTCGATCGGACGTGGCAAGAGGCTCGACGAGCAGGTGCATGCCCAACCGACCGGCCGTTGCTTCGCACAGCAGCCCGCGCGTGCCGAGCAGGCGCTGCGCGTCGTGGGTTCGACCTGGGATTTCAGCGAACGGGCCGGCGCGCTGTGTGCGAACGACGCCGACTGGCTGGCGTTCCGCGAGTGAGGTTGAGTCGCCGCGACTGCGCCGCGGCGACTTTGCTCAAAGAAAGATGGCCAGGTTCGGCGTGCCGATCACCGCTTGGTCCAGCAGGATCTCGCGCCGGGCCAGCTTGAACGAATCGCCGTCGCGGCGAAGCAAGTCGTGCCGCTCCGCGCTGATCAGGTCGTGATCGTCGAAGTTGAAGCGGCTGCGCGTGACCAGCAGGTAGCTCACGACCGCAAACTCCTCAGGGTTGGGCGTCGTGTGCACCAGTACGTTGGTGACCAGGCGCCGCGTGCGCGACGGCGGGTCTTCGGCCCACGCGCTCTTCGTGCCTGTGAGACGCATGATGCGCCCCATCACCGAGCGGTAGTCGTCGTGGTAGTGCTGCACCGTGCGCACGAAGGTCGCGGCCTGGTGGCTCATGCCGCGGGTTTCGCGCAGCGGGGCGGTGTAGACGAGATCGGGAGCCAGCCGCGCGCTCCATTCCTTGAGGCGGATCTGGTCGAGCAGGCTGGCCTCCTCGTAAAGGAACTCGACAATGCGGTTGTAGTCGGTCGTGCCGACCGGCACGCGCTGGCCGATCTCGGTGCTGCCGGTGATGGTGCGCTCTTGAACGTCTTGCATGGTTGCTTCTCCGGGGCTCAGGCTTCGGCGGTCATCAGGTCACGCCAGTACATCCACCAGTGCCACTGCGTGTCGTCCTTCGTGAAGCCTTCGTTGACGATACCGGGCCCGGGCCAGCCCTTGGGCGCGCCGGTCTCGTAGCAGGCCTGGTACTTGAGCGTCATCGTCCGGCCCATCGCGCCCTTGGCCGACAGCGTCATGTGGGGCCAGGTGTCCGAGTCGTCCTGCTCGACCATCCCCGACGTGCCGAACAGCTGGATCGTCTGCTTGAGCATCTTCTCGCGCAGTTCGGGCGGTGCATCCTTCTCGGCGAAGATCCAGTTCACGAACTCGAGCTTGTCGGGGCCGCGCGGCACGTAGGCGTGCATCGTCAGCGAGCCCACCACCGAGCCGTCGGCCTGCGGGATGTAGACGAAGCCGAACAGCACGTTGGGGAACATGCCGCCCACCTGCGGCGGCATCGTCGTCATGACGGCCAGCTGCTCCTCGCTCAGGTTGTTGTAGAGCTGCGAAACCATGTCCTTCGTCATGCCCACCGGCGGCAGCGCGTCGAGCTTCTGCCGCACCGACAGCTCGGTCGGGTCGAGCCCGGTCATGCGGCGGATCTTGCGCGCGAGGTCGATGCAGCGCAGCGCGTGCCCGTGCGGCGAGCTGATCTCGACACCGTACATCTCGGGGCTCAGGTCGCCGCCCTCGCCCTCGCCTTCGCCCTTCTTCGAATAGTTGCCGACCTCGCCGAGCCAGCGGTGCAGCGTCAGCGTGTGGAAACCGTCGGCCGCCGACTGTTCGCCGGCGGCCTTCCAGTTGGCGCGCACGACGAAGCGCTGGGGCGGGCCCAGCACCTCCATGCCCTTGTCCGAGCGGCAGAACAGCATGTCGTAATACCACTTGGCATCGCCGAGAAACTCCTCGAACGAAGGGCCGTCGATGTTCCAGGTGGCGAAGACGAGGCCGCCGTAGAGCGTGACGCGCGCCTTCTTCAGGCCCAGCTGTTCCTTCGGCGTCATCTTGCCGTGCATGCATTCGCGCTCCACGGGTGAGCCGATGAAGTCACCGTTGGGACGGAAGGCCCAGCCGTGGTAGATGCACTTGTGGATCTGCGTGTTGCCGCCGTCCAGCGTGCTCACGCGCATGCCGCGGTGCGAGCACACGTTGAGCATCACGTGGACCTGGCCTTCCTTGTCGCGCGAGACGATCACCGAGTCCGATCCCATGTCGCGCACGACGAAGTCGCCGGCCTTGGGAATCTCGGACTCATGGCCGAGAAAGAGCCAGATCTTGCCGAAGATGCGCTCCATCTCAAGGTCGTAGATCTCGGGATCGGACAGCACCCGCATCCGGACTTCGCGCGTGTCCGGCATCACCAGATCGGCGATCTTGGTTCCGTCGGCCAGCGTCGGGCTCGTCTTGGTCAGCATCGTGGAACTCCTGGGCGGCATCGTGCCGATTTAATATGAGACACTTTTGTCAATAGTGTGCACTAAATGCGTTCCGGAACACCTAGGGTCAACCCCAACCCCCGTGCCGCGACGGCAGCGCTTGCGCATAACGCGGCGGCTTGTCCTCCACCACGGCGGCGCCGTGCATGCGCGGCACCATGGCATCGAGGAAGGTGTACGGAAACGCCGGCGGCAGCGCGCCCGCCCGGTCGAGTCGCGCCTCGAGTTCGGCGGGCAGCTCGAAGTCGAGCGCAGGCAGCGTGTCGGCGAGCTGATCGACACGCGTTGCGCCGAGCACCACCGAGGCGACGGCTGGACGGTTCGCCACCCAGTGGATCGCCACCTGCGCCATCGGCCGGCCCAGCTCGGCTGCCACCTTGTCGAGCTCGGCGACGATGCGCCAGTTGCGCTCGGTCATTTTCTGCAGCGACGGCGTCGCGATCTTCGCGGTCGCCTTCAATCGCCCATCGGTCTGTGCCTCGGCCGCGCTGTGCGGGCGGTACTTGCCCGACAGCAGCCCGCTGGCCAGCGGGCCCCACACCATCAGCCCCATGCCGCGGTCCTGGCACAGCGAGGCAAATTCGTACTCGATGCCGCGCTCGACGAGCGAATACTCCATCTGCAACGCACAGGGCGCTTCCCAGCCGCGCAACTCGGCCATCGTCTGTGCCCGCGCGGCGTACCAGGCCGGCACGTCGGACAGGCCGGCATGGCGTACCTTGCCCTGAGTCACCAGGTCGTCGAGCGTGCGCAGCACCTCTTCCACCGGCGTCACCCGGTCCCAGGTGTGCAGCAAGTACAGGTCGATGTAGTCGGTGTTGAGCCGCTTCAGCGATGCCTCCAGAGCACGGATGATGTTCTTGCGCCCGTTGCCGGCGGCGTTGGGGTTGGCGTCGGCGTTCGCGAAGTTGTGGGTGAACTTGGTGGCGAGCACGACGCGGTCGCGCACCCCGCGCTCGGCGATGAACTCGCCGAGCCAGGTCTCGCTCGTGCCACGCGTGTAGACGTCCGCCGTGTCGATGAAGTTGCCGCCGGCGTCAAGGTAGCGATCGAACAGCGCGCGCGAGGTGTCGCGGTCGCATCCCCAGCCGTTTTCGGTGCCGAAGGTCATCGTGCCCAGGGCGAGCCGCGACACGCGCAACCCGCTGCGGCCCAGGGTGTAGTACTTCATGCCGCGCGCTCGGGCCGGGTGATGCGGGTGCGCAGGATGCCGAGCTGCTCGACCTCCAGCTCGACGACGTCGTTCGCCTTCAGGTTGCGCAGCTGCTCCAGCCCGCAGCCGTTGCCCACCGTGCCGGAGCCGAGGAACTCGCCCGGGTACAGCGTCTCGGAACGCGAGATGTGCTCGATCACGTCCTCGAAGGTCCAGCGCATGTCGCGCGTGCTGCCGCGTCCCCATTCCTCGCCGTTGACGCGCGCGATCATCGTCAGGTCGTACGGGTTCTCGATCTCGTCGGCCGTCACGAGGCACGGCCCCATCACGTTGGCGGTGTCGAAGTCCTTGCTCTTGGCCGGGCCCAGCATGCCGGGCATCTCGAGCGCCTGCGCGTCGCGCGCGCTGATGTCGTTGAAGATCGTGTAGCCGACGATGTGCTCGCGGGCGCGCTGCTTCGGCACGTCCTTGGCCTTGCGGCCGATGTAGCAGCCGAACTCGAGCTCGAAGTCCAGCGCCTTGCTGAAGCTCGGCCACACGACGTCGTCGTCGGCGCCGATCACCGCAAAGCGGTTGCACTTGTAGTAGATGGGCTGGCGGTTGAAGGTCTCGATGACACGATCGTCGGCACGTGTGTTCATCGCCTTCAGCGTCGCCTCGGGGTCGGGCGTGCGCAGAGCGCGGATCTTGCGCGCCGCCGCGAAGCTCTGGCGCAGGTGCAGCTCGAAGCATGAGCAGTCGCGCATCTGCGGCGGCGGCTGGATCGGCGCGCGCAGGCGCACGTCAGCGCGCTGCAGCACGGCGGCGGCCGGCGCGCGCTCGACCAGCGTGCGCGCGTGCGCAAGCGCCGCGTCGCCGGCCTCGACGAGCGCGAGCACGCTCGCCAGATCCGCCTTGCTACCGCCGTGCAGCTCGCGCTGCGCGGCCTGCAGGGACAGCACGGCCTGGCCGCCGTCGATCAGCGCGCCGGCCTGGGCGTCGCCCCGGCCGGTGATGAAGGTGACAAGTCGCATGAATGTCCTCGAAGCGTGTCAGACGCGGCCTGCCACGGGCAGGCACGCGCCGGTGATGGGGGCGGCGTCGTCCGACAGCAGGAAGGCGACGACGCGGGCGAGGGCCTTCGGCGTCACCCAGCGGTCGAACTCGGCCTGCGGCATGTCGGCACGATTGGCCGGCGTGTCGATGATGCTCGGCAGCACCGCGTTGACGGTGATGCCATGGTCCTTCAGCTCCTCGGCCAGAGCCTCGGTAAAACGCGTGACGCCGGCCTTCGAGGCTGCGTAGGCGCCCATGCCGGCCGCGGCCTTTGCGGCGGCGAGCGCGCCGATGTTCACGATGCGGCCCGCACCGCCGGCGATCAGATGGGGCAGCGCCGCCTTGGAGGCCGCGACGGCGCTGCGCAGGTTCATCGTGTACAGCCGGTCCCAGGTGTCGAGCGAGCCGTCGGCCACCGTCTCCCACGCGAATCCGCCGGCCGCGTTCACCAGCGCGTCGATGCGCTGCCATTGCTGCACGACCTGCGCGAAGGCCTCGTCGGCCGCGCCGGGCCGCGCCAGATCGACGCCGCCGATCAGCAGCGTGCGGTCGGTGCCCTGGGTGCCCGCGCCCGGATGAACGAGATCGACCAGGGCGACGCGGGCACCCTGCTCCACCAGTACGCCGGCCAGCGCACGACCGAGTGCACCGAATCCTCCGGTGACGACCACCACGCGGTCGAGAAGCGCTTGCGCCATCGCGTAAACCCCTGTAATTTAGACAACTTAACTGAATCTGTTCATATTAAACTGCCATTGCTGTCCGACGTCAACCTGCAGACCCCCATGGCGCGCAAACTCCCCGCCCTCACTCCCGACACCGCGCCGTTCTGGCAAGGCGGCGCGGACGGTGAGCTGCGCATCCACCATTGCGCCGCTTGTGCGCGTTTCTTCCACCCGCCGGCGGCGGCGTGTCCGCAATGCGGCAGCCTCGAGGTGGGGCCCCGCGCCGTCTCCGGTCAGGGCAAGGTCAGCACCTTCACGATCAACCACCAGGCCTGGACACCCGACCTGAAACTGCTCTACGTGGTCGCCATCGTGGAACTCGCCGAGCAAGCCGGCCTGCGCCTGCTGACCAACATCGTCGGCTGCACACCCGAGTCGGTGTCCATCGACATGCCGGTGCATGTGCGATTCGAGCAGCACGAGGATGTCTGGCTGCCGCTGTTCGAACCGTCGCCCGCGAGGTCCGCCTGATGGCCGAACGCCTGTTCGAGAAGAACGTCGCCGTCACCGGCATCGGGCAGTCCGAGGTCGGCCGGCCGTCGTCGAAGTCCGCGATGCGACTGACGCTGGACGCCGCGCAGGAAGCGATCGCCGATGCCGGCCTCACGCGCGAGGACATCGACGGCATCGCCTGCTGGCCCGGCGACAACCAAAACGGCGGCAGCTTCTCGCCGGTCGGTCCGAACGCGCTGATGAGTGTGCTGGGACTGAAGGTGAACTGGTACGGTGCCGGATACGAAGGCCCCGGACCGCTGACCGGCGTGATCAACGGGGCAATGGCCATCGCAGCCGGGCTGTGCCGGCACGTGCTGGTGTTCCGCACCATCGCCGAGGCGAGCGGGCGGCTGCAGAACAAGTCCGACAGCGCGCTCACCAACAAGACTGTCGGGCGCGACAGCAGCTACTTCTGGCAGTGGTACACGCCGTTCAACGTGCTGTCGGCGGTCAACCTGATCGCGATGTACGCGCAGCGGCATTTCCACGAGTACGGCACCACGCCCGAACAGCTGGCGCAGATCGCCCTCACCTGCCGCCGCCACGCCGCGCTCAACCCGAAGGCGCTGTTTCGCGCAGCGATGACGATGGACGACTACTTCGCCTCGAAGATGATCTCCACGCCGCTGCGCATGTTCGACTGCGACGTGCACTGCGACGCATCGACCGCCGTCGTGCTGTCGCGTGCCGACGCGGCCAGGGATGGGCCGAACGCGCCGATTCGCATCGAGGCGATCGGCTCGGCCTTGCATCAGCCGTGGTCGTGGGACCAGATCTCGCTGACCGGCATGGCGGCCTTCGACGTCGGCCGCATGATGTGGTCGCGCACCGACCTGAAGCCCCGGGACGTGGGCAGTGCGCAGCTCTACGACGGTTTCTCCATCCTCACGATGATCTGGCTCGAAGGGCTGGGCCTGTGTCCGCGCGGCGAGAGCGGACGCTTCGTCGAAGGTGGCCATCGCATCGCCCGCGACGGCGTGCTGCCGCTCAATACCAACGGCGGCCAGCTCTCGGGTGGCCGCACCCATGGCCTCGGCTATGTGCACGAGGCCTGCACGCAGCTGTGGGGCCGCGCCGGCGAGCGCCAGATCGCGCCCCACCAGGTCGCCGTGGCAGCCGCCGGCGGCGGGCCGCTCGGCGGCAGCCTGCTGCTGGTGAAGGAGTGAACCGTTGGACAAGCCACTGCCCACGATGAGCGCGCCCACCCGCCGCGGCGCCGCCTCGGCCGCTGCCATCGACTTCACCGAGTTCAAGCTCGGCTGGCGCATCCTGCTGCTGGCGATGCTGGGTGTCGCGGTGAACGCCAATGCCTCGATGTTGTATGCCTTCGGCTCGCTGGTGATCCCGCTCGAGAAAGCCTTCGGCTGGGCGCGTGGCGACCTGCAGTCGGCCATCAGCTTTCTCTTCGCCGGCGCCGTGCTCGGGTCGCAGATCGTCGGCTGGCTGAATCTGCGCTATGGCATGCGGCTCGTCACTTGCGTGTCGCTGATCAGCCTGTCGCTGGTGTTCGTCGCGACGACGCAGATGGGCTCGTCCATCGTCTGGCTGTACGTCTTCTTCACGCTGCTGCCGATTGCGAGCCTGGGCACGATGCAGGTCACCTGGACGCACTTGGTCAACCTCTGGTTCGTGCGCAACCGCGGACTGGGGCTGGCACTCGTGCTGTGCGGCACCGGCCTGTCGGCGTCCTTGCTTCCGTCGGCCGTCACCTGGGCCGTGGAGCGGTGGAACTGGCAGGCGGCTTTCGTGCTGCTCGCGGTCCTGCCGGTGGGGCTGGTGCTGCCGTTCGCGCTGCGCTGGATGACCACGCCGGCCGACACGGCACCTCTGCCGCAGGGCAAGGGGCGCACGCCGGCCCACGAGGCCGCGCCGGCCGCCGGCATCGCATTCGGCGACGGCATCCGCTCGGCCAAGTTCTGGTTCCTCAACCTCGCGCTGTCGCTGGTCGTCGCGTCGGTGGTGACGATGGTCACCAACACCGTGCCGCTGCTGCGCGACAAGGGCCTGTCGGCCGCCGACGCGAGCACGGTGTTCGGCAGCTTCGGTGTCTCGCTGATCGCCGGCCGCATCGTGGTCGGCTACCTGATCGACCGGCTGTGGGCACCGGGCGTCGCCGCCGTCGTGCTCGCCCTGCCGGCCCTGGGCTGCCTGCTGCTGGGAACCAGCGGCGCGGGCGACATCGGAGCCCTCATCGTCGCGACCTTGTTGATCGGCATCGGTGCCGGCGCGGAGTTCGACATCGCCGCTTACCTCGTCGCGCGTTACTTCGGCATGCGCGACTACGGCCGGCTCTTCGGCATCCACCTCGGCCTCATCACGATCGCCTCGACGCTCGCGCCCTGGCTCTTCGGTGCCCTGTACAAATCGACCGGCTCGTACGCCGCGATGCTCACGCTGTGCGCGTCGGCCTTCCTCGCCGGCGCGCTGATGCTGCCGCCGCTCGGACGCTATCCCCGGTTCGGCTGAAAGGACCCTCCCATGTCATTGAACTCCGTGGTCATCGTTGGCGGCGGCCAAGCCGGCTTTCAGGTGGCCAGCTCGCTGCGCCAGGACGGCTACGCCGGCCGCATCACGCTGATCGGCGACGAGCCCGGCGTGCCCTACCAGCGCCCGCCTCTGTCCAAGGCCTACCTGTTGGGCAAGATCGGCGCGCACGCACTGCGCTTTCGCCCGCCGGAGTACTTCGACGAGCATCGCATCGACCGACTGCACGACAGCGTGGTGGCGATCGACCGGACCGAGCGCTGCGTGCGGCTGACCTCCGGCAGCAGCGTGGCGTACGACCACCTGGTGCTGGCCACCGGCGCGCGCAACCGCGTGCCGGCGGTGCCGGGCGTCGAGCTCGACGGCGTCTTCGGCCTGCGCACCCTGGCCGATGCCGATGCGCTGTCGCCGCGCCTGACCGGCATCCAGAACGCTGTGGTGATCGGAGCCGGATTCATCGGTCTGGAGTTCGCGGCGGTGGCCGCAGCCCGTGGCGTCAAGGTGCACGTGCTGGAGATCGCCGACCGCCCGATGGCGCGCGCGATTTCGAAGCCGATGTCGGAGCTGTTCGCCGCCGCGCACCGCAGCTGGGGTGTCACGCTGGACCTGCAGCAGGGCCTGGTGCGCATCGTCGGCAAGCAGGGCAAGGTCAGCGGCGTAGAGACCTCCGATCGCCGTCACCTGCCGGCCGACCTGGTCGTCTACGGCATCGGCGTGGCGCCGAACAGCGAGCTGGCGGTCGCGGCCGGCCTCGAGGTGTCGAACGGCGTTCGCGTGAACGAGCTGCTGCTGACCAGCGACCCGGACATCTCCGCCATCGGCGACGTGGCCAGCTTCGCGAGCCCTTACGCCGACAAGGCGATCCGGCTGGAGTCGGTGCAGAACGCCGTCGACCAGGGACGCGCGGTCGCGGCGCGGCTGATGGACAAGCCGGCGCCTTACGCCGCGTTGCCGTGGTTCTGGACGGACCAAGGCGAACTCAAGCTGCAGATCGCCGGACTGTCCGACGGGCACGACGAGACCGTGTTGCTGGGATCGGCCGAGACGCGGCAGCTGACCGTGCTGTGCTTCCGCCAGGGTCGTCTCATCGCGGTGGAAACCGCCAACCGTCCGGTCGACCACATGGCGGCGCGCAAGATCCTGGCGCGACAGCCGCGGCTCACGCCGGCGCAGGCTGGCGAGCCGGGGTTCGAAATGAAGGCGTACGAGGTAGCGACGCGCGAAGCTGGGTGAATCGGGATCACCTCTTCACAGCTTGTTCGACCCCTGTCGCTCGAAGTACTCGCGCAGCGGCACCATCGCCGGAGAATGGCTCGTGAACCCGCCGTCCACCGGAATCACGGCGCCGGTGATGAACGACGACTCGTCGCTGGCGAGAAACGCCACCACGTCGGCGATCTGGCGCGGGCTGCCGAGCTGCGGCGTCAGATGCTGCGCGAGCAGGATTCGCTTCACCTCGTCGGGCACGCTCTTCTGCGCGTGGTCGTTGATGACGAAGCCGATCATGATCGCGTTCGAACGGATGCCCTGCTTGCCGAATTGCGCCGCCACCGAGCGCGCCAGCGCCATCATCGCCGCCTTGGACGCGGCATAGGCGGTGAGCGTCACGTCGCCGAGCTGCCCGAAGCCGGAGGTCGAGAACACGATCGATCCACCGCCGCCTTTCAGCATCACCGGAACGACGTGCTTGCAGCACAGCATCGCGCCGCGGGCGTTGACGTCCATCGCCTTGTCCCATGCGGCGATGTCGACGTTCGTGACGTCGCGGTCCGATTGCCGCTGCGCGGTGTCGAGCGCGGCGGCGTTGTTGTGCAGCACATCGATGCGGCCGAAGCGCCCGACCACGGCAGCCACCATGGCTGCGATCTCGGACTCGGCGGTGACGTCGACCTTCACTGCCAGGGCATGGCCACCCTGCGCCTCGATCTCGGCGACCACAGCCTGCGCGGCATCGAGCTGCAGGTCGGCCACGGCCACGCGAGCGCCTTGCGCGGCCAGCACACGCGCCGTCTCGGCGCCCAGTCCGTGGCCGGCGCCGGTGACGATCGCCACCTTGCCTTCAAGTCTTGCGGGATGTGTCATGTGAGACCTTGTCGTCATGTGGGTGCGATGTACATCGTCACAGGCCGCCGAACTGCGGCGCCCGCTTTTCGCGGAAGGCCAGTGCCGCTTCCTTCACGTCCTGCATCGGCGCCAGCAGCGCAAACAGGTCGAGCTCGACGTCGAGGCCGCTCTTCAGGTCCAGCTGCAGCGCGGCGCGCGCGGCCCGCTTCACGTAGGCGGTCGCCACCGGCGGCTTGGCGGCGATCTGCTCGGCGAGCTGCCGCACTTCGGCCAGCAGGTGCTCGGAGGCGGAGGCGATGCGTGTCACCAGCCCGATCGCGCGCGCCTCCTCGGCGCTCATGCGTGCGCCGGTGAGCAGCATGTCGAGCGCGCGGCCGGGCCCGACGACACGCGGCAAGCGCTGCGTGCCGCCACCGCCGGGAATCAGCCCCAGCCCGGTCTCCGGCAGCGCCAGCACCGCATCGGGCGAGGCGAAGCGGATGTCGCAGCCCAGCGCGAGCTCCAGGCCGCCCCCCATGCAGAAGCCGTGGATGGCGGCGATGACCGGCTTCTCGACCCGGTCCAGCGACTCGATCCAGCGCGACTTCTGCATGCGCCGCCGCACCTGCACGGAGGTCTCTGCGGCGCGCCGCTCCTTGATGTCGGCGCCGGCGCAAAAGCCGCGCGGCCCTTCGCCGCGGATGACGATGACCCGGATCTCCGGGTCGGCATCCAGCGCCGACAGCGCCGTGGGAACGCCGGCGCGGATGTCATCGTTGATGGCGTTGATCTGACTCGGCCGGTTCAGCACGATCCAGCCGATGGCTCCTTCGCGCTCGGTTCGCACCGCCGGCTCGGCGATCGCCTGCCGCGCGTCGCCGGCACTCTTGGACAAGGTTTCCATGGCGGCTCAGTACTCCTCGAACTCGATCACCTGGCCGCGCAGTTCTGCCGGGTCGATTTGGATCAGCGGCTTGCCACCCACGGCCTGCGACTCCTCGACCCAGGTGAACTTCGTGCCGCGCGCGCGCAGGTCCTCTGCCTTGGCGGCGAGGCCGTTGACGGCGATCCGGATGTAGTAAGGCCCGGGGCCCCAGGTGTTGACGTAGATGCCGGCGTCGCTGTTCCAGCGCGTCGCTTCGATGACGTCGAGCGAGGCGCTGTTGGGCAGCGTGAATTCCATGGTCGCGCGGCGATAACCTTCGCGGGTCAGCGCCTCGACCGCTTCCTGCGGCTCCCAGTCGAGGTTGGCGGAGCAGCGGCGCAGCGTCTCGTCGAGGTTGCGCACCAGGAAACCGCGCGCGGACACGCGCACCATCTGGCCGGGCTCCAGGTCGCGCGGCTCCGGCGCCGGCGTTGCGAAGGTCTCCGGCGGCATCTGCAGCGGCTCGATCGGCATCACCTCGATGCACAGCCCGCCGTCCACGGACGGCTCGTAGCGCGGGTCCTCCGGCGTGACGCCCATCCACATGCGGTCGAACGGCATGTCGGGCGTGCGCTGCGCCAGGCGAAAGCGCAGCCGCCGGCGCATCAGCTTCTCGATCAGCGTGTCGAACTTCGCGCTGTGCGTGGCGACCACGATGGAGTGCGTCAGCATCGGACGGTGCGGGCCCTGGTAGGCCTTCAGGCTTTCGAGGAACTCGTGGAACAGCGGGTCGCCGGGGTTGGGCTTGTCCAGGTGCACCTGCGGCTCGATGCGGGTGGGTGCCACGGCAAGCGACTTGTGCACGCGCAGGAAATGCGCGATGTACGGATGGTCGGCAAACGCCTGGCGCCAGCGCTCGTGTTTATGGATGCCGAGCTTGGACACGAGCAGTTCCGTCATCCCGTCGGGATCGGGCAGCATCATGTCGGCGCTCATCAGCAGTTCGAACATCGGATTCTCCAGTTTGATTCAGAGCGTGATCAGGAGGCGGCTCGCGGCTCGGCCACGGCCGTCGCGTCCGCCGCGGCCTTCGGCCGGGGATTGAGCAGGAAGTGCGAGAGCGCCGGCGTCAGCACCAGCGCGCCGAGCATGTTCCACAGAAACATGAAGGTCAGCAGGATGCCCATGTCGGCCTGGAACTTGATGGGCGACCACGCCCAGGTGATGACGCCGGCGGCCATGGTCAGCCCGACCAGGGCGACCACGCGGCCGGTGAAGTCGAGCGAGCGGCGGTAGGCCTCGGCGAGGGTCGCACCCCGCCGCTGCATCGCCACCTGCACGCTCAGCAGGTACAGCGCATAGTCGACGCCGACGCCGACACCCACGGCGATCACCGGCAGCGTGGCGACCTTCAGCCCGATGCCCAGCCACACCATCAGCGCCTTGCACAGGAGGGTCGTGATGATCAGCGGGATCATCGCGACGACCGTCGCGGCGATGCTGCGGAACGTCAGCAGGCACAGCAGCGCGGTGGCGCCGTAGACGGCCAGGTACATCTTGATAATGGCGCGCTCGACCTCGATGTTGGTAGCAGCCTCGATGCCGGCGCTGCCGGCGGCCAGCAGGAAGCGCGTCGGCGTCGTCGCGTCGTCGGCCGTGTTGTGGCGGTTGGCGAAATCCTCGCTGACCTTGAGCACGCGTGCCAGGGTGTCGGCCTTGTGGTCGCTCAGGTAGGCGACCAACGGCGACAGCGAGCAGTTCTGGTTGGTGATGTCCGGTGTGGCGATCATCGCGGCGCCGACGGCCGAGTTGGTGATCGCCTGGTCGCGGCTGATGGTCAGCCACTTGCCGCTGCCTTCGGCCAGGCCGGCCGTGAGGAAGCGCGTCATCTCCGCCACCGAGCTGGTCGCCTGCACCCCCGCTGTCTGCCGCAGAGTCAGCGCGAGCTGGTCCATCAGTTGCAGCGACCCGTAGAGCCGACAGCCGTCGGCGCCGGTTTTCATGATCACGACGAATTGGTCGCTGGACAGGCCGTAGTGTTCGGTGATGTAGGCGTTGTCGCGGTTGTAGCGGGAGTCGGCGCGAAGCTCGGGCGCACCCGGATCGAGATCGCCGATGCGCAGGTCACGCATCACGAGGGAACTCACCACCGTCAGCACCGCGGCCGCCCCGATCGCGATCAAGGCGCCCTTGCGTTCGGTGAGGCGGTCCAGTCCCTGCCATAGCCGCGCCAGCATGCCCTTGCCCTGCGCCGTATCGCGGTCTTCGTTCAGCGCGCGCCGGGCGGCGTCGCCGCTCACCCCGATGTACGACAGCGACACCGGGATCAGGACCAGCTTGGTGAAGATCAGCACCGTGACGCCGATGCTCGTGGTGATCGCGAGATCGCGAATCACCGGGATGTCGATGATGATGAGCACGGCGAAGCCGACGATGTTGGTCAGCAGCGCCGTGAGGCCGGCCATGAACAGGCGCCGGAAGGTGTAGCGCGCCGCCACGTACTTGTGCGTTCCGCGGCCCACGTCCTGCAGGATGCCGTTCATCTTCTGCGCGCCGTGCGACAGGCCGATCGCGAAGATCAGGAACGGCACGAGGATCGAATATGGATCCAGCTCGTAGCCCAGCAGTTGCATCAGCCCGAGCAGCCACGCCACGCCAGCCACCGCCACCGTGACCAGCAGCAGCGTGCTGCGCACGCAGCGCGTGTACAGGAACACGAACACCGCGGCGACGAGCACCGACACGCCGAAGAACATCATGACCTGGCGCAGCCCGTCGATCAGGTCGCCAACGATCTTGCCGAAGCCGATGATGTGGACACCGACCTTGTCGCTTTCGAACGCCCTGATCTTCTGTTCCAGCGACTGCGAGAAGGCGCCGTAGTTCAGCGGCTTGCGCGTGTTGGGGTCCAGCTCGAGCAGCGGCGCGACGATCATCGTCGACTTCAGGTCGTTCGCCACCAGGCTGCCGACGATGCCGGCGCGCGCGATGTTGCCTCGAAGCTTCTCGATCGACGCCGGCGAACCGTTGTAGTCCTGAGGCATCACCGGCCCGCCGGTGATGCCCTCTTCCGTCACCTGCCGCCAGCGCACGATCGGCATCCACAGCGACTTCATCCACGAGCGATCGACGCCGGGGATGAGGTACAGCGTGTCGTTGACCTTGCGCAGCGACTCGAGGTAGCCCGGGTCGTAGATGTCGCCGGTCTTGTTCTCGATGACGATGCGAATGGCGTTGCCGAGCCCGGGCAGTTCCTTGCGGTGGTCGAGGTAGTTCTTGATGTACGGGCTTGACGTCGGGATCATCCGGTCGAAGCTCGCGTTGACGTCCAGCTTCAGCGCGAAGAAGCCCAGCACCAGCGTCGCCGCCAGACACAGCAGCAACACTACGGCGCGGTTGTTGAAGATGAAGCGCTCGGCAATGTTGCCGGAGCGGACGTCGAAGTCGCGCAGGTCGCGCACCACCGGCATTCCGGTGTGTTCGGTGTGGCCGCTCATGGGCGTCGTCCTTCGCGTTGCTTCATTGAAGGGACTGGCCCGCCAGCTCGACGACACGCACGCCGCTGATCTGGGCCAGCGCCAGGCCCCTGGGCCCGGCCGCCACCGCGCCGAGCACCTCGGTCGTGTAGGGCACTTGCACCGGCTGCG
>Ga0184637_10000682_pt1 | contig 24638 bp, 21 predicted proteins | sample PLM3_127_b2_FD_133143 | JGI IMG/M metagenome (GOLD analysis project Ga0184637, IMG submission 133143) | Groundwater sediment microbial communities from an aquifer in East River, Colorado, USA - PLM3_127_b2 | ecosystem: Environmental > Terrestrial > Soil > Riparian zone | place: USA: East River... | reverse complement strand
CTCGTCCCGAAACAGCACCAGGTCCTCGCTAAGGACCCGGACCTTGCGCACGGGGTTCTCGACGACCTGCTGGGACGGGGCAATCGGGATCCAGTACCGCCGCATGAGCTCGCCGCAGGGCGTTCCCGGGCCCACCCGGGTCAGTCTGTCGTTCGCTTCGGCTGTTAGCATGTGATTACGCCCTCACCCTCACCCTCTCCCAGAGGGAGAGGGAACTCTAGAAGAACAGGGTCACGTTTTTCGCCAGCAGGACGTTCTGGTCGAGGATGATCTTGCGGCGGGCGATCTTCCAGTCGCCGCCCACCTGGCGCAGCAGGTCCTCGCGCTTGCCGATGAACAAATCCGTCTCGTCGCGCATCCGGTTTCGGTAGACCAGGAAGCGGCTCTTCACGGTGACTTCGGGCAGGGCAACGTGCAGCAGCTGCACGTTGCTCACGATGTGGCAGATGCGCGAGAGGGGCTCCTCGGCCCAATGCAAGCCGGTATTCAGCTGGCGCACGCGCGAGGCGAGCGTCGTCTTGCCCTCGTCGAACCAGGAGACCTCGCTGGCGGGATTCGTCTCCTCCCGGGCCTCCTGCTCGCCGAACTTCACGTTGCGCCGGATCGGCATCCAGTAGTGCACGTCGTCGGTGAACAGCTCGAGCCACGCGTCGAAGTGCCGCTCGTCGAGTAGCTCCGCCTCGGCGTACAGGAACTCCTGGATCTCGTGGAGCAGCAGAATGCGCTCGACGCGCTCCTGCTGGCTTACGGCCTGATCAACGGCCATTGCGCTTGCCCCGATCGCTCTTCGGGTAGATGTCGTTCCAGCTGTCCGCTTCCATGAACTCCAGCCAGCGGGCGAAGCGGCTGCGCTGCGCGTTCTCGCTCAGCACCTCGGTGGCCTTGCCCGGGACCGGAGCCTCGACGTACTTCGGCTCCAGGGTCATCATGTAGTTGTAGGGATAGCGTCGGGCGATGACGCCGCTGCTCGCTGCCGAGGCGTAGTTCCAGTTCTCCATGTCGTCCTGCTCGGTCATGCCCACCGGGCCGCCGTAGCGCATGTGGTACAGGCGGACCGCGTCCTTCACCTCCTGGGGCGCCTTGCGGTCCACGAGGTAGAAGCGCCACGCTTCCGTCATCTGCGTCCCGTGGGGGTGCCAGACGACGATCGTCGAGCGCATCCCGCTGGAGTACGAGACGTTCGGGAAGACGCCGGCCGAGCCGGCCGAGATCCGAATCGGCCCCTTCTCGTGCCGCTGGCGACGCTCGTGCGCCTCGCGAAAGTAGTCGTCGACGATCTTCAGGTCGCCCCAGGTGGGCGCGTACGGCGAATCACCGGGCAATACCTGGGCATGGCATGCGTGGCCCAGGCCGGGCGTCGTGATCTCGTAGCGCCTGCTCTCCGGTCGACGGACGCCGTGGCGGTCGCCCGTCGTCTGCTGCGGGCCGTAGCCTGCGATCACCGTCGAGCGGTGGGTGATCGCGCCGTGGGCGCCGTCGCCGCCGAAGCTCGTACCCGGGAACTTCCAGTTGCACGGCAGGTGCCACATGTGCACGCCACCGAGAATCTCCGCGCCGCCCTCTTCGCCGTCGTAGCTATCGAATAGCTGGGCGACGTAGTACTGGTAGTCGCCCAGGAAGTCGGTGAATGACGCGGCCTCCGGGTCCCACGTGGCCCAGATCGAGCCGTGGAAGTTCGCCAGCTGCGGCACCTCTATCAGGCCCCACTGCGACTTGTCGAGCCAGGGCTCGTACACGCTGGTGAAGTTCGGCACCCCGACCAGCTTCCCCTCGGTGTCGTAGCTCCACCCGTGGAACGGACAGGTGAAGAGCAGGGCGTTGCCCTGGTCGTAGCGGCAGACTTTCATCCCGCGATGGCGACACGTATTAAGGAAGACGTGGATCTTGCCCTGGCGGTCCCGCACCAGGATCACGGGCTCCTCACCCATGCGCGATTGGAAGAAGTCGCCCGGATTCGGGATCTGGCTCTCGTGTCCGACGAACAGCCACGAGCGCGCGAAGACTTGCTCCTGCTCGCGCCGATAGATGTCGTCGTTGACGAACACCTCGCGGCTGATCGTGCCGCGCTCCAGGTCCACCATGCTGCTCAGCTCTGAACGCTCTCCGATCATTCCGCTACTCCTTGTCCCACTCGAAGAAGTTCCACTCGACCCAGGTTCCGCCGATCGGGCCGCGGACGCCCCTCTGCGTGACGATCGAGTCTACGTCGAAGTAGATCGGGATCAGGGCAACGTCGGTCAACGCCTCCTGGATCAGCTGGCGGTGCAGCGGCACGGTGTCTCGGACGTCGATCGTCAGGGCCAGCCTATCCACCAGCGAGTCCACCTGGGGGTTCGTGTAGCCGCCGCGGTTACGGCCGGTCCAGCGGTTCGCAGCGGTCGAGATGTTCGGCGTGTACAGGCGCGAGCTCTCGATGTAGGGGACCTCATACCCCTTCGGGCTCGTGACGAGCGCGCCAGGTTGCTTAGCCTCGAATTCACGATCCCTTGGGGTGGGCAGCGCCTTCAGAGTGGGCTGCACGCCGACCGACTTCCAGTTGTCGGCAATGATGACCTGGTCCTCCTGGCTCTTCTCCTCCTGGATGAAGAGGTCGAGATCGAAGCGCTCGCCGGTCTGGTTGTGGACGAGCACCCCATCCGATCCGCGCGTCCAGCCGGCCTGCGCGAATAGCTGCTGAGCGCGCGTCGGATCGTACGGATAGCGCGGCGTGGCGCTCTCCACGTCCCGGAAAAGCCCGTGGATCGGGCTGAACCAGTGGTCCGCCACCGGCGTCAAGCCGTGGGCAACGGCTTCGACGAGCGATGTCCGGTCCATGGCGTGGAACAGCGCCTGGCGAACCGGGCGTTCGAGGAGTCCGTTCCTCGGCCGCGCAAACTCGGGGCGGAACTGGATCTCGATCTGCTGCAGGTCGCCCAGCGGCGAGAACTTCACGTTGGCGCCCGTCCCCTCCCAGCGCCGCTTCAGCTCGACCGCGGCCTCCAGGTCTACCTGGTTGCCCGCCGCCATATCGATCGTGCCGGCGAGGAGGTTGGCCATCACCGTTCTCGGATCCGAGATGAAGCGGATGATGACGCGGTCCAGGGGCGGCCGCCCTCGGTAGTAATCGTCGAAGCGCTCGAACTCGATGTGCGAGCCGACGTTCCAGTTGACGAGTCGGTAGGCGCCGAGGCCCACGAACTGGTAGAGCAGCTTCGGGTTGTTCCCGAAGTTTGCCTTGTCGTTCAGGTAGGCGTCCTCGAGCACGTGCTTCGGCATGGGGATGAGGGCGGGCGCCTCGTTGGCGTTCGCGAACACCCGACGCCAGTGGATGACGAGCGTCTGCGGGTCCGGCGCCGAAGCCGACTCCATGTCGCGGATGGCCGAGCCGAACCGCGACGGCAGCTCGGGGTCCTTGAACGCATTGAAGCTGAACACGAGGTCCTCGCTGGTGAACGGCGTGCCGTCGTGCCATCGGATGTTCGGGTGGATGCGCCAGGTGGTGTCCATCGTCCCGTCGGCGTTGATGCGCCACGTGCCCTTTTCGACCGAGATCTGCTCGGCCGCTAGCTGTGGGACGAACTCGTCGCGGTCGTTTCGCACGACGAGATAGTTATGGACGATGTACTCGATGCCGCCCGGCCGTCGGCCCGTGACCCCCGGGAAGTCGGTGATGAAGCCCTCTTCCGACACGAGCGTCAGGACCTTCGGGGCGCGGGGCGCGGCATCGCCGCCGCCCTGAGCTCGCTGAGAGTCTTGCTGCGCCGGCGCCGCGCACGCGAGCGTGGAGACGAGCAGCACAGCCAACCCGAGGAACGGAGCTCTGCTTCGAAGGTCGATCATCGTGAACCTCCACTCAGCGGTTTGGTCTGGCTCACCGAGCCGCCCGTACGACGCGACACCACGGCGCTGCTCGCCATTGTAGTCGGTACACTTACGCCGATCACCGCGTGCGGACGCGGATAGGACCGCGCCATCGGAGGACTGAATGAGCTGGACCACGACGCCCCGAGCTGCGATCTCCCTTGTGGCCTTGCTCGCCATGCTGACCGCCTGCGCACCATCCGCGCCGGGCGCACCGTCGGCCAACCAGGGGCCAGGAGGCTCGGCCAGCCCGCCCGTGCGAAAGACGCTCATCCTGGCGCACGTGCAGGAGCCGCCGAACATCGAGGGTTTCTCGGGCGAAGCGGGCCGCGGTGGATCGGGCCCCATCAAGTACATGGTCCACGACTATCTCGTCCACGAGGACGACCGGCCCGCGCACGAGCCGCACCTGGCCGTCGACGTGCCGTCCACCGATAAAGGGACGTGGCGGTTGAACCCGGACGGGTCGATGGAGACGACCTGGACGCTGAAGCCCAACATCAAGTGGCACGACGGCACGCCGTTCACCTCGGCCGACGTGGTCTTCTCGTTCGGCGTCTACAAGGACCCCGAGCTGCCGTCGCCCTTCTCGCCGATCCTCGCGCTGATGGAATCCGTCTCCGCGGGGGACGCGCGGACCTTCACAGTCCGCTGGTCCCAGACCTATCCGTTCGCCTATCAGGCTGAGGGGCTGATCCCGCTGCCGAAGCACGTCTTCGAGGACGTCTACAGCGGCGATAAGGACACCTTCGTGAAGAGCGCCCACTTCAACCGAGAGTGGGTCGGCCTCGGGCCCTACCGCATCGCGAAGTGGGAGCCCGGCGCACATCTCGAGCTGGCGCGTTTCGACGACTACTACACGGGTCGTCCGCCGTTTGACAGCGTCACCGTCCGCTTCATCGGGGATGGCAACACCATGCTGGCGAACATCATGGCCGGCGCGGTCGACGTCGTGCTTCCGCCCAGCGTCGATCTCACCACCGCCCTCGACCTGCGGAGCCGCTGGGAGGGCACCGGCAACCAGGTGCTGATCACGCCGACCGGCCGCATCCATTTCATGGAGATCCAACACCGGCCCCAGTTCGCGAAGCCGGCGAACGGGATGACGAATCGGACCGTGAGGCAGGCCTTTAACTACGCGACCGACCGCCAGGCGTTGGTCGACGTGATCACCGCGGGCCACGGCCAGGTAGCCGACAGCTACGCCCGGCCGACGGACTCGTTCCGCTCGGCAGTCGAGTCCGCGATCGTCCAGTACCCGTTCGACCCGGCGCGCGCGCAGGGGTTGCTCACCCAGGCCGGCTGGCAACGGGGGTCCGACGGCGTGCTCGTGGACACCCAGAGCGGCGAGCGTTTCGAGTCGGAGATCTGGGGCCGGCAGGCGGTGGGCGGCCAGGAGCGCGAGCCCTCGATCGTCGCGGACATGTGGAACCAGCTGGGCGCCAGGATGACGCCGTACGTAATCCCAGCGGTGCGCGAGAGCGATCGGGAGCACCAGGCGACGCTGCCGACCGTCATCATTTCGAGCAACCTCGGGCCCGAGGAGTGGTTCATGGCGCGGCTGAACTCGCGGTTCATCGCCTCGGCCGCGGACCGCTGGACCGGCCGCAACAAGCTCGGCTACAGCAACCCGCAGCTCGACTCGCTCGTCGAGCGGCTCCAGATCACGATCGACCCGAACCAACGCAACGTGCTGCACCGCGAGCTGATTCAGCTCGAAACGAGCGAGGTGGCGTTCATGCCGCTGTACTGGGAAGTGCTGCCCGTGCTCGCATTGAAGGGGGTGAAGCTGCCGCCCTACAGCAACCGCACCGCGAGCAACTTCGCGGCGTGGGACAGGGAGTAGCGAACTTCGCCCATGGTCCACCGGTCGGACCACAAGCTCACCATCACCTAGCTGTCAGATGGTACGGATTCTGGACAGTATGTTATTGGCTATGAGGACGGCGTCCTGGGAGTTCTTCCGCCAGTCAGCACGGGTGGGCTGCGAGGGCGTGCGGTGATAGTCTGCTTCTATCCGAAGGTCGTGGAGCCTCTGGAGCTGCGACCCGAGCGCAGTAGCACGTCGTGCCACTGCATCCAGAACGGCCTGATGAATTGGTACATTTGCGACGCGGCCGCGACGCCGCGCTGCCTGCCGACGAATGCTCCGTGGTGGAGCTGGTCCCGGAAACAGCCTGTCGCGCGCTAGGATGAAGAGGGCTGCAGAAACCCAACGGGGTCGAAGACTGGGCGCAGCGTCACCACTCAACGCACACGGAAAAGGTCTCAGCCACAAGATCAGCCTGGTCGCCCGGCAGGGTTGCTTTCCACCGGTCTATCTGACCACCGATGTAGTCCCAGAAGGCAAGGGCCTGAACCGGTGAGCAGCTTACCCTGGCTACGATGATGGTCCTCGTCCAGCCCTCTTCCGGGTCGATGAAGGATTGGACCCGAAGCTCTTCGACCCGTACCCCCGCCCTGAGGCTGGCAGTGACCACGACTGCTCTCAGAATCGGGATGATTCGGCGAGCCTCGCGATCGAGGTGCGCCCAGGCGGAAGGGTCCACGCGCTCGACGGGAAACGCCGATTGGGGAACTGCGGGCTGCCCATTCCTCAGGGCTGCAAAGGTCGTGGGATTTGCTTCGTCAGGCTCGACCACGACGAGGTCGCGCCCCGGGGGCGCCACTGCGTCCACAGAAGCTCCCGCTCCCTCCCAAAAAACCCGTGGCCCCGAAGACCGGGCCCCCTCCTGGTGAGGGGGAACCTCCCAGGGCAGGACCTCCCACGACACATGAAGACCGTGTGGGCTGGCCTTCGCAGACTCCAGATATCGCTCCGACCCAATCTCGGGGTCGGCGACGGCCCATAATGCGGCCATTACGCTGACCCCTCAATGAGTTTCACTGCGTCCTCCGCGAAGCTCGCACCCCGTCGAGCGAGCGCAAGCACATCTTCCCGGCTCGCGTCGCGGAAAATGAGGTGGACGACGTATACGAACTCTGGTTGGAGCACTTCTGGTTCGATCCGGAGATCGAACCAGTTGGGGCTGTTGGGAAGCGCGTCCGTTGGGACGAGGCGAAGCCCAAAATGGGCAACTGGGCGGCCGAGAAGCGAGCCCCATTGGCCGAACGAGGTCAAGGAACCGAGGTGGCGCTGGATCTCCGCGATAGGGCGCTTGCCCGGGGAGGCGTCGAGAAAAAACTGCGCCTGGGTTTCGTAGAACATGGCATTCTTCCGGCTGGGGAAGCCCAGCTTTCCCTCGATCAAGTCCTCGACAGCTTGAAACTCCGTGGTGACGGCTTCGTGTTCGTGGCCGATCAGTCCCCAGTACTGGCGTTCGGTGTTTATCTGGACCGACAGGTCGCCCTTTGAGGCGATCACGCCCGACACGATCAGGCGGGCGGGAAAGCGCGATTGTATCTCTCCACCCACAACGAAGCCGAGGTGCGGCAGCGTTTCGGCGAGCGACTCGATTCGGAACGGGAAGAGAACCCCCGAGTAACGCACAGAAAGCTCGACGCGGGCCTCACGGATGTTCATTTTCGGAACCTTGGGAAGAATATGCCTTCGTACGGAGCCTGCGATGATACGGATTCGCGTTTTCGATCGTAATGGCCGGCATCCATTACGTGGATCCGGCGGGTCCGGTCGTAGGATAGCGCACAACGTGTACTCGATCTCCGCACCTGTGGGTCCACCAGGTTGGGCTGCTGCGGTTGACGACGGACCCGCGCAAGGGTAGATTCCCAGTCAACGAGCAATAACTGACGACTGATAGCCCACAAGAGGAGCAACGTATGGACATCAACACCGTCGAGGACATCTCCGGGCTCGACAGCTGGCTGAAAGAGCGCAACCTGAACGGCCACTGGAACCATGACGAACGGCGCGAGCAGTTCACGCCGTTCGTCTGGAAGTGGGACGACATCCGCGAGGGTCTGATGAAGGCGTCCGAGCTGGTGCCGATGGACGACACGGGCCGGCGGACGGTGCAGATGCGGGTGCCGGGCCTGGTCGACCGCATGAGCAACACGATCCACATGTCCGTGCAGTGCGTGATGCCGGGCGAGATCGCAAAGGCGCATCGCCACTCGGCCGCGGCCATCCGGTTCGTCATCCAGGGCATCGAGGGGGCGTATACGGTCGTCGAAGGGGAGCCGGTGCCGATGCGGACTGGCGACCTCATCACCACGCCGAACTGGACGTACCACGACCACTACAACGAGGGCGATCAGCCGGTGATGTGGATCGACGGGCTCGACGTCCGCCTGGTCGGGATAGGCAAGATGCTGGGCGAAGAGCATCCGCAAGACCAGCAGGACCGGACCAGCCCGGTGGGCTTCTCGGCGAAGACGCTCGGCCACGTGAAGCCGACGTTCATCAAGAGCGAGCATCCGACACCGCCCTTCCGCTACGCGTGGGAGGACACTGCCGCCACGCTCGAAGCGCTGAAGGAGAGCGAGCTGGAGGGTGATCCCGCCAACGGCATCCTGTTGACGTACACGCATCCGCTGACGGGCGGCCCGACGCTGCCGACCTTCGCCTGCGAGCTACAGCTCCTGACGCCACGCCTGCAGACGAAGTCGCACCGGCACATCAGCACGACGGTCTATCAGGTGTTCCGTGGCGAGGGCGCGACGGTCGTCGACGGCGAGCGCATCGAGTGGTCGCAGGGCGACATCTTCGTCATCCCGCCGTGGTCGTGGCACAGCCACGAGAACCGCCGCGACGAGGACACGATCCTCTTCTCGATGAACGACTGGCCGGCGCTGAAGGCGCTGGGGCTATATCGAGAAGAGCTTAGGGACTGAGAGGCAGGGCGGTCCAATCTCAGGCTTTCGCCGCGGGGGATGGCAAGGCGAGACGCGCTCACCAGGCGCTGCGAACCAAGTCACAGGCACCGATGTCGGCGTCTCGGCTGATTACTACCGCGTCGTGCAACAGCCCGGTGGCAGCAATGAATCGGTCGTGCATCTCTGGGATGCTACCGAGTTGAGCAAAGGCGAGAAGATGTTGGCGTGTGAGAGCACGGAAAGCGCCCATCGCTCCTGGCCCTAGCCGCTGCGGCTCGGTCCAATACCAGTAGAGGGCATGCGTGTCCAGGACCACGTACTGGCTAGGCTCAGTCCTGCTCAAGGGGCCGTGGGTCCCAGAGGCGCTTGGCCGCGACGAAGTCCTCCCACTCCAGGCGAGGGAAATCCGAGAGCGCACCCCGCAGGCCGCCCATTCCGTCAGTCGGTGCTGCCCCGATCTCAGCCGTCAATGGCTCAATGCGAGCCACAGGCCTTCCGCGCACGGTGATGATGACCTCGGTTCCGCTCTCCTGGATCTCTCTGATGACGGCGCTAGCGTTTGCTTTCAATTCCCGTATACCGATCTTGCGTGACAGCCGGACGACGACCATGGAGTCACCTCGTGGAAATGTGACTACATGCTACTGTCAGCTCGCCGTACGGTGCAACGCGGTCCCTTTGAGGGGTGAACGGAATGCCAGAAAGACCTACTGGTGGGTCAGTTATCACGATGATAGCCATTGGTTCGCGAGGTGGGTGCATGGCGGTAACGGCAAATGGGGCGGCGCGTATACCCGCCGGAGCCACCCAGGGCGTGGCGACGAGCGCGGGCGCGTTCACGCCGCACGGCGCGTTTGCCGCCCCACTCGAACGGGGTGGGGGCCACGTTCCACCCCGTCACCGTCGCCGTGAGCCAGTCTTTCACATCTTGCGTGCTCTCGGGATGCTGACCCGCCAGCGCCCGGCGGACCACGATGCGTTGGATGGACTCGGCCAGGTTCAGCCAGGAGCCCCCCAACGGGGTGTAGAGCGGCATCACGCCATGGGCGCACAACCAGCAGACCATCGCCTGGTAGGGTCCGGCCTCATCCTGGCAGAACAGGGGGAGCCCGAGCCGCTCGCCGCGGGTGTAGGCGCCTTCGATCAACTCTTTATGGGGGTGGTGTCGGGATCGGTCACCTCGACCGGCCCGGCCTTGCGCTTGCGGACGACGGTCCCGGTGTGGCACCAGGTGCGGCTCTCTTGCCAGGAGTACCCCGCGTCCCACAGCGTGTGCAAGATCGTCCCGGTGCTCACCTGTGGCAGGCCATCGGGCGCACCGCACAACGCCCGCTGCAACGTCGTGAGCGACCAGGTCGCCGTCCCGTCGCGCTCCCGATCCGGTGCACGGCGAAACTCCCGGAGGATCCGCTCCCGCTCCGGATCTCCGTACTGGGTGGCTGGGCCACCGCCGTGCCGCCGGTCCAGCGCAGCGAGCCCGACCCTGTAGCCCGACCCTGTTGAAGCGCGCCACCAGCCACCACGCAGGCCACCGCGTGTCTCGACCGCCGGGCCGCAACGCGGGCAGCGTCGATGAACCGCGCCCCATCGGCCACGGCGAGCAACGCCTTCGCGTGGGCCACCCGATCAGCCCGTTCACTGCCGGCTGACACGCTCTAACTCCACCCGCTCGTCGGCCGTCAGCGGCCGGAGCGGGTCCTTCTGTTGTCGAGTCACGCTTCGTCGTCTCCCAGCCTGTCCGTTCCTTGTGCCAAGCTGGAATAGCGTGCTCCACTGTGTGCCTCAATCTCGTTACGCTACCCTTCGTCACGGTCACAATCGAGATAACTGACCCACTAGGGCATGCCCAGGCCTAGATCGAAGTAGTACTGCCCCGTCTTCTCCCACCACACCGGTGAAACAAATAGATGCTGGCTCGCCGTCCGGATGTCGCGCAGGCGGCGTTCCAGCTCATGGCCGGAGTAGATGGGCGTCGTGCCAGCAACTGTGAAGAGCCGATCGACGGCCTGCGAGCAGGAAGCTCCGACGTTGGTGGAGGCGAGCCTGCGTCGTGCCTCTAGCTCCGGCGGAACGGGATGGCCCGCCTTGACCGAGGCCATCATCTCGTCGGCCACCTCGTAGAGGAAAGCGCGCGCCGACTGCACCAGGGCCTCGACGCGGGCTAGCTCGGCGTGGATCGTGGGTCTCGTCGCCAGGCCCGTCTGGCTGAAGGTTGGCGTCTTCGCTTTCGCCAACTCCACGAAGGCGCCCGAACCTGAGCAGAAATAGGTCGTAGCCCTGTGAGTAGGGCGCACAGGCGGAGCCGACGTATCCTCAAACGGATGCCAGGATGAACAGCCACTTCCCCGTGAGCCAGGTCGTCTTCGCGCCGCCCACGGCGACCAGCCACTCCGCGCCTTGTCTGGATCGGCATGCCTCGGCCCGATACGCCGTCGACGACAACGGCCGCCACAAACCCGACAGCCGTGAGGATCCTGAACGGCGCGGCCACACCCGACGGTCTCGGCATTGCGCCGCTCCGGTGGGCTGGTGATCGGGCGATTATCATCCATTGTCCGGAGCGCCAATTCAGGCGGCAAAGGCAGGGTATGACCAGCAGGGAACCGGAGCCACCATCCTGCAGGCAAAAAGGGTCCATCGACATGGCCGGCCTGTTGTGTTGCGTGAGCTATGACTGAGGCGCTCGAGCGCGGACGACAGGCTTTCGGGCGGCAGGCCTGGGGCGGCGCCTACGCCCAGTTGTTGGCCACGGACCGGGACTCATCGCTCGAGCTTCAAGACCTCGAGAGGCTCGCGGTAGCCGCTGACCTCACGGGGAGGGACGCGGAGAGCGCCGATATCTGGGCGCGTGCGTATCACGAATGCCTGCGCCTGGGGGATCCGGTGCGAGCGGCACGCTGCGCCTTCTGGTTGGGATTCGGACTTATGGGCAAGGGAGAGATCGCCCGCGGCGGTGGCTGGCTCGCCCGGGCCCGGCACCTGCTCGATGACGGCGAGCGGGACTGCGTGGAGCAGGGATATCTGCTCTTGCCGGCCGCGCTGGAGAGCCTCGAGCAGGGGGAGGCCACGGCCGCGTGCGCCACCTTCGACCAAGCCGCGAAGATCGCGGAGCGCTTCGGCGACACCGACCTGATGACCCTCGCCGGCCTTGGCCGGGGTGTGGCGCTTATCCAGTTGCGGAAGACCGTGGAGGGCGTGGCGCTGCTGGACGAGGTCATGGTCGCCGTTACCGCCGGTGAGGTGTCTCCGATCGTCGCGGGGATCGTCTACTGCGCAGTGATCGATGCATGCCAGGGGATCTTCGATCTGCGCCGGGCGCAGGAATGGACGGCGGCGTTGAGTCACTGGTGTGCGTCTCAACCCGACCTGGTCCCCTTCCGCGGCCAGTGCCTGGTACATCGCGCGGAGATCATGCAGCTGCATGGCGCCTGGCAGGATGCCATCGGCGAGGCCCGGCGGGCGTGCGAACAACTCGCCCAGCCGCCCGTGATCGGGGCGGCCTTCTACCAGCAGGGCGAGCTGCACCGGCTGCGCGGCGAGTTCGCCAAGGCTGAGGAGGCATACCAGCAGGCCAGCCGCTGCGGGCGGACGCCAGAGCCTGGCCTGGCGCTACTACGGCTCGCCCGGGGTCAGGTCGACGCCGCGGCGTCGGCCATCCGCCTCGCGGTCGACGAGGCGCAGGCCCCCCCAACACGATCCAAACTGCTTGCCGCGCACGTCGAGATCATGCTTGCCGCCGGCGATGTGCCAGCGGCACGCGTCGCCGCCGACGAGTTGTCGGCGATCGCCGCTGACTTCGGCGCTCCGTTCCTCCACGCCGTTTCTGCGCATGCTACGGGAGCCGTCCTGCTCGCCGAGGGCGAGGCGCGGGCAGCCTTCGGCCAGCTCCGCCATGCGTGGACGGCCTGGCAGGAGCTCGAGGCGCCATACGAGGCCGCGCGCGCCCGGGTCCTTATTGGGCTATCGTGTCGAGAGCTAGGGGACGAGGATACTGCGGAGATGGAGCTGGACGCGGCACGCTGGGTCTTCCAGCAGCTCGGTGCCGCGCCTGATCTCGCCCGGGTGGAGGAGCTTTCCCGGAAGGGAACCGCGAGGGCGGCGGAGGGGCTGACCGCGCGCGAGGTGGAGGTGCTGTGCCTGGTGGCGGCCGGCAAGACCAACCGCGCAATCGCCGCCGACCTGTTCCTCAGCGAGAAAACAGTGGCTCGTCACGTGAGCAACATCTTCACCAAGCTGGGGCTCTCGTCCAGGGCGGCGGCCACGGCGTACGCCTACCAGCACGACCTGGTGTAGGCACGCCTACATAGAATTACCCACGTCCCCGGGGCTCCGCAAATTGCGTATTTCGCCCGATGCGGTGGACGTCGCCTAACTCCTAGGCTTTCTCAGTGGCAACCGAGCGCGCCGGTTGTCGCGAAGTAAAACCATCATGATAGGAGGTCAGCGATGTCTACCGAGCAGAACAAGGCGACGCTCCGGCGCCACTACAACGAGGTGATGGGGCAGGGGAAGCTGGATGTAGTCGACCAGATCTTTGCCCCGAGCTTCGTGGACCACGACCGGGACAACCCCACCCATGACCTCGCGGGGGCAAAACAGTTCTTCGCGATGGCTCGGTCGGCCTTCCCCGACAACTCCACCACGGTGGAGGACATGATCGCCGAGGGCGACCGGGTCGTGGCGCGGATCACCGTTACCGGTACCCACCGCGGCGAGTTCATGGGAACCCCGCCCACAGGTAAGTACGTCACGTTCCCGTGCATCGACATCGTACGCTGCGCGGACGGCAGGATCGTCGAGCACTGGTCCTTGTTAGATAACCTGGGCCTGCTGCAACAGCTCGGGGTATTGTCGGTCCCTGGTCAGGGATAAGCAGAGGGCCCCCTCTCCCCCGGCACCAGCCATCACCGGCGACGGACCGAAGGCACTCGACGCACGCGTCGGGTACCCGAACACGGAGGGCCGCTGGCCGAGCGTGGCGCGAATCGCCGATGGGGTCACCCCGATCGCCCAAGCCGATGCGTGCGGTCGTGCGTCGAGTACGACGGTCGAACGTACCGGGCGCAGAGTCAAGCGACCCAAAGAACGGAGGTCACACCATGAAGCGAGTACGTCGAGCAGTCCTGGCGCTGGCATTCGCCGCCCTCACAGCCGCGCTCTACGCGCTGCCGGCGGTCGCTGGTTTCGGCACGAGCCCCGGGTAAAACAGAGGTCGAGGCGCTGGGGAGCCTCGCAAGGAGGAGCCGGGCGATGGACTGAGCATCCGCTGGCCCATCGCACGGCCAACCCAACGGACACGTCGCCACCGGCCCGCCCTTCGGTGGAGGGGCCGCTCCGACGCCGAAGCTTCGAGGCGGGACCGAGATCACCACGAGGGGATTCGATATCGCCGCTAGCGGTGACTAGGGCTTGCGACCACGACCAACCGTCCGCCTCGTCTGCGCCAGGCGGGGGCGGCTGGCCGGCACTCATCCCCGGAGTCCGTGATGCGTCTATGGCGCATGACCAACGTGCCGATTCCTGAGGCGCATCTCACGGCGGTGCTTGGCGGGCTGGCTATGGATTTCGTGGAACGTCGCCCTCTCGGAGTGGGGCGTGCTTCTCGGCGCGCTGCCGGTGGGTGCACAGCCGTGCTGGGGATCGTGCTGGCTGGGAGGGGGCCGTCGCAGCGGCGGGTCAGGTCGATGTCTCGCGCCCGGAGCGACTCGTGACCGGCGGTCCGTACTCGATCTCGCGGAATCCGATGTACATTGGGTGGCATGTTTTGTCTGCGGGCTTCTCGTCGTCACGGGTTCGCGATGGTTGCTGCGACTCCTACCGGCTGCTCTCGTCGCGACGCACTTCGAGATCCGCACGGAAGAGAGACAACTGGCGCTCCGCTTCGGCGAGGAGTACGCGCGATACCGCTCCCGCGTGCGGCGCTATCTCTAGCTCTCGGGCGCCGGGCTTTCCTTCGCGCGCCACTCGAGCGACCTCTCCGTCGAGGCCTGCCGCTGCGTCGCCCGGTGCAGGACATCTACGAATGCGAAGCTGGGTCTCTCGCCGCGGGCGGCGGCCACGGCGTATGCCTACGAGCACGACCCTGATTTAGGCACGCCTTACATAGAGTTACCCACGTCCCCTGGGCTCCGGAAATTGCGTACTTCGCCCGATGCGGCCCGCCGCCACCTCCCGTTACCGTGATCCTTGTCGGTCACCGGAGTCAGACGACCGACAAGGAGGTACAGGATGGCGGCGCCACAGGTCATGATCAACGAGCGTGAGCGGGTCGGGCCCCCGCTGGCCGGGGGGCAGGCAGGTGAAACAGCCGCTCTGGTCCAAGAAAGGCGTCCGGCGGCGGTTGCAGCTCTAGCCGCCGGGGGGATCGCCGGCCCGATCCTCTTCACCACGCTCGTCATCGCGCAGGGCTTGCTCCAACCCGACTACAGCCACCTGGCGCTGCCCATCAGCGCGCTGGCGGCGTGGCCGGCCGGGTGGGTCCAGAACCTGAACTTCGTCGCCTTCGGTCTGCTCATGACGGCATACGCGATTGGACTCCACGTGGGCGTCCGACCAGCGCGTGCGGGCGTGATCGGCCCCGCGCTCCTCGTGCTGAGTGCCGTGGGCCTCGTGGTCGCGGGGTCGCTGCCCTGGAGCAGAGCCGACGGCGGTTTCGTCGTCCCCCGGGACACCTCGCGGGCGCCTTCCTGGCGTTCCTCGGCGCTGGCGGCGGGCTCAGCGTGATGTCACGGCGGATGGCAGGCGACCCGCGGTGGCGAAGTCTCGCCACCTACACGCTTGCGACGGGCGTTGCGATCGTCATCCTGTTCGTTGCGCTGTTCGCGCTCACGCGCCTGCCCGACATGCCTCTGTACGGATTCGCGGGCATCGTCCAGCGCCCGACCGTCGCGGTGTGGTTCGCCTGCACGCTCGTCCTCGCCCTCAGGCTGTCGCGGCTGAACGCGAAAGGAGATGCCCGATGATCGCCAACCACGTGACGACCAAATCTTCCCCGTTCTCCCCTCGACGGGAGGTTGGGGAGGGGGTGAACGGAGAGCGCTTCGAGACCGTCATCATCGGCGGCGGCCAGGCCGGCCTCTCAGTTGGGTACCACCTGGCGCGGCGCGGTCTCCCGTTCGTGATCCTGGACGCTAACGAGCGGATCGGCGACTCCTGGCGCAAGCGCTGGGATTCGCTCCGCGTGTTCACGCCTGCCCGCTACAGTGGCCTGCGGGGCTGGCCCTTCCCCGCGCCCGGTATCTCGTTCCCGACCAAGGACGAGCTAGGCGACTACCTCGCGGCATACGCGGCGCGCTTCGGCCTCCTCGTCCGCACCGGCGCGCGCGTATACGGACTCTCCCGGGAGGCGGACCGGTACGTCGTGACGACCGCCAGCGGCCGGCTCGAGGCCGACCACGTCGTGGTGGCGACGGGAGCTTGCCAGAACCCGAAGGTCCCTGACTTCGCATTGGAGCTCGACCCGGCCATCCTGCAGCTCCACTCCAGCCAGTACCGGGGCCCATCCCAGCTGCGGGAAGGCAGCGTCCTGATCGTAGGCGCTGGTAACTCGGGTGCGGAAATCGCCTTCGACGTGTGCCGTACGCACGCCATCTGGGTGTCGGGCAAACCCACCGGCCAGATCCCCGTGCGTCACGGGCCCAACGCCGCTCGGTTCGTCTTCCCCGTCGTGCGATTCATCGCGCATCACGTGCTGACACTGAAGACCCCGATGGGACGAAAGCTTCGACCCACGTTCGTGTCTCACGGCGCCCCGCTCATCCGGGTGAAGCTGAAGGATCTCGCCGCCGCCGGGGTCGAGCAGGTGGCGCGGACGGTCGGTGTGCGGGGTGGCCGGCCGCTGCTCGCCGACGGACGCACGCCGGACGTCGCGAACGTGATCTGGTGCACCGGGTTCAAACCGGACTTCCGCTGGATCGACCTGCCGATGTTCGGCGCGGACGGGTGGCCGCTGCACGACCGCGGCGTGGCGAGGACAGCCCCTGGGCTCTACTTCGTTGGGCTGCCCTTCCAGTTCGCCGCGTCATCCGATGTGCTACCCGGCGTTGGGAGGGACGCTGACTACATCGCGAAGCACATAGCCGCGCATCCGCGCGCTGCTGGCTACGGTCAAGCCCCCCAGCCCATGTCGCAACCGGCTCGCCACGAGTAGTCGACCTCCACCCGACTGGAGCCTCCCCGAGGCAGGGCCGTTACCCGATCGGCCTCGCACGGAAATGGCACGCGGTGCTGGCGTCGGGGAGTGCGCTACCCGGGCCCACCTGGCCCGCAGACTCGGCGTAACCCGCTCCCACGTCACCCAGGTCGTGGGCCTGCTCGAGCTCGCGCCGGAGGTGGTCAACTCCGTCGCTGCCTTGGGGGATCCCTTGCCTCGGGCCGATCGTCAACGCGCGCTGCGTCCCCTCCTCAAGCTCCCAGCCGAGGAGCAGCGGGCGCGTTCTGCAGGCTGCCTGCTCCCACCCCGAGTTGGTTGATGAATTTTCGTACAGCGTTTCGAGTAGGAGATGGCGCCGCTGAGAGCATTCCTACCATATAGTAACCAATCACTGAGAACCAACGGGTCTGAGAAGAACCCGCGCGTTCTGCAAGGCGGGGGGCTCCAGCGACGGGAGGGCCTTGGGGCGTCGTGGACGGACAGAGCGAACTCGAACGCGGCCGTGAGTCGTACCGACTCCGGGGGTGGGCAGACGGCTACCGGTCGCTCGCGCTCGCCGACGCACGGACTCCGCTTGGGCCCGAAGATCTCGAGCTCCTAGCGAGAGCAGCGTATCTGATAGCGCTCGATGACGACTGCTTACATGCCCTGGAACGCGCGCATCGCGCATACCTCGATTCCGGCGAGGCCGTGGGCGCCGCTCGGTGTGCATTCTGGCTGGGCTTCCGTCTCGTCGCCCTCGGAGAGATGGGACCGGCGACCGGATGGCTCGCCCGAGCTCGGCGGGCGCTCGAGCGAGTTGAGCGCGAATGCGTCGAACACGGGTATCTGCAACTGCCGCTCGTGTTACAGCATCTGGCTACCGGTGACTACGAAGCCGCGTACACCACGGCGGTCCAGGCAGCCGAGATCGGCGAACGCTTCTCTGAGGCAGATCTGGCCAACTACGCCCGCCACCTGCAAGGGCGGGCTCTGCTGAAGCTCGGCCGTGTCGATGAAGGCCTCGCGCTACTGGACGAGGCCATGGTTGCCGTCATAGCCGGCGAGTTGTCACCTGTGGTCACTGGGCTCATCTATTGCAGCGTGATCGAGGGCTGTCACCAGGTCTACGAGCTGCGCCGCGCGCATGAGTGGACCGCCGCCTTGACACACTGGTGCGAGCAGCAACCCGACCTGGTCACCTACACCGGCTCGTGCCTGGTCCACAGGGCGGAGATCCTATTGCTCCGCGGCGCGTGGCCGGACGCGATCGATGAAGCGCGGCGTGCGATGGAGCGTGTCGCCCAGGGCGCAGATCAACTGGCCGCAGCGGGAGCCTTCTACCTCCAGGGAGAGGGGTACCGCCTGCTCGGCAGATTCGACGAGGCGGAAGACGCCTATCGACAGGCGAGCCAGTCCGGGGCCGAACCGCAACCCGGCCTGGCCCTGTTGCGCTTGGCGCAAGGACGGACCGATGTCGCGGCGGCGGCGATCCACCGCGTGCTGGGCGAGACCTCAGGCCGCATGGAGCGCGCGAAAGTCCTGTCTGCGGCGATCGAGATCCTGCTGGCCGCCGGCGACATCGACGACGCGCGCAATGCCTCTCGCGAGCTTCAAGAGATCGCCGAACACCACCACGCCGGGATGTTGACCGCGATGTCCGCCCAAGCTCACGGAGCAGTCGAGGTTGCGAAGGGCGACCCGCAGACCGCGCTGCAGGCCCTCCGGCGCGCGGAGCAAGCGTGGCAGGAGCTCGAAGCGCCATACGAGGGCGCACGCGTTCGCGTACTGGTGGCACGAGCCTGCCGGGCGCTCGGGGACGACGACTCGGCAGCCCTTGAGCTGCAGGCCGCGCGTGCGGTATTCGAACGCCTCGGGGCCGCACCAGATCTGGCGCGCGTCGACACGCTGATCTCCCATGCATCGTCGCATCACCCCAGCGGGCTGACCCCTCGCGAGCTGCAGGTGCTCCGCCTGGTGGCCACCGGGAAGACGAATAGGGTGATCGCCACCGAGTTATTCCTCAGCGAGAAGACGGTGGAACGGCATGTGAGCAGCATCTTCACCAAGCTCGACCTCGCGTCGCGAGCCGGAGCCACCGCCTACGCCTACGAGCATCAGCTCGTCTGAAGGCGTGAGGGAAAGCACTCACCTGACCCCACAAGATCGAGGGATTCTTCCGATGCGCTCCTGCCCCATCCCCCCTTACGGTTGCCCTGCAGCGCACACAGCGCCGTAGTGCAACAAGGAGGCCGTGATGGACCGAGCATCCGTACCTGCAGTAGTTACTCCCGCGAACACCGAACAGCGCGAGCGCTGGGCGCACGAGGGCAAGTTCTGGGTCCTCGAGGCCGAACGGTTCGACGCCATGAACGGCCAGTTCGGCCTCGCCATGCTGGAGGCCGCGGGGCTGCGCTCTGGCGAGCGCGTGCTCGACGTGGGCTGCGGCAACGGCCAAACGACCCTGCAGGCGGGCGAACGCGTGGCACCCGGGGGAGTAGCCGTCGGCGTGGACATCGCCGCGCCCATGCTTGCGCACGCCCGGACGCGTGCGCAAAGGGCCGGTGTGGACAGCGTGCAGTTCCTAGAGGCCGATGCGCAGACGCATGCGTTCGAGCCGGGGGAGTTCGGCGCGGTGATCAGCCGCTTCGGAACGATGTTCTTCGAGGATCCGGTGGCTGCGTTCACGAACTTGGGACGTGCGGTTGGATCAGGCGGACGACTGGCCATCGTGTGCTGGCAGGATGTCCTGAACAGCGAATGGACCGCTGTCATCGGTGGCGCGGCGGCCGCTCACCTGGGATTTCCCGACTTCGGCCCGCCAGGAGCGCCGGGGCCCTACGCGTTTGCAGATCGTGATCGGCTCGAGCGAACTGTCACCTCGGCCGGCTTCGGTGACGTCACCATCGAAGCGATCACCAAGCCGATGCGGATGGGCGACGATGTGGAAGATGTGATTCGCTTCTTCACTTCGCTGGACCTCGTCCGGGAGTGGTTCGCCAGCAAGCCGGAGGACAAAGTTGCCCAGGCGATCGACGCTGTCCGGGAGGCGGCCGCTCCGTACGCCGGACCCCACGGCGTCGTGATGACCGGAACGGCTTGGCTGCTGACGGCTCGCCGCTGACTTTCCTTAGGGCGGGGACACAACTCGACGTGCAACCGCTGGAACGCGGCTTGACGTGATCACCGGTGAGTTGGGAACAGTGGTGTTCCAGGTTACGACGCGGACGAGGTTTTTCCACGGGCCAAGGGTCAGACCAGCGTCCCACAGGGCAGCGGGTCGAAACTTCGACACAGGAGCAGAAATATGGCGCCGGTGATTCCGAGCAGAATGACAGCCGAGATCGAAGGGGATTTTGTGGTCTTCCTAATTGGGATGCGCATCAACAAGCCATGGAAGATTCACAAGTGGCTGCCGGTGTTTCTCGCGATGCCTCGGATGCTGAAGGAACTGGAAGCGCACCGCGAGAGCGGTTTCCTCGGGCACGTTATGAGCCTCGGAGTGATCGTTCAGTACTGGCGATCGTTTGAACATTTGGATCGTACGCGCGCGGTAAGGACCAGCAGCACTGGCCGGCCTGGATGGCCTTCAACAAGCGGACAGGCAATAGCCGCGGGGATGTCGGAATCTGGCATGAAACATATCTGGCTCGCGCCGGTGAATACGAAACTGTGTACAGCGGGATGCCGCCCTTCGGCCTCGGGAAGGTGGGCAAACTGGTTCCGGTGAGCGGCCGACGAGAGTCGGCAAGAGGAACGATTCGTTGGTTGGTGCCCGGTCACCCGAACCGGCAAGCGACACGAGCGCTCTTCCTTCGACTACCTGGCCGTTGTGACCTACAGCCACGCGCTACTCGGACCGATGTTGCCCCTCGTCAGACTCCACGCGCGAGGCGTCTGGCGAGCATCATCTCCGCCAAGCCCGGTGTTGGTTGGCAGTCGAATCCTCTGCATGTTGACATCCCAATCGGCGGACGGGCGGACAGTTCTGCCAAAATAGGCGCGACTTAGTTAGGGTCGCCCGGGTTCGTTCCCTCGGCGGAAGTCCAGCCGCCTCAGAGGTGGTGGATGCGGTAGCCGGGACCAGCGATCGTAAGCCCGTGAGACCGAGTGCTTTTGGCCCGAGAGGCACCGTAGAGAAAGAGCCCGAGTTGGCGTGCCTCCCTTCGCAGTTGCTCCCATTTCGCAGAGGGCATCCGCACGGGAATGACCTTGTTCAGCGGGCGCTGAACCTCCACCTCGATTGCTTCGTCGATGTCTTCCCGGGCTTCGCCCGGATTCGATCCGCTGCACTTCTCCGTCGATTCCCGGCATGCTACCCTCCCGCTGAGCGGCGATACAGCCGCTGCTCCTGTTCGGTCATCTCCCGAGCGGTGACGACTTTCCACACACCGCCAGCCAGTTGCACCAGCACGATCAGGAGGTAACGTCCTGCCTCCGCGCGACCGAAGACCTTGTATCAGTACAGTAGAAATACAATCGGCTCACCCGGAATCCGGGTGAGCCGATTCGTTGAAGAGTGTCGCGGGCGAGGTCTAGGGCATGCCCAACCCGAGGCCGAAGTAGTACTGCCCCGTCTTCTCCCACCACACCGGTGAAACAAATAGATGCTGGCTCGCCGTCCGGATGTCCCGGAGGCGGCGTTCCAGCTCATGGCCGGAGTAGATGGGCGTCGTGCCGGCAATTGTGAAGAGCCGGTCGACGGCCTGGGAGCAGGAAGCTCCGACGTTGGCGCAGGCGAGCCTGCGTCGCGCCTCTAGCTCCGGCGGAACGGGATGGCCCGCCTTGACCGAGGCCATCATCTCGTCGGCCACCTCGTAGAGGAAAGCGCGCGCAGACTGCACCAGGGCCTCGACGCGGGCTAGTTCGGCGTGGATCGTAGGTCTCGTGGCCAGGCCCGTCTGGCTGAAGGTTGGCGTCTTCGCTTTCGCCAAGTCCACGAAGGCGTCGATGGCTGCACGCGCGATGCCCGGTAGGACGGCGGTGATCGCCATGGCGAACATCGGCAGCACGCCCAGGTTATAGAGTGCTCCGCCCACCTGGGGTGAGGCGGTAAACACCGAGAATACGCGCTCCTCCGGCACGAACGCATCGTTTACCGAGAAATGGGTGCTGCCCGTCCCACGCATTCCCAATGAGTGCCATGTATCAAGGAGCTCGCAATCCTGTCGGGGCAGGAACATCGACTTGAAGTCCGGCGCGCCATGAGCATCCATGCGAGGAATGTCCCCGTCGAAGACCATGGAGACGATCCCCAGCCACTGCCCATGCTGCGAGCCGCTTGCCAGCGGCCAGCGTCCGCTTAGCCGGTATCCGCCGTCGACCGGCACAGCTCGGCCGACCGGCGCGCTCGCGCCGGGGAGTATGACGTCGGACCCGGTGGCATAGATCTCGCTGGCGGTCTCTGGTGCAACAAACGCGGTAAGCAGCGTTCCTGCGCCCGCGGTGGCAAAGATCCAGCCGGCGGCGCTGTCCAACCGCGCGATCCTCTCTGCTGTGCGCATGAACAGCGGCACGTCGACCTCGCTACCGCCGTACTCCTTCGGTGTCCACAGCCTGAGTAGGCCGGCTTCCCGCATCGCGGCCACCACCGCGTCTGGCAGCCGGCGCTCCTGCTCCGCCTCCTCGCGATGCTGCTCGATGGTGGGGCGAATCTTTGCGACTGCGTCCAACAGCTGGACTTCGGTCGGGTCTGCTATCTGAGTCATTGATGCACTCCTCATTGCCTCGTAGTCCGGAAATCGCTGCCAGCGTGAGGTGCCCGCCGCGGTCCTAGGGAAGAGGCTGAACTTCCTGGATATCCTCAGGGGCCAGGGTGATGCCGATCGCCGCGTGCGAGTTGCGCACTGCTTCGGCATCTGGCGCCTCGGTGTAACAGTAGGTCTCTCGAGGGCCGACGAAAACGTTGATTCCGCGCTCGCCGAACTCGTCCAGCTCGCCACTGACCAGGCGCTGACGGATAACCGTAACGACCTCGGGTGGCAAGTTCGGGTTCGTCGCGTGGTGATCGATGAATCTCGGCATGGCCGGTCTCCCTTCGCTGTGGTCTTCCACTCACGACGATACGGATTGCTTGCGAGGGCGGCATCGAACGGAGATACCAACTTTCCACGCCGATGCCGTGGTTCATTCGTACCAGGGGACGGATCAGACCAGGCCGTGCTCGAACGCGAAGGCGGCGGCTGCGGTGCGTGATGACACGTCGAGCTTGGCGAAAATGTTCTGGAGGTGGCGGCGGACCGTGTGGCCGCTGAGGAAGAGGTCGGTTGCGATCGCCTGGTTGCTCTTGCCGGCCGCGACGAGGCGTAGGACCTCCACCTCCCGAGGGGTCAGCGTGTCCAGCTCGGTGCGGGGTGTTGACAAGACTGCAACCCGGCCTAGGTCGGGTCGGGCGCCGAGCTGCTGAAAGATCTGGCGTGCGGCATCCAGCTCGACCTCAGCGCTGTCCGCGTCGCCGAGTCTCCGACAGGCGAGCGCGATGAGGACCCGGACACGCGCCGCGTGGTAGGGAGCCTCGAGCGCGTACCACTGGGTCCACGCCTTTCGCAGTGTGCCGAGTGCGCCCGGAGCGTCGCCCTCGGCAAGGAGGACGGCGCCCGTAGCGTGGGCGGACAAGGCATGGAGAAAGGGGGCCTCAAAGTTGGCAGCAATCGACGACAGCTCGTCGGCCGATGCCCGAGCCCCCTGGACGTCTCCCGTAGCGAGCAGTATCTCCACCCGGGCGGGAAGCAGGTTCGCCCTCGGCGCACGGTCCCGCTCCTCGGCAAGGGCGCGGTCGATGGCAGCGACAGCGGCATCGGGGCGGGACTGAGCAAGGCGGAGAAGTGCCAGGCCGGGCTGGGGCATTCTTCCCCAGCGGCTCGACTCACGATACGCCTCTTCAGCCTTCTGGAAGTCCCCGCGGAGTCGGTAAAGCTCCCCCTGTTGGTAGTATGCGGCGCCCAGCCAGGTTCGCCCTGCCGTGTGGGGGAGCCGCTCGCAGGCTCGCTGGGCTTCTTCCATGGCCGCCGGCCACGCGCCCTGAAACTGCATGATCTCCGCGCGATGGACGAGGCACTGGCCGCGGTAGGGGACTAAGCCCGGCTGGGTGTCGCACCAGCGGCTCAACGCGGCGGTCCAATCGTGGGCGCGTCGGAGATCGAAGATTTGTTGACAGGTCTCGATAACGGCGCAATAGACGATCCCGACACATAGCGGCGATAGATCGCCGCCCGTCGCGGCGACCATTACCTCATCGAGTAGCGTCAGGCCTTGGGCAGTTTCTCCCGCTCGGATCAGCGCCTGGCCGCGCCCGAGGCGGCCGTTTGCGATGAGATCCGGATCGCGGAAGCGCTCGCCAATGGCGATGACCTGTTCGAAGGTCGCACAGGCGCCAGCGGCGTCGCCCGCCCACATCAACTGCAGGCCGACCGGCACGAGCAGGTACCCCTGCTCGACGCAGTCGAGCTTGCCATCGTCGAGGAGCCTACGGCCGCGGGCGAGCCAGCCGTCGCTGCGAGCCTGCTCTCCCTGCACGAGCAGCAAGAAGCCGAGCCAATACGCGCAGCGGGCGGCTTGCTCTACGCTCCCCCGGGCGAGAAACGCGGAATGCGCTCGGGCCCAGATGTCCTCGCTTTCAGGATCTCGGCCGACGAGGTGAGCGGCAACCGCGAGGCGCTCCAGGTCTTCGGGCTCTAGTGAAGTCTCGACCGCGGAAAGCTCGGCGTATGCATCCGCCCACTGATGCCGTTGGAACGCCTCACGGCCCCGGGAGAGTCCATCGGTGTTGTCCGATTGCTTTTCCATTGCTCGTTCCTCGGCCTACAAGGCTCGATCGACAGTCGTCGCGGGGGAAAATGCTATCAGACTGAGTGCTGAGCGCTGAGTTACTCATCACTCAACACTCAACACT
>Ga0184637_10000681_pt1 | contig 24641 bp, 27 predicted proteins | sample PLM3_127_b2_FD_133143 | JGI IMG/M metagenome (GOLD analysis project Ga0184637, IMG submission 133143) | Groundwater sediment microbial communities from an aquifer in East River, Colorado, USA - PLM3_127_b2 | ecosystem: Environmental > Terrestrial > Soil > Riparian zone | place: USA: East River... | reverse complement strand
CTCAGGGTACTAAAGCAGAACTAGAGCAGGTGATTCACTGGACAGCCAAGGGGAAGATTAAACCACTGATTAGTATAGTTCTTCCGTTCTCGGATATGGCAAAAGGACACACCATGATGGCAAATGCAGAACAGATTGGTAAGATTGTGACAACACCTCAAAAACTCTAACTTTTTATTTTTTAGTTCCTAAATGTTCAGGAGTTTATTGTTCATTCCTGGAAACAATGAAAGATTCTTAAAGAAATCAACAAGTCTTCATCCAGATATACTGTGTTTTGATCTAGAAGATTCCGTACCCTCAAATGAAAAGGAAGCTGCGAGATGTTTAGTCGCAGCACAACTTGCGTCTCAAGAAGAGGACAAGTTATCACCGATTTATGTCAGAATCAATTCAGTAGATTCCGGTATGATTGACGGTGATCTTGAAAGCGTTATAGGAAATGAATTGGACGGTATTGTTTTACCAAAGATTAGTACCAGTAAAGAAGTAATGCAAGTGATTGACAAAATTCACATGATTGCATCAAAAAGAAAATTAACCTCGAGAATCCAAATCATCCCTTCAATAGAAACAGCAAAAGGAGTGGTTAATGCCAATTCCATTGCTTCAGCCCATGAAGACGTGGTAGCTTTGGTGTTTGGTGTTTTTGATTATTTATATGACATGGATATTGACTCTGAATATGATGAATCTATCAGTTACAACTATGCTAGATCAAAAATTCCCGTAGATGCAAAAGCTGCTGGAATAGATGCGTTGGACGGCATTTGGCAAAAAGTCAGCGATCTTGATGGCCTGGCTATGGATGCTACAGTTGCAAAAAATCTGGGTTATTCTGGCAAAACATTGATTCATCCTTCTCACATTAATCCCGTTCATGATATTTTTCTGCCCACCAAGAAACAAATAGAGTGGGCAAAAAAAGTGTTAGCATCTTTACAGGATTCTATTGAAAAGGGAAATCCAAAAGGAGCAATACTTTTAGATGGTAAAATGATAGATGCCGTACATTACAAGCAAGCAAAAGCCGTATTAAAAGCAGCAAACCAATAAAATATTTAGTCAACTGAATTGTAGCTACTTTCAGAGGATTTGCAACTTATCTAAAAAATAATTTTCAAGGTTAACAAGGTTAATCGACGCTTATTAATTCATTCTGCAGTATCAGTGTTGATGAAATTTAGAAAAATTAAAGACAAAAACAAATCAAGTTTGGAGAATAGTGATTACAAAATTGACTAATTCATATGAATCGCTGATGATTGCAAAGACGTGCAAGTCAAATACGTCTTCTGGAAAGGTTATCTATACTCTGGAGAATGCCGACTCCATTACTTATTTGGGTAAAAGGGATATTTTATTGAATCAATTGAGTGCATGTGAGAAATTAATTCCTTATGCAAGGGACAACAACGAACTAGGACTAATCCAGACAGAAATAAATGAATTAAAACTAATGTTGGATCTAGTGGTATAAACAAATTGACTTTTTGTATCTGTCTCCGTGGTTCTTGATGCTTCAGCAAATATAGGGTGAAAATCAAATTCCTAGAATACAGTCTATATACTGAACAGCTACAATCTAATGTAGTGTCCAGTTCACAATCACACAGAGATAGAATCTACATAGTTCGAGACATAATTATGAAGCTTGTTGAATACGGCCAGCTTAACCAGACTGCCCTGGTTAGTTTTTGTGGACTGAACTTAAAGAAGCATAGATCGATATTTGACAAGATGGAACTCAATGGTTTGATCTTTAGAACTGAAAAAACTTTAGGAAAAAGAACGGTAACTGTCTATAGCGCGACTCAAAAGGGGTTGGAATTTTGCAGAAGTATAATAGAGCCGTACGAGAAACTTTTTCCAAGACCGGCTGATGGTAATGGACGCTAATTCTGTTCTATTATCCGATAACTGAATTATAGTTCCTGATTGTTGGTTAATCGGAATCCTCGGTGAAGCTGTATTCGGATTCGATGCTCTTGCGAATTTCTTCTTTATTGGTCAGATAATTGGCATATCTCTTGTTCCAATCACTAATCATACGATATTGCCGTAAACCTGCAACAATCCATACAGAAGAAATAGCAATTACTGATCCGAGTAATATTATTAACACAAACCCAAAATCATACTCGTTTTGAAGAATGGTAAAGAATGAAGAATGAGTTATTAAAAATGCAGAGAGTGCAATTGCAAGTGGAGCTAATATGAGAGCAGATACAGAAACACCCTTGAGGATGCTCTTTATTCCCGATATTTGATCGATAAAACCATCTATCAAACTCAAGATATCAGTACTGTTTGAACTGATATTTCCTTTATCATCTTGAGACTGCGTCATAATCACCAATACAATAAACTGTATTATTTACATTCTGGTCAAGTCGTTCAACGGTATCCCTTAGGAAATTTATCATTTTTCTGCTCCAACAATGTCTTTATAAGAACTAACTGAATGGAAATACTGGTAATGAATTAGTCTCTCCATGGAATTATGAAAATTGTTCATTTTACACTCACATTGCAAATCAAGGTTTTAGTTAATTAACTTGAGGTAACATAGTTCAATGAGGGTTATATCATTGAATTGATTTTCAAATAATAATTTCTAGTTTACAGCTTTGAAATGACTGTGCGAACACGCTAGAGCAAGTTCGGTCTTTTTGCTTTATAAGCTATAACAGTTATAAAGCAAGGAAAATTATTTGTATGTCAGGTTAGCTGTGTGAAAACCGATCTTCCTTACTATTCTCAATTAGTATCAATAATAAGAACATTAAAAACTATGAGATGGAATCTAGATTTTACTTATTTCAGAAAGTGGATACTAATAGGTTTTCTGTTAGGCGTAGTTGCGGGTCTTGGTGCAATCGCGCTTTTTCTATCGGTTGAATTTTTTACAGCTTTATTTCTCCAAATAGGAACAGGATATTCTCCACCTTTGCCTGGAGGATTCCAAGATAATCTTAGCTACACCCTATTTATCGAAAGACCTTGGTTGATACCACTGATTTGTGGACTTGGAGGTCTCTTAGTAGGATTGATAACAACCAGGTTCTCGCCAGAGTCCGAAGGTCATGGAACAGATGCTGTAATAGATGCTTATCATCACAAGAGAGGGAATATTAGAGGAAGAGTTCCTCTTGTGAAAGCTGTTGCTTCCTCTATAACCATAGGAAGTGGTGGAAGTGGAGGAACTGAAGGACCTGCAGGCCAAATTGCGGCTGGATTTGGATCATTGATTGGTAAACTATTCAAATTAGATGAAGATGAAAGAAGAATTGCAGTAGCTGTGGGTCTTGGAGCTGGAATCGGAAGTATATTCAAGATTCCACTTGGAGGTGCAGTCTTCAGTGCGGAGGTATTCTACAGAAGAGATTTCGAAGTTAGGGCTTTAATTCCTGGTTTAGTCGCGTCTGTAACAGGCTATACCGTTTTTGGATTTGTCTTCGGATGGGATCGACTATTTTCGATTCCACTTGATCTGGTGAAATATACTCATCCTGCTTCGCTCATTCTTTATGCCATTGTAGGACTAGCTTCGGCAGCAGTAAGTGTTGGTTATGTAAAGTCCTTTTACATAATAACGGATTATTTTAGCAGAATTCGAATCCCAAAGTATCTAAAACCAGCTGTGGGAGGCGTTCTAGTAGGAATGATTGGGATTGTATTCCCTCAAATTTTAGGCACCTCATATGGATGGTTGCAAATAGCAATTAACAAGGATTATTCTTTGATGCCCCTATACATTCTTGGCACCGTAATTATTCTCAAGATTTTGGCTACTTCATTGACAATTGGTTCTGGTGGAAGTGCAGGTGTTTTTGGACCTTCCATGGTAATAGGAGGGCTGGTTGGAGCGTTCATTGGTACAGCATTTCACTTGATGGGGCTATTTACTTGGATCGATGTTTCGTCTGTTATAATTGTGGCAATGGTTTCGTTCTTTGGAGCAACAGCAAAAACACCAATCTCATCAATTATTATGGGAAGTGAACTGACCGGAGGGTATGCACTTTTGGCACCAATGATGCTAGCTACATTTATCGCATACATCATGTCCGGACAGCATAATTCAATATTTCGAAGTCAGGTACTCAATAGATCCGATTCGCCCGCGCACAGAATGGAATACCAGCGTCCCATCCTGAGTGATCTATATGTAAGAGACGTTATCAAGGACGCGATAAATAAATTATCAAAGGATGTTTCGATTGAAGAAACTCTACAAATAATGAATCGTAACAATAGTAAAATGATACTTGTTGTTAATGACGAAGATATGCTACAGGGTGTAGTATACAAGCACAAGCTATTTGAATTTCCCGAAGAATACCGTAAGACGGTTAAGTTAGAAAGTATAATGATTACGGATCCTTTTTTTGCATATAGCTCTGACTCGCTTCACAATGCACTAGTAAGACTATCTTCAAATGATCTTCAAGAAATGCCAGTGTTATCAAATGAAGAGAACAAGGTTATCGGAATTATTACGTTATCAGATTTAGTAACACTCTATGATAAGGAGGTAGAAAAGATAACCAAGATCATGAACCGTTCAAACATTAATACAAAAAATGATGAAATGAATAATCAGTTTAAAAACAAACCTGTTGACTCAAAAAAATAGTGATATAAACAAATTATTATACAAATGTAATTTGGTGTCGGGACAGGCGAGCAATGAAATATTGAATTGGAAGTGGCTTTAGTATAGAATCAATAAATAGAGAAAAATAAATTAGTTAATAGGTTTATCAATTCTAATCCTGCTTTATTTTTGATGGGGCCTCCACAATTTTTGGTTGTGGGGAAGATACAACTTTACATGGATTAGTCTTAATTTGATGAAGTAATTTCATGCTGTTGTCGACAAGATCCTTGACTGATCTGTCAATGTAACGGGATTTTGAAAATTGGATTACATTATTTTCCATATCCTCTGCGGTCCAACCTCTACTCCAGCCCATAAACGCAAACGGAGGCAATGAAAATCCAAGCTCTGTGAAAAACATCATCATATTTCCTGCAACATGTTGTATATTGTCTTGTCCTCCAGTAATAATAAAACATGCAACCTTATTTTTGACAAGCACACGATCGTGAAGTGTGGTCTGATTTTGTACGCAATTTAGTCGTTCTATCATTTTATGGTATAATGAAGAGGCATTACCCCATCTTATTGGTGTAGAGATAATTACAATATCTGCCCAGAGTATCATCTTTCTATAAACTTCGTTCATACCATCGTTTTCATCCATCTCTGAAATCGAACAGGGCCACGTACATGCCTGTTCATTAATGCTGTAATAACCTTCACAGTGTCTGAATTCAAGATCTCGGAGTCTTAGAAGAACTGTAGATGCCTTGTATTTTTCCTTTGAATAGGACAGTGCCTTATTTAGCGATATTTCAGAGGTAGAGTCTCTTTTCAAATTATCGTTCATATTTGTAGTAGATATTCCCAGAATGTTCAATGAGTTCGTTGTGGTCTGATATTCAAGTTCTATTAGATCCTTCAACGGGCTGTCATATTTTTTCTTAGATGAATAAACGATAGGTTGACTTGAAACAAAGATCTTTCCATTAATTATTCTAACATCAAAAACAGATTGTTGTTCATCATATCCAGGAGGTGCCTTTCCGTTCGAGATATTATATTCCCATCCATGCCATGGGCAAGTAACATAAAAGCCATCGTATTTTTTTTCTATCTTTCCCTTTGCAAGTGGACCACCCTTATGCAGGCAACTATTGCCCAATGCAGTAATCCTATTATGAATCTTAAATAACGCAATATCTTTACCCTTTACGGAAATTACTTTACTTGTTCCATTTGCTAATTCGTCTTCCCTAATGGTCTCTACAAATTCCATGGAAATTATTGCAAATTGAAGTTATTATAGTATACCTAATCACAGAGAAGATGATAATTTCATGAGGTATTGCAGATATAACCTTACTTACCACAGATTATGAAATATTTTTATTTGCGATAGCAATTGTTTATCAATACTTTATGTTCACTGGTATCGTAGAAGGTACTGGAATTATCAAATCAATGGTCAAAATAAATGACAATGATAAAGCCGCCGACAATAGGATTGAAATAGATCTGAGAAAATTGAGCAAGGGTCTAGAAGTAGGTGATAGTGTAAATGTCAATGGAACATGCCTCACGGCAACACGGATTTTGAAAAGCGTAGTATATTTTGAAGTCGTAAAAGAAACCATGAAACGGACCGCTTTAGGAAACTTGAAAGTTGGAGATCAAGTAAATCTAGAAAGGAGTTTGAGGATAAACGATAGACTTGAAGGGCATATTGTCTTGGGTCATGTAGATGGCGTTGGAAAAATAGAGGATATCAAGAAGATTCCCTCTGAGACCAAAATGTGGATAAATGTGAGCAAGGAGATTTCAAAGTATTTGGTACCAAAAGGGTCTGTTGCCCTAGATGGCATAAGCTTTACCATTGTTGATGTCTCAGGCACAAGATTTTCAGTTGCCTTGGTTCCTCATACACTGGCCGTTACCACATTTAAAAATAAACAAAAAGGAGATAAAGTTAATATTGAGGCAGACATTTTAAGCAAGTATGTCACAAAATTATTACCACGTTATTAGTTATTACCAGAATATCAGTAAACTTTTTAATTGTAGATAGTGTTTTGAAACACGTGAAATCAATTGAAGATGCCATACGGGCCCTAAGGGAAGGGAAATTTATCTTGATTCATGATAGCGAATCTCGAGAAAACGAGGTTGATATGGTGAAATCTGCTCAATATGTTAACCCACGCGATATAGCAACAATGCGAATTGATGCTGGTGGACTAATTTGCTTGGCCATATCCGGCGAAATTGCATCAAAGCTAAATTTGATATTTATGCATGATCTGCTTCATTTGGCCTCCAAGAATAACTCCTCCTTGTCTAAAATGATAAGCTCTATTGCCCCCTACGGTGACCGACCTTCATTTTCAATTACCATAAACCATATTGATACCTTTACAGGTATAACAGATAAAGATAGAGCACTTACAATTATGAAAATGGCAGAAATATGTTCTGACATAGATAATTATGGCAGATACGAATTTATTAAGAAGTTCCGATCTCCCGGCCATGTACCTTTACTTATTGCTGCAAATGAATTGCTTAAGGAAAGATCTGGTCATACCGAGTTATCTATTCAATTAATGAAATTGGCGAATTTAGTCCCAATAGCCGTAATTTGTGAAATGCTCGATTCTGAGACGGGTGGCGCATTAACAGTTGACAAAGCAATGGAATATTCTTCAAGATTTAACATCCCATTAGTCGAATCCCTTCAAATTAAAGAATCATGTGTGAATTGAAAATATTTTGAGCAAAATAGGATTAGCTATAGTCGTAGCTGAGTTTAACAAAGAGATCACTAATGAAATGCTTAAAACAGCCATATCGCATTCAAAGAAGTTAAACATGCATATTAAAAAAATATGTCATGTACCCGGAACATTTGACATGCCTTTAGTTGTCGAAAAACTTTTGAAAAAAGAACAAATTGATGTGGTAGTCACGTTAGGTGCAGTCATAAAGGGAGAGACAGGCCATGATCAGGTTATAGCAAATAACACTGCTAGATTACTTTCCAATCTTTCTTTAAAGTATCAAAAGCCAGTCACACTCGGAATTACGGGACCGGATATGACACTAAAGCAGGCCAAGCAAAGAGCCAAAATTGTTCCAAAGAGAGCAGTCGAAGCTGCACACAAAATGGTAACGAGATTGTTAGAATTGGAAGACAATAAGGGCAAGGGTAGTCAACAATGACAATTCAAATTACCATAATAAAGATCGAAGGTTATGGTCCATGGACATTAAAATTGGGAAGCGATAGGGAGGCCCAGTTACAAATATTTCAAGCAAGTTTCTATAGCGATTTGCAAAATCTTTTCAATAAAAGGAATTGTATCTTATACTTTAACAGATTTGATGAATTAATTGCAATTAGTAACGGATTATCCATTAATGATCACTTATTTATTGAACAGGAAATTAACGATATGTACAAAGGCATTGAGATTTCAATGGCTATCGGAGCAGGCGAAACTCCTTTGGATGCAAACATTGCAGCGCACAATTCACGTAAAAATAAAAGATTGGTAAACAAAAGCAAGTTAGTATATGCAAGTGAACAAATCCAATTAAAGGATAATAATTCAGCAAAATCACCCATGGATATGTTCGCTCAAGTATTACACATCGATATAGATAATTCCACCAAAGTTAGTAATATGCTATCCCCATATGAAAATACAGCAAGAATCATGGAGATGTTTTCAAAGATTATTGAGATGTTTATCGAGCAAAAATCCATGACATTTTTTCTTGGTGGTGATAACTTTATGGTTATTTCTAATACTGTTTCTAAAGAGAAAGTATCCGAAATAATTAATAAAATCCAAGACTCTCAAAATATCAAGCTAAACTGTGGGATAGGTAGAGCTGCTACCGGTAGAAAAGCAGTCCAAGCTGCAACAGAGGCCTTGGATACAATCCGAAGTCTTAGAGATAAAGGCATACTTCAACCTGTATATGAAATAGAATGGCAGTAACTATTAGCAACATTAGTCTATTCATTGGCGAAAATCTTGAATACATTGATAAAGGTTATGTAGTAGTCAAAAATGGAATAATAGAAAGTGTTGGCACAGGAGATTATAAGGGAAAATCCGATGGAGCAATTTATGATGGAGAAGGCATATTAGCAATTCCTGGATTTATTAATGCTCATACACACATTGGTGATTCCTTCGGAAAGGACATAGGAGTTGACTCGGCATTTGAGACGAGGATCCATCCGATTTATGGTATCAAAAATAAGATCTTGCGAAAGAGCGAAAGAAAGCATTTAGTCAATTTTATGAGAAGTTCTGCAATGTCCATGATGAGAAATGGAATAGTTGCATTTGCAGATTTCAGGGAGGGGGGACTTGAAGGAATAGATCAAATTAAAGAAGCAATATCAGGATTATCGATAAAAGGTATTGTTTTGGGGAGACCAGAATTTTACCATGACATATCGAAAGATTTTGTCAAAAATCCAAAATTGCCACCAGATGTAATAGAACTTGTTTTTCAGATTGCCAATAGAGCTGATGGGTTAGGCATAAGTGGAGCTAATGAGAACACAGATAATTCATTGAATCACTATGGAAAAGTAATCCATAAAAATTCTTTGAAAAAAAAATTTTTAATAGGTATTCATGCTGCTGAATCACTTGAGACAACAAAGAAATCAATCACCGTAACAGGGAAAAGCGAGGTTCAAAGAATAGTATCAAAGCTCTTGCCAAATTTTGTTGTTCATTTAACACATGCATCTGATGTTGATATTGAACTTGTTGCAAGAAAAAAAATTGGAATTGTTGTTTGTCCTAGAGCAAACGGCACTCTTGGTGTTGGAATACCAAGAATTGCCAAGATGTTAAGTTCAGGATGTTGTGTTGGTATTGGTACAGACAACATTATGATTAATTCTCCGGACATGTTTCGTGAATTAGATTATGTCTGGAAAGTGTCCAGGACATTGGCGGATCGGCCAATTCCTGCACGAGAGATCTTAAAAATGGCCACAGTCAACGGAGGAAAAATACTCGACATAAATTCTGGAGCCATAATGACTGGCAAGTCTGCAGATATTATATTTATCGACAAAAACAATTTGGATATTTCACCCATGCATGACCCTCATGTTTCCGTAATACATAGAGCAAATGCAAACTGTATTCTCAATGTTATGATAAATGGTAAATTTATAGATGGAGATGAATTTGGTTGTATGTAATCCTAAACGCAGCAATGTCAATAGATGGTAAGATTACTACTAGGAAAAACGATTCGTCAATTTCTTCCAAAATTGATTGGGTACGTGTCCACAAGTTAAGGTCGACTGTCGATGGTATCGTGATTGGGATATCAACTGTCTTGAAAGATGATCCTATGTTAAATGTAAGATACGCCAAAACGGTAAAGAATCCCGCAAGAATTATTATTGATTCAAAAGCAAGAATTCCATTAGATTCTAGGATTATGAGGTCATCAAAGAAAATTCAAACATTCGTGGCCGTAACCCATGATGCTTCTTTAAAGAAAATTAAAGAAATAGAAAAGAAAGGCGCCAAAGTATTAGTCACAGGTAGAGAAAAAGTGAACATCATAAATCTATTCCAACATTTAGAAAAGTTAGGTCTCAAAAAGGTACTCGTCGAGGGAGGAGGAGAAATTAACTGGTCTGTCTTAAAATTGGGTCTCGTCAACGAATTAATAGTTACGATTGCACCGATAGTAATTGGCGGCAGAAATGCAAAGACATTAGTTGAAGGTGAAGGAATTTCCTACATCTATAATGCAATTAGAATGAAGCTGGTAAAATCAATAATACAAGACAAAAAAGAAATTGTTTTAATTTATAGGCTACGATGATATTTCTTCTTTGGAGCTAATATCCAATAAAATCTGTTCTATCTTGTATCTTAAAGCATCTTTAACATTTTCGTTGTTTACCATATTTAGGGGATTTTTGCAGTTTGGACATTTGAAGAATAGTTCCATTGCGTAATCGAATTTTATTCTTGGACAATTTGTACTCCCACAATGGTAAAATTCCGAGGATTCTTCATATTCCAATCGTTTCTGAAGCCTGTCCAGAATCTTTTTTTTCTGATTTTCTATAAAGTTTTCCGCTTGATCTCTTTTTGCTCTCCACCGATATACAAACCATCCTTTTTTTTCGTCCTTAACTCGAATACCAGTAATTAGTGCTTTACCAAACATGTCATACAACACCTTTCTGATTATATTAATTCGCATTCCCGTAGCACCGGCTATTTCTTCATCAGTAGCATCTTCTGTATTCAGTAGGGCCCTTGCAACTTTATGATATTCTTCCCCGCCTATCAGATTGGCTATCTTGACAAATGGATCTTCATTTTCGGTTGAGTGCATTCACATTATGATACGTCTTTTTTAGTTATATATTTACCGTCAATCTGCGTAAGAACCTATTTTTGATAAACATGTAGAATGGTTTCAAGTTCTAAATTGCCTAATCATAGCAAATGAAAACTATCCTATATCAGTATATGTTATTTCAAATGGTATAAAAATGATATTTCATGTCATTAATAAATACTCAAATTCCTAGAATAATCGCAATTTATTCGAATATTTAATTCAATTTTATATTAGTCATATATCAGTACTTATCATAATATAGAATATTTACTACATGGTGGGTTCTTTAATTACTTTGAGGCCACCATCTTCTGTCATCTCTATACCCATTATTTCTAGAATTCTTTTGGCATCAGTCTCCCTTTCTCTCCCAATAATGTTCCTCGCCATTTTTAGCCTATATCTTGGTATCCAATGCTGTCCTATCTTATATTTACCACGAAGATCAACCGGAACAACTTTCAAAACCGCAACTTCCCTAACTGATTCCATGTTCGAAGAAAGAGGTTCATAGCCTCCCTCTTTTTGGTATTTCTTCATTAATGCATTCAAAGCAATTGCCTTTTCATCGGTATTTTGAACAACAGATGCCGTTCCTTTGATAACTACGCTAATGTACAGTGTATCAGCCTGTGAAGCGTCGGTAGGATGAAAATAATACGATGGCAAGAAACAAACATAAGAATCAACCTCAAATCCGACCTTTGGGTTTCTTTTGATGTTTTGAATTTTTTCTCCGATTGGGTAAGAGTGCATATATATTGAACCAAAATGTTTAGTATCTGACTGAGTATCAATCTGATTATTCTTAACATAGGCAAAATTCATTGGTATTATCTGCGGATAGCCATTTTCATCAATAGACGCAACTCTACCAACTTTTTCTTCATTGAGAAAGTTAATGATATTAGAGAAAGATTTTATTTCTAACTTTGGTATAAGCTGCACATAAAGATCTGGTCTGCAGTAGTATAATTAAATTACTAAATTTATTTTTCCTTTTTTCAGCCACGCAACAAGTTATCCGAAAATTTTTTAATCGTCATCTTTAACCATAAGTATGAAAGGTAATAAAACGGCACTGGTTACCGGATGTTCTTCTGGAATTGGATATGCTACTTGCCTCTTACTGGCTCGTAACAACTTTAAGACATACGGTTCTGTGAGAGATTTGTCGAAAGCTAAAAAAATTCAAGAGGTGATAGATAAAGAAAAACTCCCTCTGAAAATAATAGCTCTTGACGTAAACGATCCAGAGTCTATTAGTAAAGCTATTCGAGACATTCTTTACGATTCGGGAAAAATCGACGTTCTAATCAATAACGCAGGTTACGGTATGTTTGGTCCGATTGAAGATATTACAATTGAGGATGTCAAGCTACAATTTGAGACCAACTTTTTCGGAGTAATCAGACTTATTAAGGCAATAGTTCCTATAATGAGGAAACAAGGATATGGAACCATTGTTAACATTAGTTCAATGGTCGGGAGATTTGGAGTTCCCCTTAACGCTGCATACGTGTCTAGTAAATTTGCAATAGAAGGTCTATCTGAATCTATTTCGTATGAATTATCGGAGTTTGGAATAAAGGTTATAGTAGTTGAACCTGGAGTTGTACAAACTAATTTTTTTCAGAATCTAAAGATCAAGGGCATTGATACCAAGTCGCCATATTATGAATTAATGAAAAAGAGAGTTTCATTCCTAAAAACTGCAATGAAAAATAGCCCTACTTCTAGCAGTCAAGTAGCAAATACCATACTACATGCGTTGAATTCTAAGTATCCTGATTTTAGATATGTGATTGGAATAGACGCCAAGAATTCTATTCAAAAGAAAGAGTCTCTATCCGATAGAAAATTCATGAAATGGGTAAGTGATGGCATATTTCAGGCAAAGCCCTTTTCAAGATAATGACTCCATGTCATGGAGCCTTATCAAAATATTTACGTACTCCAACAATTACGGGATCAAGATACCTTGAAAATGAAATTGACAAAAGCGAAATTCCAACACCAAGCAATATACCTCCTACGACATCAAACAAAAAATGATCACCTACGTAAATTCTTGAAATACATACGAGTGCTGCTTCAACTGCCAGTATTAACGAAAATAAGAGCTCCTTTTCCTTTCTGAACAATATTAACAGAATCGCTGCACCGCCACTAACGATAGAAGCATGACCCGAAGGATACGCAAAATCATTCTTTGGAAGAATATCAAGCTCCTGGACTTGGATTGATGGACGAGGTCTTTCAAAAAGATACTTGAATAATGTGTTTAGAGGCATAATTATCAAAAAAGAAAATACTATGATTATAGCAATTTTTTTCCCTTTCCACCCCGTAAAAATACTCATAAACACAATTACAGCTGCCCAAACTATTTCTCTTCCATATGTTGACAACACTATCATAAAGTGATTTATTAGATTGGAATGAGAATTATAGATAAAAGACGACATTGCTTCATCAAATTCAATAACTCCCTGGTTTTGATATCCTACTTTAGGCGAAAGCATTACACCCATTATTATGAATGCAGTAATGCATATGATAGACGTAAAAATATATTTCAACACAACATCATGAGATTAGATACAATATATTTCATTTTAGTATCAAATATCTGATAGTATACTGCCTTTACTTCCAGACAATTCGGCACTATCTGTAGGATAGATTTGCCCCTAAATAATCTTTCGACCTTAGAATTTGAGTATACCTACTTTACTCTTTTTATTTTTCTTCTTTATGATTTCTAAATAAAATCCGACAAACTTGTTTGCTTTGATTTACTTTGTGATTTCCAGTTGAATCTGTTCTCTAATTCTAATTGATGATTTATTTTTTCTATGTTTACGTTTTCAAAAGATAATTTTTCCATCCCCATATTCCCTCTAAACATATTTACAGTCGCAGGACCAAAACCACCGTAATGATTGTTTGCAGCTACTATTCCCGTTTTTACTTCCTTTTCATTTTGACTTACTTCTTTCAGCATATTAGCCCAATTTCTAATCTCTTCAGTTCTGTCAATTTGTATTTTACCAAACTGATTTTCAGCTAACCTACGATCACCTATTAATCGAAGATACACAAAATCGGACGTTACTATTGTAGGAGTTTGCAGTCTATCCATTTGACTCCATACCATTGAAACATTATTATTTTTAAAAAAGTTGTAAGCTAATTCATTAAACCAAGATGGATGTCTAACCTCAACAGCATATCTAAAACTGCCTTCAAAGAAAAAATTATACTTTGTGATATCTTCTAATCCTTCCTTAAGTTGGTAAGATGGAGGTAACTGTATTAGTAACGCCAATATCTTGTCTTTTAGAGGATCCATTCTTTCATAAAATAATTCCAATTCCTTCTCTACATTCTTGAATCTTTTATCATGTGTTATTATTTTAGGAAACTTTGCAGTAAATCTAAAATTATCAGGAGTTCTTCTATTCCAGTTTTTGACCATTAGCTCACTAGGAATATTATAAAAAGTAGAATCAATCTCTACATAGTTAAAAACTTGGGAATAATATGGCAGCCATGACTTATTTTCCATATTTGGAGGGTAAAATGGACCTTACCAAGATGAATAACTCCAGCCGCTGCATCCTGTGTAAAGCTTCAATTATAATCTATGTGGTAAATTTCAATATAAATTAACGAACATTATAACGTTTTTAGAGTGATCAGAACTGATAACACGGTGTAGACCTATTGCAGATCGACTAGTCCAATTGTGAAAGCATTAACCAGAGTCACTATTACTGAAATCAGAACTAATCCATTTGCTACCGTGCAATTCTTATTGCTTAAATCGATGTAAAGGGGCTGGTCGAATGCGTATTGTTTACAATATGAATCCGTGTTAAATAGACAGGTATGATTAATATTTGGATTCTAAGGCATTAGGAAAGTATCGCGACACATTTCATTTGACTTTTTCTATTAAATAGATTTCCTTTAGATCTTCTTTAGTAAATCCTAGTTGTGAAAGGATGGATAATTGTAAGATTAGCTGTAGATCCTTTGTATTCGCTTTCGAGTCATTTGGTCGTTCTTTCTGAATTGTAATAGGTAAATTAACTTTTTTCTTCAATTGCGATATGGACATGTTTACTAATTACTGGCTTCTTACACTGTCAACAAATTCTAGTATAATCACACTCGTTAATGAAAACATAGTTCGTGCACCATCCCTGCTGCCAAATTCCGGAAGCACCTTCCACAGCCCTTAATAGAACCTAATCCCCCCAGATAATCGAATCCAATGTTCAAGGGTCTATTCAAAAAGATGGATAGTTTCTTTTTCGAAGATGACTATGAGAGTACCAAAGAGGAAAAATTCTTTTCAAACGTAGTTGGCTATGAGGACATTAAGAAGTTATTATTAAGATCAATTGTAGGAAGGGAGCCCGTTCACATGCTTTTAACGGGTCCACCTTCATCCTCCAAGACTGTTTTTTTATTGGAAATGTTACGAGGTTTGGATGATGTATATTTTGTAGATGCAGTTGGAGCTTCAGGTGTCGGCATGGTTGACCATTTATTCAACAATAACATAAAGTATCTTTTAATCGACGAGATTGACAAGATGAAAAAAAATGATCAGGCGACCCTACTTAATGTAATGGAAACAGGTATTCTTTCTGAAACTAAATTGGGTAAAACAAGACAAAAAAGGATGAAGTTGTGGATATTTGGTACAAGCAATAATGTTGAACGACTATCTAGACCAATAAGATCAAGATTCATGCAATTGTATTTAGAAGAATATAGCTATGGAGAATTTGTAGAAATTGTCAGGCGACTGCTCAAGAAAAGATATCATCTGGACGTGCATCTAGCAGAAAAAATTGCTTATGCTGTATGGAATACAATGAAGTCTAAGGACATCAGAGATGCAATAAATATTGCAAAATTGACAGAGTCAGCTAGTGACGTGGATTGGTTAATGGATATACAAATGAAATATGCAGGAAAAGGAGTTATTTGAATTAACTTTTGGTAATAGGTTTGTTGCAGTACATCCACAAACTGACTCGTACAAAAATCTTTTTTATCTATCTATTTTGAATCATTAACTAAACTATTTTAATTTTAATTCCTATGTAAAAAATGCGGAAAAAGTCAAAGTCGAAGATATGTTTGTTATTCAGTTGTATTTAACTACCCATTTCATTAATCTTTAAATAATTTTTTGAAGTATTACGTGGCAGTAAATCAACGTTTTGGTGATAATGGGTAAATCAATGTGTATTCTCAATTCACGCTCATTTCGTACACTGTACTGAGGTTTTAATTACCCATTCTGAAAACAATTACACATTCAATTACCCATTTTCAGTTATTATCTACCCATTTTTGACAATGTCCAGCTAATTTTTAACAATGTCCATGGCATGGGTAGTTATTTTTGGCGATGTCCAGCTCAATGGGTAGTTATTTTTGGCGATGTCCAGTACATTGTCCAGCTAATTTGCAGTCATGTCCATACGATGTCCAGATGATGGATAGTGCATGTCCAGATGATGGTAGTGCGTGGGTGGATTAATTTTCAAAATGGGTAGATCAAAACAAAAAAATGGACTTCAAAGCTTCAATATTTTCCACCTGCTAAGAATAATTTAGTTTCACAATTTTGCATCAAATAACCACGCATTAAAACATGGAAATGTAGCACAATTCTTTATTGCTCATTTTATATCATGTTTATCATTCTTCGACATAAGTATTGACAGTTTTCCATGTAAATTAGAATTCTTAGTTTTTAGAGTATCAAACTTCATTGGCAACCTTTGTTTTCTTACTGCTATATTAAGTGAATATTTGATTCTGTAGTCAAAGTCAGGGTGCAGTTCTCTTAATGCATTACATTTGGATAACCAATCTTTTATGATCAAGAAACATTCTTGGTAAGACATTTTCCTAATATTGATAAGATAAGGAGCGAGAATTAGTGCGATAGCGTTCTTTCTATAATCATCTATTGGAGTTTGTAAAAGAGTTTCTACCCAATTTATTTTACTCTTTTCATTTGAAAGTTTAGAGCCATATCTATTTTCTAATCTCTTATGTAATTTCATTTCTTTTATCTTCTGATCAACCAAGTATGCATGAAAAGTGCCCAAAAGCAATCTGACTGGAGGACTATAACCATCCCATTTCTGAATTATGCTTACTTGGTTATCTTTATATTTTGAATTATAAGATCCCGGAATACGTATCATACATGATTTAAAAGATGGATTGTGTGAAAGATCTGATTTGCCGCTTGTCAAAAAAGATTCTGCAAACCTAATGAACTTTAGAGAAGGGTGTTTGAATTGACTAAATTGCTCATATTCTTCGAAGATTATAGAGTCCATTGGCTGGTAGATATGATAACCGTTACCAGTCCACAAGACGGTAGGGCAGCCACTTAATTTAGTATTAATGATTCTTAAACTTGTACATAGTGCTTTTTTCAGGCTACCTTCTGATTTGAAGGTTGATAAATCTAGATCTGCAAATATGAAATTTGGTGGATAACGTTGAATTCCTTTGTATTCAGTATAAGAAGGATAGGCATTAACCCTACAATCAATAAAATTGGATTGCTCATATCGTTAACTAAATTTAGTGGTTCATAATTATCTCTTGTTTATAATGGCCAAAAAGAATAATACTAGAATAGAAAGGGCCATTGAAGGTAACACGATATCGGTAAATGGATTGTCAAATGATATGCTATGTTCGAGGTATTCGTAAAATAGGAAGATACCGAACAGAAGAAATGCTATAATAGCATATATGAGTTTTCTTAAATGTGTGTTTCTATAGGCAGAAATTGACAGAGCTATTAGTATAGCAGCAAAGATGGTTCCGATTATATACAGTATATTTTCTAATATTTCAAATAATCCATTTTCAAGAACAAAAGATTCCAAATTACTCACTACAGCTTACTTATTTTCATCGGCTTCGGATAAAGACAGGAACATTTCAACCAGTCTACTGCTCCATTTACTCCAAAGATTAGGATGGTGTTTCTTTAGCAGTTCGATTATGTATCTAGAATCGATTGAATTATCACGGAGTTTATATCTCTTGAACTTTCCTTCCCTCACTTCGTCTATTAGATTTAGGTCAATCAAACGCCTTACGTGCCAGTTTATAGAAGGTGCCGAGATACCCAATTTTTTAACAATATCAGTTTGTGTGGGATATCTTTGGTCAACAATAAACAGAATTATTTCTCGTGGAGTTTCTTGGTTTAACACTTGAAGGAGAGTTTTCTCATGCTCTTGAAAAGCACCGGATTGAAAGTGTAACTTGTAAAGACCTTGTCTTGTTGATGTAATCTTGCCACCTTTCTGAAGCTGATAAGAATGATACTGGACAGAGCCCATCGATAAATCCAGCTCATTTCTAATCTGACGTAGATAACAACCGGGATTTGTTTGGATAAATCGAAATATTCTTTCTTTATTTGAATTTGATTCCTTTTTTCGCATACCTACCTTGACTCTCCCTGAATAGTCATCATTAAGTCATTTGGTCATTTGGACTATTTATTGATTCCATTTTGTCACTCTATTGTCTTATTTTAATAGTACAATTCTCTAACTATCATCGATGCTTCTTATTTCAAAGTATTAACTCGACTAAGGTACCAGTTAATTCTCTTCTCCAAGAACTCTAACTGTGATTCATTAATTTTTCCCTTGCGAAGTAAAAAATTCAAATCCCTTTGGATTTGTTCTAATTGTTTTATACATTCTTCTTTGTTGTTTTTCGACAACATTTCATATGTATAGTCTATATTTGTTAGATTTCTCTTAAAGGACAACCGAGATTTCTGTCTGTAGAACCAACCCCCGATTGTTGAAACGAGTCCTATTATCACAGAAGTTAATACAATAAACGTTTCAGTCAGAATTGCTCCTTTGAAATTGGCAGTAATAGTTTCATAGCCAGTAACGTTAAAAATTACTGGATTTTCATTTGTATTATTCGTTACAGACCAATGTCCAAAATCATATCCCCTGTCAGGTATCGCTTCACACTTGACAGTCGAATTGATAGGCAATGTAGTAGACTCACCAGCTCCTAGAATGAAATCATTACATTTTACATTTCCCGAATTCTCTGGTTTAATATCAATAAATATTTTAGCAATAATTTTGTCAGTCTTTCCATCAATTGTCATTATTCCATTGGTCCTTGTATTGGTTACGTAAGTGAAATTCGTATTGGGATCTACCGTAAGTTTGCTTGCTATCAGTGGGAACGTTACTTTTAGTGGGATATCAATGAAAGGCTTATTAATTCCTGATGCAATAATTGCCGGCTCCAAAGAAATGTTTTCAGTCACCTTATTTGTTTCTCCATTAATAACGCTAACAGAATTATCCGCCAGATTATTAACATAAATCTTGTTTGTTCGTGGATTAACTGCAATTCCGACTGGGTTGTCTCTTACCTTTATATTGGTTTCAAGTTTGCTGGATGTGCCATTTATAACACTTACAGATTGATTCAAGAAATTTGACACATATATCGTATTGGTTTGAGTATTGATAGCTAGTGCAGAAGGTTTTGAACCAACTGGGATAGTTGATACTAGTGTATTGTTATTTCCGTCTAGAACTAAAACACTGTTCTTGCCTAAATCTGAAATGTATACCTTGTTTTTATGGGGGTTGATCACAATGTCATATGGTAACGAAGCAAATTTTAGTGATTTAATTATGTGATTATCAATTGCGTCAATTACCGTAATCGTCCCAGAGTTTAAATTTGCTACATATATCCAGCTTGTAGCTAAATTGATTCCAATTCCCAAGGGGGATTTACCAACAGGTATCTCGGTAAGTTCTTTATTTGTAAAACCATCAATTACAGATATTGAATTGGAGTCTCTGTTCGATGAATAAATCCTGTTAGAGAACGGATTTACGTCTATATCATATGGGGAGTTGCCAACGTCAATATTTTTTTCTACTATGGATTTTTCAATATCGATTACTGATATTGTATTTGAAAATTGATTAGCAACATAAAGTTTGTTTGTTATCGGATTAATATCAATTCCAATAGGAAAACTTCCCGAAGAGATTATAGGATTGGATTTTAGGGATATTACCTTTTCCTCTTCTTGTGCAGAGATACCTACTAAAAAAGTAGTAAAGAACAATATAATAGATAACGATAAATAAAGAAACTCTGGCAAATAATATTTCAAATAAGCAATTTAGGTTTAATGGATATAAAAAGTAACTACTAGTTATTATCTAGATTTAGCAACAATTAGTTCCTATTGACCCTTTACCGCTAAGATTTTGGCTTAAAACGAAGAATGATTCTAAAAATAATACCCAGAATTAATATGATAACACCTACGATAATGAACATAGAACCATTTAATGTCCACGATGGATTATTGTACATAAATGAGCTCTGAGGACCCAAGAGTGATTTAGATTGTGCCGTAAAAATTAGACCTGCTATTATAAGTGCGATTCCAATAATCTCAACTATTATTTTCATGCTCTACCATATACATATTCAGAACTGAATATGTATACGTTTTCTATTTTCTTAGTAACCTAGTAGGCGTCATAAAAGACGCAAAATTGCCAAATTAAAATTTCTGATTTGTAACGATTAGATAGAACTGTCAGTACCGAATATCTGATGACTAAGTTTTAATACCCATAAGGTCTGCGTCATGGGTGCATGTGCTAGCGCTTGATAAAATATAAACTTAGCAACTCAAATTTAATTATTGGATACCTCTCGGCAATTGTCGCTGCTTTGCTCTTTGGTTCCGTCTCTACCCTAGCAAAACCTATACTGTCAGAAATAGATCCTATTATCCTTTCATCAATCATTTATCTAATCGCTGGAGCATTTTTTACTCCCGGCGCCCTAAGAACACATTCAAAAATTACAACTAAATATTACGCTCTTATTCTAACAAGCGCAATAGCCGGTGCAGCTATCGCACCCATTATTTTCTTTATTGGCTTAAGTCAAAGTACAGCAGCAGACACGTCACTACTTGCGAATGGAGAAACTGTTTTTTCGATTTTATTTGCATTGCTTATTTTCAGAGAAAGATTGAGACCTCTAGGATATATTTCAGTTACAATGATACTGATTGGAGTATTTTTAGTAACTACAAACCTTGATTTTGATAGTTCGTTATTTAGAATGAATATAGGCAATGTGTTGGTTATCTTATCAACAGTGATTTGGGGATTCGACAACAATATTTGTAAGATCATAGCTCGACAAATAGACGTGTCAAAACTTATTCAGTTAAAGGCCCTTATAGGAGGGTTGATACTAATGGGAACGGTCTTCATATTAGGAATTCCTTTCAAGATTCAAAATGAACAATTACTGCCTATTGTCATTTTAGCTGTCTTTGGATTTGCTATATCACTATATCTATATTTACATAGCATAAAGAGAATTGGAGTAGTTAAGGCTTCATCTTTGTTATCTCTGTCCGCCGTATTTGGATTGGTTTTCGCAATCATATTTCTTCATGAAATCATTGGTGTCAGTCAGATCATTGCTATTACGATTATGATATTTGGAATTCACCTAATGTACTCATACGAAAAGAAAGATGAAATTATGCTTAAATGAAATTTTGCAAAGTTGTTCTGGTTATAGATTCTGACTGGTCATTGCAATACTCAGGCGACTAGGTAAAAAATCACAACATAGCTTACATTACTGTCTTGTTTAACGGGACTCTGTTTAACGGGACGCTGAGGAAAAAATCTGTTTCTAGTGTGCCGATTAGAAAAAATGAATGAGAATATTGGTATTATTATTTTCATTTTTGGGTGTGTTATTTTAACACTTAATAATATCGCAATCCTAGGATAGTATAATCTTGTTCCAAGAAATAAAATCAAAGAGTCTAACCGTTGATGAAATTGTACCCAAATGGGCAAATAAAATTAATGCAGTATGGCAAAGGGGATTTCCATTTCCGTTGTCATTGCGATGGTGGAGGTGGTATTTTTCACTCGACAGTCCTGCAAAATGCATTATAGGTGAAGCTCATGGTTATTCATCTCAATATGAAAATGAATGTAATATATGTGACAGTATCGGTTGGGAATTTGGACACTTTTTTCTTATGAGGTCAAGGAAAGATTTCATGGCCAATGTTGAAAAGTTTGTGGCGCACTGGAATGAAAAACACATCTCACAAGAAAAGGTACGGTTAATAGATAATACATAATTTTTTTCTTTTGTAAAACATATCAGAGTATTGTTGTTACCATAAGAATCTGTATAACAGATGTGGTTCTATTATAATAATAGATAATTGAAATAAAATTTTCTAATAAAAATAATTTAATGGTGAAATATTATGATCATATTACCAACACGGTATGATTTTATTAACTATATATCTTTAAAGGATATAAATAATATAATCGATCTCCTTATTTGTCATGCGCCATAATCAATTAAATGATGGTAAAGAATAGACTATTTGTAACCGATCTAACAATTTCAACAGATAAAAGCAAATTTGACGAGCTCAAAAATTCTGGGAAAACTGAGAATTACAAAATTATAGATGATATTCATTTTTTTGATAATAAATCATTACTATTATTGGTAACTAGGAGCCCATTGATATGAATCAATATTACAGAATCACGCTTATAATTTCAATGTATGCCTTTTTGACAATTATATTAATGAATGTTAGCAATAGATCCTTTGGTATAGAACAACAAGAATTGGGGATTCCCCAAGCTAAATCAGTTTACGACACAGAAACTATGCATTTACCAAGCTCTGTGGGTTATTTCATAATTCTTATTGCAAATGAAGCTCATGAAGATTGGTCCAATGAAAAACATAAACTACTTACGGATCATAATTCCTACTTTGTACCATCGCACATATTAATTCCAAAAGGAACCGCCATTGTATTTCTTAATGCGGATGCGCCATGGAATACGCCACATCCTCATACTATCAATATTAAAGATAACTCGGGAAAGGTGATTCATACTACTGGAAAGATGGAGTATGCTAATTCATCTGATTCAAAAGTATTGCCTGTAGGCACTTATTCTATAACAGACACGGAGTATGAGTGGATGAAAGGGACAATTACAGTATCGGATGAAACTTCTACGGGCAAAGAAATAGTAGGAGGATTTTATTCTCCAACTAATCAAGTATCGAATAATTTAGACAATGACGGAAATATGCACCCAGGATGGTTGGGTTATTATGAAAGTGAATTTCCAAAGAATGGTTTCAACATTCTTAGCGAGCACAATTTCAGCTACAACACCTGCTCCTATTGTGAGGGCAAATTCTGGCCTGATAATAAGACTGGTGATCACACGTTAATAATTTTTGGTACCGATCAACCACTTTCGGAAGCTATAGTCAAGCTTCAGAAGCTAGTAAAAGACAATGTATACATTTGACCAAATTCTATTCATTTTATCATCAGAATGACCTTAGGTCGCATTGAATAAAACTCGTATCTTCTGAAGACCCACTCCCTGCTAGGTACATTCCTGGTTATAAAATAAATCTTGTAATATTATAAAATGGGATGCAAACGAATCTGTGATGAAATAGGCATATTAGGAGCAAAATATAGTGACGGAGTCAAATATTGTAGAAGATGTTCGGTATATTTTTTTCATGATGGATCATTTTGTCCTTGTTGTCATCTTCATCTTAGAACCAAACCAATCAGATCGCGAAAGTAATAGTTGATCCTTTTTGAGTTTGGTGATTTCTGAAATATATTACGGCCTGAGATGATCTAGAAAAAGGTTTTAGGACCAGCAATTGCTACACTATACTATGAGCGACAATAATCTTGAAACGGCTACTTTTGCCGCCGGTTGTTTCTGGGGTGTGGAAGATGCGTTCATGAAAAAAAAGGGAGTAAAAGTAACAAATGTTGGATACACTGGAGCAAATTTTTCAGATCCAACATACGAGGATGTGTGTACTGATAAGACTGGACACGCTGAGGCCATACAATTAAAATTTGATCCCAAAGAAGTATCGTATGAGGAACTTTTAGATTTGTTTTGGTCTATCCATAATCCAACCACCAAGAATAGACAAGGCCCTGACATAGGATCTCAATATCGTTCGACTATTTTTTATCATACTGCGGAGCAAGAAAACATTGCTAAAAAATCGAAGCAAGAGCTTAATGATTCAAAATTTCAGAACAAGATAGTTACGGAGATCGTACCGGCAACGACATTTTATCAGGCAGAAGATTATCATCAAAAATATTATCAAAAGATTGGCGGGGGTAGTTGTTATAATTGAAAAAAATGTCATAGGCATTGTGCTAATTAAAAGAAGAAAAAGCAGTAGAGTGATAATCTAGATAAGGAGAGACTATTTTAAGCGAATTCAAAGCTGTGTTGTAATGTGCAAATTGTCCCCATTTGTTTTTGAAGAGGCATCGCAGATCCTTAAATAATTTGTTGAGCAATGGTATACAACTCCTAAACACCAACTGGTGGGTAACTTTGGTTGTTCTGGTTCTTGTTCAGTGACCAAAACTCCCACCGGGAAATCTAAAAATTATCAGTTGTTCTCATTGTTG
>Ga0184637_10000680_pt1 | contig 24671 bp, 17 predicted proteins | sample PLM3_127_b2_FD_133143 | JGI IMG/M metagenome (GOLD analysis project Ga0184637, IMG submission 133143) | Groundwater sediment microbial communities from an aquifer in East River, Colorado, USA - PLM3_127_b2 | ecosystem: Environmental > Terrestrial > Soil > Riparian zone | place: USA: East River... | reverse complement strand
CTGGGACCGCAGGCACCCGCCCTTATCGGCCCGACCTGACGCGAGCTCGCGCCCGCGGGCTAGAAGCGCGCGCCGACCAGCAGCGGGGTGGCGCGTCGGGACTTCACGGTCGGAGCTTAGGACGACGGTGCCGGTCGCGATACGGGCTTGCTCCGGCCATGACCCGAAGGCCGCGCCGCGAGGGAGGCGGCGTGTTATGTCGGGTCATGCGCTTGCTGCTCTACGGCTCGGTCCTGGGCGCCGGGCTCCTCCTCGCGGTCTCCGTCGCCTCGAACGGCTGGGGGCTGTACCAGCTCTACCGCGCCGCCCCGGCGGCGCCGGCGCAGGTGGCCGCGCGCGACGCGCAGGACGGACAGTGGGTGAAGCTCACGGATCTCAAGGTCCGCTGCGAGACGCGGGTCGAGCAGCGCGGCTCGACCTTCTTCCTCGCCACGGACGCCGGCGAGACGCCCATCGCGCTCCACCTCCTCGGCGCGGTCCCGTGCGAGGCGGTGACCGCCGAGGGCGGGTTCCTGCCCGGGCGCTACTCGCGCGCCTGGCTCGAGGAGAAGCTCGGGGTGCGGTTCCCGGGGGTGGAGGCGGAGGGGCCGGACGTGAGGGTCTTCTCGCGCACGCTCGCCCCCGAGTTCCAGCGCCGCGCGCTCCTCCGGCTCCTGCCGATGCTCGGCCTCGGAGTGCTCATGACGTTCGTCGGCGCGCGCGGCCTGTATCGGGCGGTGCGCGCCCGGGGATCCGGGCGGGGCGGCGCGCGGACCGCCCGCGGCGGTCAGTAGGACGCGACGAGCGACGCGGTCGCGACGAGCCCGACCGGCACGTCCGACGCCGTCTGCGCCACCGGCACGCGCGCGAGGAGACCGGCGCGCCACGCGAGGTGTCGCCCCAGCGGCGCCGACGCGCTCGCGGAGAGCCCCGCCTCGTGCCGGTCGGTGCCGAAGCCCGCCTCGTGACCGTAGGAGAGCCGCCCCGCGACGCGGAACCCGGCGTGCGTGCGGAAGGCCGCGTGCAGGTAGGCGCTCCGCCCGTCGAGCCAGCCGCGCTCCTCGAGGTAGCCGAGCGCGAGCCCGCCGCCCGAGCCGAAGAGGCGCGGCAGCCCGAGCTCGGGCCCCACCCACTGCCGGTCGAGCCGCGTGTCCGCGTCGCGCGAGAGCCCCGCGGTGGCGCCGATCCGCAGGAAGCGCCAGGCGTCGAAGGAGAGGAACCCGTCCGCGGCGTCGCCGGTGCCCGGGAACAGCGCCGGTTCCGGGATCACGGGCCACTCGAGGCCGGTGTGCCGGTAGCCGGCGCCGAGCGCCACGCCGCCGCCCGGTCGCGCCGTGACGTCCACGCGGGCCGCGTCGAGGAAGCCGGTCGCCTCGGCCGACCCTCCGGCGCCGAGCTGCGCCTCGGCGGAGAGGTCGACCGCACGCGTGAAGGCGCGCGCGCCGAGCGTCGCCTCCACCCGCGTGCCGAGCTCGGGCGAGCGCACCACCGCGAGCCGGCCGTCGTGGCGCAGCCCGAGGCCGGCGCCGCCCCCTCGCTCGAGCGACCAGAAGGCCCCGCCGGTCGCGCGGTCGGTGGTGGGATCGAGCGTGTCGGGCTCCGGCACCACGCCGCCGAAGAGCCCCAGCTCCGACCGGCCCCGGTGGAGCGACGCGGTCGCCCCGTCGAAGATCGTCGCGCCCGGGATCTGCACCGGCAGGATCCGCCCGGCCGAGAGCGTCGCGGCGGCGACGGGCGCGGTGAGCTGCGCCCGCCAGACGTGGAGCCGCGTGTCGTCCTCGGGCCGGAAGCGCGGGTTGGCGGACGGGATCCACCGCTCCGCGCGCGCCTCGAGGTCGAGCGTCACGCCGGCCCCGAGCTCGGCGCCGCGGGTCGAGACGTCCACCCGAGCCGTGCCGAGCCGGTCGCCGCCGCTCACGACCGTCCAGGCGTCGCCGCCCACCTCCACCGAGACGCGGCGGGCGCGCGCCCGCCGCGGGCGATCGGCCGTCACCTGGTGGGCGATGGGCGCGGGCGCCGGGGCGGCCTCGAGCGCGGCCGCGCGGCGGGCGAGCTCGTCCTCGGACGGGGGCGGAGGCAGGAGCTTCGGCGCCGCGGGCTCCGCGGCCGCCTCGAAGGCGAAGGTGTCCCCCGCTCGCGGCCCGCGCACCGCGCAGGACGCGTGGTGCTCCGCCACGAGGTCCACCTCGCAGCGCCCGGCGGGCGCGCCGGCGCGGCGGAAGGCGACCGCCCCGCCGGGCGCGAGCCCGTCGGCGCTCCCCGCGTCGAGGTAGGCGCGGGTCGCGCTGGCGTAGGCGACCGCGCCGGTCCCGCGCGCCCGCTGCGGGCGCGGGGCGGACGTCTCGAGCGGCGAGGCGCGCACCGGCCCCCCCGCGCGCGCGCCGGACTGGGCGACGGCGAGCGCAGGCGCGGCGACGGCGACGGCGAGCGCGGCGAGGAGCAGGGGAGCGCTCACGTCAGTTACCCTGTCCCCGCGAGTGACAGCCGAGGCAGCCGCGCGACTCGAAGACGTAGCCGGACCGCCCCCGGTGCTGGTCCGCCATGACCGCCTCCTCGTGCCCGTGGCACCCGGCGCAGCCGAGCACCGACCGATCCCCGGCCTGCACGTGGCACTCGGCGCAGGTCGCAATGGCGTGCTTCCCGGTCGCGATCGGGAAGACCGCCTCGTGGTCGACGCCCACGCCCACGCCGTTCCGGTGGCACCGGTAGCAGGCGCCGCTCTCCCAGCGGAAGTCGGGGATGCCGGCGTGCCTCGCCGTCACGTCCGCCTCGCTCGCGTGGGCGCCGGTGTGGCAGCCCAGGCAGTCGAAGTGACCGAACCCGCCGGTGGCGCCGTGGCAGTCGTTGCAGCCGAAGGCGCCGTGCGGGGACCCGGCGCCCGTCGGGAAGAAGCGCGCCGCGTGCTCCTGCGGCGAGGGCATGGTGAGCCACGGGGGCGTGGCGTCGCAGGCGACGACGGCGATCGCGAGGGCGGCCGCGAGCGCGGCGGCGGGGGTCAGGCGGCGCTTCGTCATCGTCCTCCTCGGAGCGCGCCACGCAGGTCTCCGCCCTCGGTCGAGAAGCGGTGGCACTCGTAGCAGCGCCGGTCGATGCAGGCGAAGCCGGCGACGTCGTCGTGGCTCGCGCAGGAGTGGCAGCGGGTGCAGGCGGCGGTGTCGCTCTGGCACGTGAACGGCTGGCTGTAGTCCACGAGCGGCACCGTGGTGTGGCAGCGGGTGCAGCGGATCCCGGCGTGCTTGCCGCTGTCGATGGAGAAGCAGACCTCGTGCTGCGGCAGGCTCGCCGGCGAGAAGCGCCACGCCGAGTGGCACGACTGGCACGTCTCGGGGAAGCCGGCGGCGTCGTGGTCCACCGCCGCGGCGCCCGCCTGCGCCCGCGCGAGGTCCTCTCCGTGGCAGGCGACACACGCGCGGGTCGGCCGGGTGAAGCCGCGATCGCGCCGGTCGCCGTGGCAGGACTCGCAGGAGGTGACGGCGTGACGGCCGGTGAGCGGGAAGGCGCTGCGCCGGTGGGCGTCCGCGTCGAAGGTGGTCGCAGCCCAGGCGGTGGGCGCGTGGCACCGCTCGCAGCGCGCGCCGAGCCGGCCCTGGTGCACGTCGGCGTGGCACGCCGCGCAGGCTCGCGCGACCGGCGCCTTGAACGTCGGATCGGGGTGGCAGCCCTGGCAGCTCGCCGAGCGGTGCGCGCCCTCGAGCGGGAAGCGCGTCTTCTCGTGCGCGAAGGTGCTGGTCGCCCAGCTCGCCGCGCCGTGGCACTGGGCGCAGAGCGTCGTCTCCTGCCCCGCCGCGCGGAAGGCGCCCTTGTGGAAGTCCGCGTGGCATCCCTCGCAGGTGGTCGTCACCGGCCGGTAGCGGCGCACGTCGAACGCCGCGACCTTCACCGCGGGGTGGCACTTCTCGCAGGCGACCTTCGCGTGCTTGCCGTCGAGCGCGAACCGCGTGAACGGCTCGGCGTGCCGGAACTTGAGCTCCTTCCAGCCCGCGGCGACGTGGCAGCGCGCGCAGTCGTTGCCCTGCCCCTTCACGGCGAACTGGGCGGTGTGGGGGTCGGCGTGACACGCGGCGCAGGCCATCGCGAGCGGACGATAGCGGACCACGCCGGCGGCGTCCGGCCGGTGGCACGCGGCGCAGGCGGCCTGCGCGTGCTTCCCCTCGAGCGGGTAGCGGCTGTCCTTCGCGTGGTCGAACCGCGGCTTGCGGAAGCTCTCGACGGCGTGGCAGGCGCCGCACCCGTCCTTCGCGAGGCGCGCCTCGAACTGGCCGGCGTGCGGGTCGCGGTGGCAGGTGCGGCAGTCGCCGGCGCGGGGAATGTCGAGGAGCGCGAGGCTCACCTTCACGGGCCGGCCGCTCCGACCGAGGTCGCGGCGGATCGCGGCGGGCACCCGCTGCTCGAGCCGCGGATCCTTCGGGTGGCAGAGCGCGCAGGCGACCGCGCGGTGCGCACCCTCGAGCAGGTACTCGAGCCGATCGTGATCGGCTACCTCGAAGCGGACGGGCAGCCAGCTCTCGACGGTGTGACAGGCGTCGCAGGTGGCGGTCGATGTCGTGGTCGCGGTCGGGGTCGAGGTCGCGGTCGCGGTCGGACGGCGCGAACCGGCCGGCATCGGCGCGAGCGCCCCGGCCTTCCCGCCCATCGCCCCCGCCCGCGCGAGCTGCCCGAGGTGAGCGTCCGCGTGGCAGTCGGTGCACTTCCCGAAGGCGAGCCCCTTGTACTTCGCGGGCGCGGCGGGGGACGGCCGGTGGCAGGCCTCGCACTTCACCCCCGCGTGCGCGCCGCGCAGCGGGTAGCGCGTCCGCTCGTGGAACGCCCGCTCCTGCGCCCCGGCCTGGAGCTTCTTCCAGTCCGCGGCCGAGTGGCAGCCGGCGCAGCTCTCCCCGAGCCGGCCCTGGTGCGGATCCTTGTGGCAGTCGGTGCAGCGCTGGAACGGCAGCCCCTTCCAGCGCGTGAACGCCGCCGGCTTCACGGGCGGCGTCTGACCGGGCGCGGCGGCGCGGGGGGCCGCCTCCGCCTCGTCCTTGTGGCACTTGGCGCACTCGACGCGCACGTGCTTCCCCTCGAGCGGATAAGCCGTCCGCGCGTGCTGGAACCTCGGCGCCGGCTTCCAGCCGTCCTCGCCGTGGCAGCGCTGGCACTCGTTCCCGAGCTGGCCGCGGTGCTCGTCGAAGTGACAGGCGGCGCACGCGCGGGGCGCGCCGAGGTAGCTCACCCGCTCCGGCTGCTTGCCGAGCAGCTCGAGCAGCGCCGCGTCCTGGACGAGCCGCCGGTCGTGGCAGCGCGCGCAGTCGGCCCGCCGGTGCTTCCCGTGCAGGTCGAAGCCGGAGCGCGCGTGGTCGAAGCCCTTCTTCCCGCCCTGGCCCCAGTCCACCAGCGCGAAGCCCCGCCCCTGGTGCTCGTGATGGCACTTCTCGCAGGCGCGGTCCGCGGCCGGGATCCGGCCGTGGAGCCCCTCGCCGCGCGCGACGCGCGCCGAGAGCTCCTTGTGGCAGTCGAGGCAGCGCTCCTGCGAGAGCTGCTCGCCCGCGACGTGGCAGCGGGTGCAGCTCTGGAGCCCCTCGAGCGCCTGGTGGGCGCGGGAGAGCTCGCCCGGCGAGAAGACGTCGGCGCGCGCCGCCGGAGCAACGGCGAGCGCCAGGAGCAGAGCGAGGCGGAGCGGGACGCGAGCTGGGTGGGTCATCGCCGGAGGAGCCCGTAGCCGAGGTAGAGGGAGACCCCGATGTGCGCCGCGATCGCGAGGACGAGGAACACCGCGAGCGACGCGTGGAAGAGCCGCCAGCCGCGCAGCAGCTTCTTCAGGCCGGCGTAGAACCTGACCTGGAACCGGAGCCGGGCGAGCCGGGCGCGCGCGGTGGGGCCGGCGTCGGGGTGGCCCTCCACCTCGTCCTTGGCGCGCTCGTAGGCGGCGAGCACGTCCGCGAGCTCGAGGGCCTTGCCCGCGTGGGAGGGGACGAGCCCGTAGATGAACCGGCCCACGAGCCCGGTGCTCACCACCACCACGAGCGCCCCGGCGGTGCCCGTGGCGAGCAGGTTGTTCGACTGGAACGCCGCGTGGAAGGCGATCACGAGCGGGCTCATGAAGCCGACGAACACGTGGAAGTCGAGCCAGGCCCCCATGCTCCCCAGCGCGGCGAGCCGCTTCCACCGCTTGCGGGCCGCGTAGAGGAAGTTCGACAGCATGAACAGCGTGGCGGCGATCCCGACCGAGTGGCCCCACGTGCCGGCGGGCTTGAGCGACGGGTGGAGCGGGGAGCGGAGCCGGTCGGCCCGCGCGAGCCCGTAGTAGTCCTGCCCCTCCCAGGCGAGCAGGGCGAGCACCGCGGCGCCCGCGAGCGCGTACGCGACTCGCCGCACGATCTTGCGCCGGCGCTCGGCGCGGCCGCCGGCCGCGAGCGCGCCGGCGCGGGACGGGTGGGCGTGCCGCCCGCCGGGGGACTCGCCGCGATAGCGCCGCATCCCGATGCCGGCCTTCTCGAGGAACTCCGTCGGGAGCTCGCCGCCCGCGTTCACCACGACGAAGTCGTTGTCGAGCCGCTCCTCGCGCCCGCCGTGGTCGAGCACGACCTCCCGGACGCGGATCTCCTTGACGAGCGACGGCAGCCGCGTGGTGACGCGCCGCTGCTGCGCGAGCGAGGCGAGGCGCGCGCGGTTCGCCTCGCGGCAGCGCGCGAAGGCCTCGCCGCGGTACGAGATCGTCACCTCGGCGGTGGACTCCTCGGCGAGCTGGATCGCGGCCTCCAGGGCGGAGTCGCCGCCCCCCACCACGAGCACGCGCGCGCCGTCGAACTGCTCCGGCTCGCGCATCCCGTAGAAGACCTTGGCGAGCTGCTCGCCGTGGACGCCGAGCGTGCGGGGCGTGCCGCGCAGGCCGGTGGCGAGCACCACCTTCGCCGCGGCCACCTCGCCGCTCGAGGTCTCCACCGTGAAGCGGCCGTCCTCGCCGCGGATCCCGGTGACCCGGACCCCCTGCTCCACGCGGATCCCGGTCTTCTTCAGGATCCGGTCCCACGTCTCGAGCAGCTCCTCCTTCGAGAGCTGGCGCTTGCCGAAGCGGCCCGCGAACGGGAGGTCGATGGGCTCCGTCATCACGAGCTTGCGGCGCGGGTAGTGCGCGATCGAGCCGCCGATCGTCCCCTGCTCGAGCACGCGGAACGGCACGCCGCGCGACTTGAGGCCGAGCGCGGTCGCGAGCCCCGCCGGCCCCGCGCCCACCACCACCACCTGCCCGTCGCGGCTGCCGACCACCTCGGCGAGCCGCTCGGCGACCTTGAGCCCCTGCGTGAGCGCGTTGCGGATGAGCCCCATCCCGCCGAGCTCGCCCACGACGTGCACGCCCGGCCGAGAGGACTCGAAGAAGCCGTCCACCTCCGGCAGGTCGACCCCGCGCTCGGAGGTGCCGAAGACGAGCTTGATGGCGCCGACGGGGCACTCCGCGGCGCAGCGGCCGTGGCCGATGCAGTGGTCGCCATGGACGAGCCGCGCGGCGCCGTTCACGACGCCGAGGATGTCGCCCTCCGGGCACGCCTTGAGGCAGGAGAGGCTCCCGATGCAGACGTCGGTGTCGATCACCGGATGGAGCGAGCGCGGCAGGGCCGGGCCGCGCTCGGCCTTGTCGCGCAGCACCGCCTCGTCGCGCGCCTGGCGCTTTCGCCGCCGCAGCGTGTGCACGGCGCCGAGCGCCGTGGCAGCCGTGGTCGCTGCGGCGATGAGGCCTGCGCTTACGGGGTCCATGCGAAGAGAGGGATCCCTCCGCCGCAACCTTCCCCCGCGGCAGCAGTCGGGCAAGCACAGGGGTGGGCTTTCACCCACCAGGGGCTGCGTCGATGTGTGCCGCCCGCATCGTGAAACCGGAGGGATGCGCCGCCGAAAAGTGGACGCGCCGAGCGCCCTGCGTACCATCGGTCCCGTTCACCCGTCACGCAGCGTGACGCAGCCGCGGGGCCGCGAAGCAGGTCCCGAAGACCCCGGCTGGACCTCACGCCGTGCGAGCCCTGCCCCCGCCCGCCCGAGCGCTGGGCCGGCGTCCGGTACCCCCGGATGCCGGCCCGGCCGCCCGGTTCCATCCTGCGCTCCGACGGGTTCAAGCCGCGTCGAGGACCGCCCGCACCCGCGCGAGCAGCGACGCCGCCGTGAAGGGCTTCGGCAGGAACTCGACCCCCGAGGCGAGCACGCCGCGCTCGGCGATCAGGTCCTGCGTGTACCCGGACACGAAGAGCACCCGGACGTCGGGGTGGACGCGCCGGAGCGCCTCCGCGAGGGCGCGGCCGTCCATCCCCGGCATCACGACGTCGGTCACGAGCAGCCGGACCTGGCTCAGCGCGCCCGCATCGGTCGCGAGCGCCTCGCCTCCGTCCGACGCGACGAGCACCCGGTAGCCGCCCGCCCGCAGCGCGCGGACCGTGACCGCCCGCACCAGCGGGTCGTCCTCGACGACGAGCACCGTCTCGGTGCCGCGCGTGCTGGTCGCCGCGGGCTGCGGTGGCGCAACCGCGAGGGCGTCCGCCGTGGCCGGGAGGCAGACGTCGAAGGTGGTCCCGCTGCCCGGCGCGCTGTCCACGTGGATGTGGCCCTCGCTCTGCTTCACGATCCCGTAGACGGTCGCGAGCCCGAGGCCGGTGCCCTGCCCGCTCGGCTTGGTCGTGAAGAACGGCTCGAACACGTGGGACTTCACGTCGGGATCCATCCCGACGCCGGAGTCGCGCACCGTGAGGCGCACCCACCGGCCGGCGTCGGCGTGCTCGACGGCGCCGTCCGGCTCGCCGGCGAGGTTGCGCGTCTCGATGGCGAGCTTGCCGCCGCGGGGCATCGCGTCCCGGGCGTTCACGGCGAGGTTCAGGAGGACCTGCTCCACCTGCCCCGGATCGCAGCGCACGGGCCAGAGGCCCGGCTGCAGCGTCACCTCGAGGGCGATGTCCTCGCCGAGCAGGCGCCGGAGCATCTTCTGGCCGCCGTCGACCACCGCGTTGAGGTCGAGCGGCACCGGCGCGATGACCTGCCGGCGCGCGAAGGCGAGGAGCTGCCGGGTCAGATCTCGCGCCCGGCCGCCGGCGGCCTGGATCTCGCTCACGTCCTCGACGCTGGGCGCGCCCCCGGCCTCGAGGTCGGCCCGGAGCGCCTCGGCGCAGCTCAGGATCACGGTGAGCAGGTTGTTGAAGTCGTGCGCGACGCCTCCGGCGAGGCGCCCGATGCTCTCGAGCCGCTGCGCCTGCTGGACCTGCTCCTCGAGCCGACGCTGCTCGGTCACGTCGCGCATGTTCACGACGACCGCCTCGACCGCCGGATCGTGCAGCAGGTTGCGGCAGAGCGCGTCGACCACGCACCACGTCCCGTCCCCGCGGCGGAGCCGCAGGGTGACCCGGACGGTCGCGCCGGGCTCGGCGACCATCGCCGGGAGGAGCTCCGCGAGGCGAGGCCGGTCCTCGAGGTGGACGAGGTCCAGCACCGCCTCCCCGAGCACCTCCGCCTTCGCCCAGCCGAGCGACTCGGTCGCGCTCGGGCTCCAGAACGCGACCCGCGTCTCCCGGTCGAGCAGCACGATGACGTCCGTGGACTTCTCGATGAGCGCGCGGAACCGGTCCTCGCTGCGGCGGAGCGCCTCCCGTGCCTGGTTCCGCTCGGTCACGTCGGTCACGTAGCCCTGCCAGAGGATGCTGCCGTCCGGCTCGGCCTGCGGGACCGACCAGCCCTCGATCCAGCGCAGCCCCTTGGTCGGGTGCAGGTAGCGGTACTCGTCGTGCCAGCGGGACATCGTCCGCGCCGCCTCCGCGATCCCTGCGTTCACCCGCGCCCGGTCGTCCGGGTGGACGTTGGCGGCCCACGGCGCGATGTCCTTCGCGAGCGCCTCCCGGTCCACGCCGTACAGGTCCTCGACCATGGGCGTGGTGAACGGCATGCACGCGGTGCCGTCCGGGCGCAGGCGGAACGAGAGGATCGCGCCCGGGACGCTCTCGGCGACCTTGGCGAGCTGATCCTCGAGGGCGCGCCGCGCGGCGAGCACCTCCTCCGCGCGCTTGCGGTCGGTCACGTCGAGCGCCATGCCCACCACCCGCACCGGGCGGCCCTGCGCGTCGCGGTAGCCCCGGCCGCTGGTGGCGACCCAGTGACCGTTCCCGTCGGGCCCGGTCACGCGCACCTCCGTGGCGAAGTCGGTCTCGGAGGAGAGCGCGCCCGCGACGAGGTCCTCGACGCCGCGGCGGTCGTCCGGGTGGAGCGCTGCGAAGAACGCGCCGTGCGCCACGGGGGCGTGCGCGGGGAGGTCGAAGAGCGCTCGGGTGCGCGGCGAGCACACCACCACGCCCGAGGACGCGCTCCAGTCCCACACGCCGAGCCGCGCGGCGTCGAGCGCGAGGCGCAGCCGCTCCTCCCCCTCGCGCAGCGAGCGGTCCGCCGCCCGACGGTCCGTGATGTCACGCGCGTTCCCGACGATGCCGACGACCCGCCCCTGCGCATCGCGGAACGGCGCCTTCGCGGAGAGGTAGACGCGGTACCCGAAGGGCGTCTGGATGTTCTCCTCGACGACCTCGGGGATCCCGGAGTCCATGATGCGCCGGTCGGTCTCCACGAGCGCCGCCCCGATCGCCGGGTCCGAGTAGATCTCGGTGTCCCGCCTCCCGATGACCTCGGCCGCCGGCTTCCCGATCGCGGCGAGGGTGGCCGCGTTCGCGAACAGGAAGGTCGACCGGCGGTCCTTGAGGAACACCGGGTCGGGGATGGTCTCGGTGATCGCGCGGAGCATCGTCTCGCTCGTCTCGACGCGGCGGCTCGCGCTCCGCTCCCGCCCGAGCCCGCGCCGGAGCAGGACCATGAGGAGGAGCGTCGTGATCGCGATGAAGAAGGAGCCCTTCAGCACCGAGAGGGCCGTCTTGGCGTCCTCGGACAGCGGGAGGGCGGCGAGGACCAGGTCCGAGAAGACGATCCACGCCACCGAGAACGCCGCGTAGAGGAGCGGCACGGAGACGTCGAGCCGCGGCGAGCGCCCGCGGCGCACGCGCCCGCCGGCGTCGTCCGCCGGAGCGGAGACGGCCTCGGCACGCGCGTCGGACGCCTCCGCGCCCTCGGCGCCGCTCGCGCGAGCCGGCTCGGACGTCGGCATCGATTCTTCCTCCCCGGCCCGCTCGCCGGTCCACGCACGTCGCGGGCTCCCGCACATGTTCCCCTCCGGGGGTGCGCCGGCGCAACAGGATGGCGGCCGCGGGAGCGCATTCTCCTGGAAGTCGTGGACGGAACGATGCGGCGCCCCGCGCCGCACGGGGCAGGTCGAGGGGTCACCCCCGCAGCGCGTCGCGCGGACCGTCGGTGCGGGCGCTTCGGACGCCTAGCCGCCACGCAGGGCCCGCCCGCCCACCACGACGAGCGTGATCGGGAGCGCCGGGAGCGCCGCGGCGGGCACCGCGAGCACGTCGCCGCCGAAGCCGGTGAGGTCCGCGTCCGCGCCCTCGCGGATCACCCCCCGCCGGCCCTCGGCGAACGCCGCGTACGCGGCGCCCGAGGTGAACGCGCGCAGCGCCTCCGTCCGGCCGAGCCGCTCCTCGGGCAGGAAGGCGGGGCCGCCCGCGGCCGGCAGGCGGGCCTCGGCCGACGCGAGGCCGGCGCGCGGGTCCGGCTCCTCGATGGGGAAGTCCGAGCCGAAGGCGAGCGGCGCGCCGGCGGAGAGCACCGTTCGCCATGCGTACGCGCCGCGGAGCCGGGCCGTGCCCGCGCCGAGGCGCGCCGGCACCCAGGGCGCGTCGCTCGTGGCGTGGGTCGGCTGCATCGACGCGACCGCGCCGGTCGCCGCGAGGCGCGGCACGTCCGCGGCGCGGAGGATCTGGAGGTGCTCGATGCGCGGGCGAAGCGCCTTCACGCGCGCGGGCGGGCCGGCCGCCTCGAGCGCCGCGAGCACCTCCGCGACGCCGCGATCGCCGATCGCGTGGACCGCGGGCTGCCACCCGGCGGCGACGACGGCGCGGACCTTCGCGCGGAGCGCCTCCGGCGGCGTGAGGAGGAGGCCGCGGTTCCCGGGCTCGTCCGCGTAGTCCTCGAAGAGCGCCGCCCCGCGGCTCCCGAGCGCGCCGTCGGCGTAGAGCTTCACGGCGCGGACGGTGAGGCGGCCGAGCTCGAGCCCGTGCATCTGGCCCGCGGCGCGGCCGCCGCCCGCGGTGCCCGCCTCCCTCCCGAGCGCGGTCACCCGTGCGAGCTCCGCCTCGAGCCGCGCGAGCGGCACCTCGCCGTCGACCATGACGTACACGCGGATCGGCAGCCGGTCCTCGCGCGCGAGCCTCACGTAGACGTCGATCATCCCCGGCGTGACGCCCGCGTCGTGCGCCTCGGTGAGGCCGAGCGCGGCCAGCTCTTCGAGCCCGGCGAGGATGCCCGCCTCGAGCTCCGCGGCGGCGGGCGCGGGGATCTTCCGGAGCACGAGGTCCGCCGCGGCGTCCACCAGCACGCCCGACGGCGCGCCGTCCGGGCCGCGCAGGATCTTGCCTCCCGCGGGATCCGGCGTGTCCTTCCCGATCCCCGCCGCCGCGAGCGCAGCCTCGTTCACCCAGGCCGCGTGGCCGTCCACCCGCATCAGCACCGCGGGTCGATCGGGCACCGCCCGCCCGAGCGCGGCCGCCGTGGGGAAGCGCTGGCCGGGCCAGCGGTTCTGGTCCCAGCCGCGGCCGCGGAGCCAGCTCCCCGGCGGCGCGGTCCGAACGCGAGCCGCGACGCGCGCGAGGCACTCGTCCTCCGACGCCGCGCCGGCGCAGCTCACCTCGCCGCGCGAGCGGCCGAGGCCGAAGACGTGGCCGTGCGCGTCGACGAGCCCGGGCACCGCGCTCCCGACGTGGACGCGGCGCACGCCGGGGAGCGCCCTGCCCTCGCACGCCGCGACCGTGCCGACGCAGGCGAACCGGCCGTCCCGGACCAGCACCGCCTCGGCGAGGGGGTTCCGGGGGTCGAGCGTGTGGATGAGGCCGGTGACGAGCAGCTCGGGCGCGCTGGGCATCCCGCCCGCTTAGCGAGCCCCGGCGCGGCTGTCACGCGGAACCGTTGCGGCTCGCCTCCGGCGGAGCTCAGGCGGGCGCGCTGGGTGCGCTCGGCGTCCCCACGCCGGGCGGGGTCGCGACGTCCGGGCCGCGCGCGGTCCGCTGCCAGGCCGCCGCCTGCGTGCCGCGCACGAACCGCCAGAAGCCCGCCGCGAGCGAGGCGTTCATGCCGACGAAGTAGTGCGCCAGCGCGGCGGGCGCGCCGAGCGGCCCGGCGGCGTCGCGCGCGCCGAGGAACGCGAGCCCGTAGAAGGCGAGCTGCGCGACGAGCAGCGCGCGCCAGCCCCAGCCCGGCTGGAGCGCGAGCGGGATCGTGCCCGCGAGGGCGATCGCGAGGAGGAGCGGCGCCGCCCAGCGCAGGAGCTTGTGGGAGACGAAGGCGAAGCACGGGAAGCCGACGCGCGGATCGAGCAGCTCCGGCAGCCGCATCAGGGCTTGCCAGTTGCCCGCGCCGATCCGGACGCGCCGGCCGAACTCGTGGGCGGCGTCCTCGGTGGTCGCCTCGTACGCCACCGCGCCGGGATCGTACGGGACCTTCCAGCCGCGCAGCGCGATCCGCAGCGGGATGACGAAGTCGTCCACGATCGTGTCGGGGCGGAGCGGCTGGAACAGCAGGCGCCGGATCGCGTACATGCCGCCGTTCGCGCCCAGCACGCAGCCGTGCTTCCCCTCGTAGTGCTTGAGCGCGGTCTCGTACCGCCAGTAGAGGCTCTCCCGGGCGTCCTTGCGCTGCGGGTCGAGCAGGCGGAGCCGGCCGACCACGGCGCCGACGGCCGGGTCCTCGAAGCGGCGGACCACGGCGCGGAGCGCGCCGGAGTCGAGCATCACGTTCGCGTCGGTGAGCACCACCACGTCGCCGCTCGCCTCCGGCACGAGCCGCGAGATCGCCGCCGCCTTGCCGCCGCGGGGGGCGATCTCGACGACGCGCACGCGGTCGCCCCCGGCCGCGCGCGCGAGGCCGGCGGTCCCGTCCGTGCACCCGTCGCAGGCGACCACGATCTCGAGCCGCTCGGGCGGGTAGTCGAGCGCGAGGCAGTTCTCGATCTTCTGCCGGATGCAGGAGGCCTCGTCGTGGGCTGAGAAGACGACCGACACCCGGGGGAGCGGCGCCGCGCGGCGCTCGGCGCGCCGGTCGGGCCCGCCCCCGAGGAAGCGCAGCATGCCCGCGGCCTCGCGGGCTGCATCCCAGACGGCGAGGACGAGGAAGTAGCCGAGGTAGCTGAACCCGACGAGGGCCAGCGCAGCGAGGACGATGAGCTCCATGCGCGACACGACCGGAGCAACGGGCGCGCCACCTGGAGGTGAATCTCTCGGGGCGTCAGCCGCCGCCGTCGGCTGCGTTCGACCGCTCGCCCACGTCCGGGGGCGGCTCGAGCTCTCCGGCCGGAACCGCGGCGCCCTGGACGGCTGGGGGCGGCTCGACCACGGGGAGCGCGGAGGCGGCGTCCGGCTCGGGGATCGCGGCGGGCGTGAGCACTGCCGATCGGCGGCGAGGCGGCGGCGCGGCGGCCTCGGGCTCCGCGGCAGGGGCGCCGGCCTGGGTGGGCGCGGGCGCCGGGGAACCGGCGGCGGCCTGGGCGGGTCTGGAAGGCTCGTTCCGCGCGGAGGCATTGCCTTCGCCAGGGGCGGAAGGGGCCGCGAACACGGCGGGGACCGGGGCGGTCTCCTCGGGAGGCTGGGCGGGCTTCGGCCCCTCCGTGCGGAGCGGCGCCGCCTGGTGCGGCGCCTGCGCCCGCGGCTCGGAGCGCGCGGAGAGGAGCCACCACGCGGCCACGCCGGCGACGACGAGCGCGGCCGCCGCGGCGGGGATGAGCCAGCGGAGCCGGGCGCTCCAGCGGAGGCGCGCCTCGAACGTGCCGACCGCGTCCTTGCGCAGGACGGGCGCTCCGCGGACGGCGGGCGCGCTCGAGCCGGCCGCTGCCGCGGGGCGGTAGACGGGAGCGGGCGCGCCGCGCGCGGGGACGGGGATGCGCGCCGGGGCGGGCTGCGGCTGCGGCTCGGGCTCCGGGGCGACGGCCGCATCCCCGCTCGCTGCCTCGTTCACCGGGGGCGGGGGTGGCTCCGGCGCGGTGGCCGCCGGGACACCGACGAGCGTCTGGCCGGCGGCGCTCGGTGGGCGCGCCGTGAAGACGTGCTGGCAGCGGGTGCACTGGACGGGCGACCCCTCGGGCGCGAGGAGCGACTCGTCGAGCTCGTAGACGGTCGAGCAGCGTTCGCAGGAGATGATCAAAACTCGGCCTCCGCCCCCCACGGGCGGGCCACAGCCTAACCCAGACGAGGAGTGGTCGCCACGGACGTGCTAGCGGGCGGGCGGTCGCCCGATCGAGAGCGCCGGGCGCGCCAGGGCGAGCCGCTTCGGGCCGATCCCCCGCACGCGCTCGAGGTCGGCGAGGGAGGCGAACGGCCCGTGGGCCGCGCGATCGCGGACGAGCTCCTGGGCGAGCGCGCGGGAGAGGCCGGGGACATGGGCGAGCACCCGCGCGCTGGCGGTGTTCGGGTCGACCGGGCGGCCGAGGACGAGCTGCTCGTCGTCGGCGAGCGGGCGCGCCGGCCCGGGGTCCGCCGCGCAGCCGAGCCAGTGGCGGGGGAGCTCGCCGCGGCCCTCGCGCTCGCAGGCGCTCGGGCGCGGAGCCTCGAGGGACGGCCGCAGGGCAGCGGGCGCGAGCACGGCGAGGAGCAGCGCGAGCCGGGCGAGGAGGCGGGCCATGGGCGGTCGCGAAGCAAGGGCTGGGCCGGGTGCTCGACCTCGCCCGGCTCCGGGTGTACGGAGGCGCGATGAACCGAGTCCTCCTCGACGGCGACACGCTCAGCCTCGAAGAAGTCCTCACCGTCGCGCGCGGCCGGGCGCGCCCGGAGCTCGCGCCCGGCGCCCGCGATCGCGTCCGCCGCTCCCGGGCGCTCGTCGAGGCGCGGCTCGAGGACGGCGAGCCGCATTACGGCATCAACACGGGCTTCGGGACGCTCGCGGAGGTCCGCATCGCCCGCGAGGACCTCGAGCGGCTTCAGCGCAACCTCGTCCTCTCGCACGCGGCCGGCGTGGGCGCTCCCCTCCCTCTCGCCGAGGCTCGCGCGCTCATGCTGCTCCGGGCCAACGTGCTCGCGAAGGGGATCTCCGGCATCCGCGAGGAGACGCTCGACCTGCTCGTCGCGATGATCGAGCGCGGCGTGGTGCCGGTCGTCCCCGAGCGCGGCTCGGTGGGCGCGTCGGGCGACCTCGCGCCGCTCGCGCACCTCGCGCTCGTCCTCATCGGCGAGGGCGAGGCGATGCTCGGCGAGGCCCGCCTGCCGGGGCGGGAGGCGCTGCGCCGGGCCGGGCTCGCGCCGGTGGTGCTGCAGCCCAAGGAAGGGCTCGCGCTCGTGAACGGCACGCAGGCGATGACCGCGGTCGGCACCCTCGCCCTGCTCCGCGCCGAGCGACTCGCCCTCGCCGCCGATCTCGCCGGCGCGATGACACTCGAGGGGCTCCTCGGCTCGCACCGGCCCTTCGCGCCGGAGATCCAGGCGGCGCGCGGCCAGGTCGGCCAGGCCGCGTCCGCGGCGCGGCTGCGCGAGCTCCTCTCCGGCTCCGAGATCAACGCGTCGCACCAGGGGCCTGGGTGCCACAAGGTGCAGGATCCCTACTCGCTCCGCTGCATGCCGCAGGTCCACGGCGCGGCGCGGGACGGGCTCGCCTTCTGCCGCGGCATCCTCGCCCGCGAGGTGAACGCCGCGACCGACAACCCGCTGGTCTTCCCCGACACGGGCGAGATCGTCTCCGGCGGGAACTTCCACGGCCAGCCGGTCGCGCTCGCCCTCGACGTGCTGGCCATCGCGGCGTCGCACCTCGCGACGATCTCCGAGCGGCGCGTCGAGCAGCTCGTGAACCCGTCGCTCTCGGGCCTGCCGCCGTTCCTCGCGCCGCGCCACGGGCTCAACTCGGGGTTCATGATCGCGCAGGTGACGAGCGCCGCGCTCGTCTCGGAGAACAAGATCCTCTGCCACCCCGCCTCGGTGGACTCCATCCCGTCGTCGGCCGGGCGCGAGGACCACGTCTCGATGGGCATGACCGCCGCGCTCAAGGCGCGGCAGGTGATCGAGAACGTGCGGAGCTGCCTCGCGGTGGAGCTGCTCGTGGCCGCGCAGGCGGTGGACCTGCGCGCGCCGCTCCGCCCCGGCGCGCGGGTGGCCGAGGCGCACCGGCGGATCCGGGCGGTGGTGCCGAGGCTCGAGGAGGACCGCGAGCTCCACCGCGACATCGAGGCGGTGTCGCGGCTGCTCGACGAGGGCGCGCTCGATCTCTAGAGCGTCGGCGGGTTCAGGCAGAGCGCCGCGTTGAGCGCCTGCACCGCCTTGCGGTAGTCGTCGCGCGCGATGACGAACTGCATGCTCGTCTGGCGCAGGGACTGCGAGACGGCGTTCACGTTCACCTTGTTCTCCGCGAGCACCTGCGCGGCGCGCGCGAGCACGCCGGGGAACGCGATGTTGGTGCCGATCACGCAGACGATGGCGGACGGCTGGACCGTCACCACCTCGTACTCGTTCTCGAGCTCCTCGAGGAACGCCGCCGAGAGCGACTTCTCCCAGACGACGTGGGTGATCGAGTTCGCGTTGGTCGCCTTGAGGATGTAGGAGACCCCGTGCTTCGCGAAGGTCTCCATCACGTGGAGGTCGAAGCCGACGGTCCCGACCATGAGCGGGTCGTGGATCTCGAGCGCGGTGACCTTGGGCGAGCCGGCGATGATCTCGATGCGCGCCTCGGTGCCGACGTACGCCTTGGTGATGAGCGTGCCGGGGTGGTCGGGCTCGAAGGTGTTCTTGAGCCGGATGGCGATGCCGGCGAGCTCCATCGGCTTCGCGGCCTTCGGGTGGATCGCCTCCATGCCGACGTCGGCGAGCTGGTCGGCCACGTCGTAGTTGGTCTTGCCCACCACCACGGTGTTCTTCGCCCCGACGATCTCGGGGTCCGCGGAGGAGAGGTGGTACTCCTTGTGGATGATGGCCTCGCCGGCCTTCACCTCGACGGCGACCTTGCTGAAGGTGACCTCGGAGTAGCCGCGGTCGAACTCCCGCATGATGCCCTCGGTCCCCTTGGTGTAGCCGGTGACCACCGTCACCTGGTTCGCGACGTCGAGCCCCTTGAACGACTCGTGGATCCGCTCGTCGATGCTGAGCGGGTCGTCGTCGTCGAAGCCGGAGAGGTCCATGAGGTGGGAGCGGACGCCCTTGCCGTTCAGGATCTCGACGCTGTTGAAGGCGCTGTGGGCCTCTCCCACCGCGGCGAGCATCTCGCGCGCGGCGAGGAGCACGTTCTCGCGCTTCAGGTACCCGCTCGCGAGCACGTGGCGCATGGAGTCGAGGTAGGCGCTGAGCTCGCGCATCCGCTTGCGGATGAAGCCGTTCGCCCGCGCGAGGTCCAGGCCGAGCGGCGCCAGCCCGGCGTTGATCTCCTCGAGCTTCGCGGTCAGGCCCTGGAGCGCGGCGGCGTAGTCGTGCCCCTCGGCGAAGCGGGCGTAGACGCCCTTCTCGCCCGTCTTCTTGTGCTCGAGGAGCTGGTTCGTGACCCCCGCGTACGCGGAGACCACGTAGATCCGCCCGTTCACGTGCTTCGGATCGCGCAGGATGATGTTCTTCAGCACCTCCCCGAACTGCGACATCGAGGTGCCACCGATCTTTTCCACGCTGATCATCGCGCTCGTCCCCGTCGGTCCGGCTGAGTTGAGCGGCGAATGATAGCGGATCGTCCGCCCGGGTCGAGTCCGCGCCAGCCGGTCGCCTGGCACTGCGCCGACCCGCTGGGTCGACGGCTCGGGCACGACGTGGAAACACGGCATTGCGGCGCGAGCCATCGTGGTGGTCCCCTGCTGGCAATGCGCGCTCTCGCGATCGTCGTGTCCTCCGCACTGCTCGCCGCCTGTGGTGGCTCGGCGGGTCCCTCTGGCCCCGCGGGCGACCCGGGGGCAGCCGGCCCAGGTGGCGCCACCGGCAGCACCGGGCCGACGGGACCGACGGGACCGACTGGACCAACGGGGCCCACCGGGCCGAGCGGCGCCTCGCCGTGGATCACGGGCCAGGGCGTGGCGATCGCCGTGACGGAGCTCGCGGTCGCCGCGGACCGGGCGACCGTCACCTTCACGCTCACCGACGACGAGGACGGCGACCCCACCACCCCGGGCGTCCCGCTCGACCGCACCGGCGCGCTCACCTCGGGGCCGGTCTCGCTCTCCTTCGTGCTCGGCCAGGCCGGCCCGGACACGGGGTCCGGACCGGGCCCGCTCGTCCCCTACACGACCCGCACCGTGGGCGGCGCGCTCCAGGGCGCCGCGGAGTCCGGCGGCGCCTTCACCACCCTCGACGTGCTCGCCGGCCGGTACGCCTACACGTTCGCCGCGCCGCTCACCGGGTTCGACGCCTCCCGCACGCAGACCGTCGTCGTCGCCGCCTCGCGGACCTTCGCCGGCGTCGAGCACCTCCACGACGCGAACGCCTCGATGCGCCCGGACGGCGACGTCGTGGTCCGCCGCGACGTCGCGGCGACTGCGGCCTGCGCCCGCTGCCACGGCCGGCTCCGCGCCCACGACGGTCGCTACCGGACCGTCGAGGCGTGCGCCGTCTGCCACGCGCCCGGCACGAGCGATCCCGACACCGGCAACGACCTCGACCTGCGCGTCCTGATCCACAAGATCCACCGCGGCGAGGGGCTCCCGAGCGTCGTCGCCGGGACGCCCTACTCGCTGGTGGGCGCCGGGGGCGCCGTCCACGACTACTCCGACGTGGTCTACCCGCAGCCGATCGTCCACTGCGACGGATGCCACGCCGGCGCGGCGCAGGGCGGCTCGGCCCGGACGGCGGCCGCGATCGCCGCCTGCACCTCCTGCCACGACACGACCTCGTTCGTTGACCCGCCGCCGCCGGGCGCGGTGCTCCACACGGCAGGCGTGCAGCCAGAGACCACGTGCGGCGTCTGCCACCCGGCGACCGGCGGGCTGAGCCCCGTCACGGCGGCGCACCTCGATCCCGCGTTCGACCCGGCCGCGCCCGTGATCACCGTGGACCTGGAAGGCGCGAGCGCGGCGCCGGGCACGTCGCCCTCGCTCCGGTTCACGGTGCGCGTGAACGGCTCTCCGCGGAACATCCTCACCGCGCCGCTCGTCGCGCTGCGCGCGACGCTCGCCGGCCCGAACGCCGACTTCTCGACGTTCTTCACCTCCGGGGCGACGGTGAACCCGTACGCCCAGGTCACGATCCAGGGGAGCGGCTCGACCGGCATGCTCACCGCGGTCGACGCGCCCGCAGGCGTGTTCCAGTACGACTTCCCCGCCACCCTGGCCCTCCCCGCCGGCGCGACCGGGAGCTTCACGGTGGGGCTCGAGGCAACCCTCTCCAACACCCCGCGCTACGCGGCGGTCTCGCCGGTGCGTCCGCTCGCGGTGACCGACCCGGCGCCCGTGGCGCGGCGGAGGGTCGTGGACGCCGCGAAGTGCGACGCCTGTCACCTCGCGCTCGCGGCCCACGGAGGCAGCCGCCGCGGCGCGGACTACTGCACGCTGTGCCACGGCCCGCTCAACGCGAACGCCGACCGGATCAGCCGGTTCGAGGACTCGACGGTGCTCGCCGAGAGCGTCGACCTCGGCGTGATGATCCACAAGATCCACATGGGCAACCGGCTGACGCAGCCGTACGTGCTCGGGGGCAGTCCCACGCCGACGGTGGCGAACCCGGCCGGCACGCCGCTCGACTTCGCCCGGGTTCGCTACCCGCGCTCGCCCGCCGAGTGCGACGCGTGCCACGCCGATCCCGCCGCCGGCGCGGCGCCGAGCTTCGCGCTCCCGCTCCCGCTCACGAACGTGCCGAGGGTCCTCGAGCAGCTCGCCTGCAGCGAGCCGCTCGGGAACGATGCGGATTCCTACTGCAGCACGCCGTTCTGGACGATCACCGCGACGCTCGAGCTCCCGCCCGAGACGGCGGCCTGTACGAGCTGCCACGACCAGCCCCACGTCGCGGCCCACGCCGCGCTCGAGACGACCGCGGCCGGGGCCGAGGCCTGCGCGACGTGCCACGGCCCCGGGTCGGCGCTGGACGTCGAGGTCGTCCACCGACGGTGACGGAACCGAGGGTGGCCGGTGAGCGGACCCCGCGCCGCGCCGCGGCGATCCGGTCGAGTCGAGCCGCGACGAAGGGCGGATCGTCCGCCGGTCGAGTCCGGGTGCGGACCCGACCGGTCGACGCTCGCGAAGCGGTGGCGGCTGCTCTGGCAGCTCGACTCGGACGAGGCGGTCGGGTTCGAGTGGGGCGACGCCGGCAGGCTGTACGTCCTCGCGCGCGACGCGGGCCTCCGCGCCGGCCGGCTCGACCGGGCCTGGGTCGTGCTGCAGTGCTACTGAACGGCGGAGCGCTTGCCACCGCCGCGTCCCGCCCGAAGTCACTGCGCCTCGTGACAGACGGCCTCGATGTTGTGGCCGTCCGGATCGAGCACATAGGCGCCGTAGTAGTTCGGGTGGTAGTGCGGCCTCAAGCCCGGCGCACCGTTGTCCCTGCCGCCTGCTGCGATGGCCGCTTCGTGGAAGGCATCCACCGCTGCGCGCGAGGACACGCGAAATGCGATGTGGATGGGCGGCCTGTTCGCATCGCCCTGGCTGATCCAGAAATCGGAGCCGTCGGCATGACAGAAGCCGGCGGTCTGCGCATGGCCATCGAGCGCGGCAGGCAGCTCCACCAGCCGCGAATGGCCGGTCTGCGCCAGCGCCTGCAGGTAGAAGGCCTTGCTCTTCGCGTAGTCGCTGACGATGACGCTCACGTGATCGACCATCGGAACTCCATTCGGTTTGCAGCGTGAATCCGATCGCTCCGTGCGTGGTCGGCCCAGCGGCGGGTCCTGGTCGCCCTGAACCTGCCTACCGAGCGCCGGTCGCGAGCCGCACGGCGCGCCTCAGCCCCGCGAACCGCAGCCGCTCGAGCGCCGCCTCAGGCGGGAGGAAGACGTGCTCTGCGTGCTCGTCGGAGAGCGTCGGCACGAAGCCGTCGGGGAGGCGCGCCGCGAAGGCGGTCTCCTCCGCGATCACGAGCGCGCCCGGGCGGACGCGGTTCACGGTCGGGTCGAGCCCGAAGGCGTGGGTGTAGCGGAGCGGCTCCACCGGCACGTCGAGGCCGGTCTCCTCGGCGAGCTCGCGCCGGGCGGCCTGGATCGGCGCCTCGCCCGGCTCGATGCGGCCGGTGACCGGCTGCCAGAAGCCGCCGCGCGCCTCGCTGCGGCGCAGGAGCAGGACCTGGCCGTCGGCGCGCACGGGCACGACCGAGATGGTCCGCAGGTCGGGCTCCGCGAAGACGAGCGCGCGGCCGAGCGCCTCGGCCGCGTGGCGGGCGAGCCGCTGCTCCACCTCGTCGGTGGAGGACACCGCGCGGCCCCGGGCCTCGAGCTCCGCCGCGAGGCTCGTCACGCCGAGCCGCGGGTCGGCGATGCCGCAGGGGACGATCACCTGGAAGTGCGTGAGGTCGGGCCGGTGGTTGAACGCGAAGCCGTGGCTCGTCACCCAGCGCGCGAGGTGCACGCCCACCGCGCCGATCTTCTTGCGGCCCACCCAGGCGCCGCGGTGCTCCGGGTGGCGCTCGGCCACGATCCCGTCGTCGGCGCAGGTGCGGACCATCGCCTCCTCGAGCGCGGCCACGTAGCGGCGCACGTCGGGGCGATCCGAGAGGTCGAGCACCGGGTAGCCCACGATCTGCCCGGGGCCGTGGTAGGTCACGTCGCCGCCGCGGTCGGTGTCGTGGATCTCGAAGCCCTGCTTCTCGAGCCACGCCGGCGCGGCGAGGATGTTGGCGCGCCCCGCCGACCGCCCGAGGGTGAGGACCGGCGGGTGCTCGAGCAGGAAGAGGAAGTCGGTCGCGGGCGGCGAGCCCGCGCCGAGCGCGCCCGCGCCGAGGCGCATGAGCCCGAGGCCGTCCTCGTACTCGACGCGGCCGAGCCGGCAGGTGCGGAGCGTCCGGCCGCTCATGCCTGGGCGGCGGCCTTCTCGCCCTTCTTCGGCCGCTCGGGCGCCTTGAGCATGTGGATCGGCTCGCCGAGCGCCGCCTTGCAGGCCTCCATGAAGGCCTCCGGCAGCGTCGGGTGCGCGTGGATGGTGAGCGCGACGTCCTCGAGGTAGGCGCCCATCTCGAGCGCGAGCGCGGCCTCGGCCACGAGGTCCGCCGCCTCGGGGCCGCAGAACGTGACGCCGAGCAGGAGCTTCGACTTGCGGTCGCCGACGACCTTCACGAACCCGTCGGTGTGCGCGATCGCGACCGCTCGGCCGAGCGCGCCGAAGGCGAACTTCCCGGTGATGGGGTCGTACCCCTGCTGCGCCGCCTCGTCCTCGGAGAGGCCGACGGTGCCGATCTCGGGGTCGGTGAAGATCCCCCCCGGCAGCGCCACCCAGTCGCGCTGGGACTTCATGTCGGCGATGACCTCGGCCGCGATCTCGCCCTCCTTGGACGCCTTGTGCGCGAGGAACGGGGCGCCGGCGAGGTCGCCGATCGCGAAGATGGTGGGGACGTTCGTGCGGTACTGCGCGTCCACCTCGACGAACCCGCGCGGCGAGACCTTCACGCCCGCCGCCTCGAGCCCGAGCCCCTCCGAGTTGGGCCGGAACCCCACGGCGACGAGGATCTTGTCGCAGGCGATCTCCTGCTCCTTGCCGTCGATCTCGGCCTTGACCACCAGCTCCGCCCCCTTGCGCTCGTACCCCTTCGCCTTGGCGTTGACGTGGATCGTGGCCCCCCGCGCCCTCATCCCGCGCTGCACGAGCTGGGCGGCCTGCGGCTCGATGCCCGTGAGGATCTGCGGCAGCGCCTCGAGGAAGGTGACCTTGGACCCGAGCTTCGCGTAGACGGTCCCGAGCTCCATCCCGATGACGCCGCCCCCGATGCAGACGAGCCGCTTCGGGATCTCCGGAAGGTCCACCGCCTCCTTGGCCGTCCAGACGTCCTTCTGGTCGTGCTTGAAGCCGGGAATCTCGATGGGCCTCGCGCCGGTCGCGACGATGAACGCGCCCGCCTCGATGCGCGTCTTCTCCCCGCCCCCGTCGACCTCGATCGCGTTCGGCGCCACGAACTTCGCCGTGCCCTTCACCACCTCGACCCCGTTCCCCTTCTCGAGGAACCCGATCCCGCTGACCATCTTCTTGACGACGCCGTCCTTGAACTCCCGCAGCTTGCCGACGTCCACCCTGGGCGGCTCCGCGATGATCCCGCGCTCGACGGCACCCTTCATGTCCTCGACGAGGTTCGCCGCCGCGATGAGCGCCTTGGAAGGAATGCACCCCCACGTGATGCACACCCCGCCGAGCGACTCCTTCTCGACGAGCGCCGTCTTCTTCCCGAGCTGCGCGAGCCTGATCGCGGCGACGTACCCGCCGGGCCCGCCGCCGATCACGACGGCGTCGTAGGTCTTGGTGGCCATGGTGGAGTGCTCCCTTCCGGGTGACGGAGAGATAACGCTGCGCGGCGCGCCGCGCGCGGCGGACTCTAGGGCCGCCCCGCCGCGCTCACAAGGGAAAGCGCTCCCCGGACGAACGGTCGGGCGGCTGCCGGGGCGCGGCCGGTGAGAGCCGGGTGAACGGGGTTGGGGTCGCCGTCGAGCACGAGGTCGTGCACACGGTGGGGCCGCGGTCGCGGTCGGGGTCGGGGTCGGGGACGAGGACGACCTTGCGGTCGAGGTCGGGGTCGAGGTCGGGGTCGCGG
>Ga0184637_10000679_pt1 | contig 24706 bp, 24 predicted proteins | sample PLM3_127_b2_FD_133143 | JGI IMG/M metagenome (GOLD analysis project Ga0184637, IMG submission 133143) | Groundwater sediment microbial communities from an aquifer in East River, Colorado, USA - PLM3_127_b2 | ecosystem: Environmental > Terrestrial > Soil > Riparian zone | place: USA: East River... | reverse complement strand
CCAGGGGAGCGGCGACACGGAGACGGGGTCGTACACGTTGCTCGGCGGGACGCCGTCCCCGTCCAACGGCACGACGCTGACGCGCAATCCAGGGGCGACGATCGCCCTCACCAGCGAGGACGAGTGGTACAAGGCGGCGTACTACGACGCCGTGTCGACGAGCTACTTCGACTACCCGGCGGGTTCGAACGCGCAGACTACGTGTGCGACTCCGACCGCGACGGCCAACCAGGCCAACTGCGCCAACGCCGTCGGGGACCTGACCGACGTGGGCAGCTACACCGGCTCGGCGAGCCCGTACGGCACGTTCGACCAGGGCGGCAACGTCTGGAAGTGGAACGAGACCATCCTCAGCGGCTCGGATCGCGGCCTGCGCGGCGGGAGCTCCGGCAATGGCGGCGCGGACAACTTCGCCGCGTCGACCCGGAACAGCGTCGGCCCGGCGTACGAGTACATCAACGTCGGATTTCGCGTGGCGCCCGAGCCCAGCACGGGCCTCCTCGTGCTCGCGGGCCTGCTGGGCCTCGCCGGCTGGCGCAGGGCGCGCGCATAGCGCGATTCGCAACGCAGCGCACGCGCGGTGCATCGCCTCGAGCGCCCGGGTGTGCTGCCAGCGGGAAGCGGTCACGCTGTAGCGCCTCCATTTCGACTGAGCCGAGGCGGAAGGGGGCGGCCGCGCGCGTGGCGCAGCGGCGAGTCGGGCTTGATCGCCGGCGCAATCGGGAGGTAGCCCACCTCGCCGGTGTGCGGATCCGCGACGCGAACAAACGGCGCGGTGCCGGCTTCGACGGCGGCGCGGACGTTCACGCGCCCACCCCGAGGAGCTCTGCCAGGTCGCGCAGCGCGTCGAGCGCGTGGTCCCCTTGGCCCGTGCAGCGGCCGACGGCGCACGCCCTGAGCCGCGGCAGCGCCAGCTCGGCGAACTGCTCGAACAGCCGCGACACGTCGCGCAGTTCTCGGAGCAAGTTCTCGACCAGCGCGTCCCGCGCGGTCGTGTAGCCGCACACGCACGAATACGCGCCGCCGCCGGTGCTGTCCGAGCAGACGCCCGAGGCGACGAAGCGCAGCGGCGCCGAGCCGCAGCGCGGGCAGGTCGTGGCGACCCAATCACCGCATGCTCTCGCCGCCGCGGCCGTCACTGGACGCGATCCGCCACGAGCAACCCGAGCCGCTCGGCGGCCAGGTGCTCCGCGTCGGCTCGCTCCAACCCGTCGGACTCGAGCTTGCCGGCGAGCTCCAGCCACTCGTCGCGCAGCGGGCCGGGGGCGAGCGGCGCGACCCGATACCCCCTTCCCACCCCATCCGGAGAGGTGTCCGAGGTGTCCGAGGTGTCCGGATCGGGCCCATTGCCGCCGCTGGAGAGCCCACCAGGCTCATTCGCGGACACCTCGGACACGTCGGACACCTTCTCGGGGTCGGTCGGACCGAGGTATCGCTCGAACGCTTCGTGGAGTGGTTCGAGTTGGTACCCGCGCAACTCGCGGCCATCGATCTCGAACGCCCTCGGCTCCGGCTTGATTTCGAAGCGCTTCAACCGCCGGCGCAACCAGTCGCCATCGACCGGCTTGTCGCCCTTCCGGATGCGACCCCATGGCCGATCATCGAGTGCGACGAGATGACTCAGGATCGTCTCGGTGTGGATGCTGATCGCGGGCTGTTTCTCGATCAAGGGTCGGAGATCGCGCAACAGCTCGATCGACAGATCTTCGTCCTCATGGCGCAGACCCGGAATCGCATTCCGGAGTCGCTGCGGCCAGGCGCCGCCTGCGAAGTATGCAACCGCGGCGAGTACCTCCCAGTTGTCTACCTCCCGGCCGTCCAAGCTCGCGAGGTCGTTCTCGCCGATCTCGAACCCGCGCAGCTTCTCGAGGTGGTCGGTCGTCCAGCGCGCTGCCATGCGGCCCAGCTCGGCCAGCTCGTGGTACGCGCGCCGGTGACGGAAGCGCTCGACCGCATCGCCGGGCAGCTTCCGGCGCATCTGGAGAACGAGGCTCCGCGAGACGAGAGCATCTGCATTCGCGAACTGAGGCATCCCGATCATTGCCAACGCTTTCGGGCACCAGCACGCGAACTCTTCGATGTGGTGATCGTCGCCGGCGCATCGACGGAATGGGATGTTAGGCTGCCACCCGTTGTTGAGGAACGCGATCAGCTCGTCATCTTTTTCAATCCAGCGATCGATCTCGTCGAGCAAGATCGTCGGCCGCTGCTCCGTAGAGCGGTAAAGCACCGCGGGCGTCGCGGATCCGCTCGGCATCGGATTGGGGGCCAGGCGCGCAATCACGTCGAGCAGCCGCGTCTTGCCGCACTCGCGGGTCGGCGCTGTGATCAGCAACATCGGGAACACGTTGAAAGCATCTAGGACCCAGGCCGCGACGATCCAGAGCGCCACCACGTCGAGTAGCCAGGCGTCCGCGACGATGAACCGCCGCAACGCGGTGACGAACCCATCGAGCAGCGAGTCGCCGTTCACCGGTACCGGCCAGGGCGCGGGCTCGGTGCGTGCCTGCGATCTCGCGCCGCGGGCCGCCTTGCGCGCCTCGTCCCGCACCCGGTCGAGCGCCGTAACGCCGACGCCCGCAGCCTTCGCCAGCAGTGGGCGCCGCTGCGCGTACGCGAGCTCGCCGAGCTGCGCGAGGAGTGCCGGCAGGTCGGCCTCGGCAACCGCTGCCGGCGCGGCATGCTCGGCGGTGTCGGCGCGCATGCTCTGACCCTCGAGGAGCGTGCCGAACTCGGCACGCACGGCGTCGATGCTCGTGGCGCGTGGCTTTGGATCAGGGTAGGATGCGGCGTCGTAGTTCACGCTCTTAGTCTCCCGCGCCCCGGCCTGCCAGTCGGGGCGCTTCTGTGTTAGGCGTGCGCTTCGAGCGTGGCGTCGGAGTGGCGAAGGCGCGACGCGAGCCAGTCCACGAGCGCGCGGCGGGGGACCGTGGTTCGGCGACCGTGGTGGACCGTCGGGAGCTCGCCGCGCGCAATCGCGGCGTAGAGAGTCGTGCGCCCGCAGCCGGCGAGTCGGATCGCCTCGGGGATCGTCACGACGCCATCCGCGAGGATCTCTCGCGCGGCGTCGTGGGGGGTGGGGGTGTGGATGGGGTGCGCCATGGCTGCCTCCGGTCCCGCTGTATCCGCGGGCGTTCAACCGAACGTGGCGTAGTCTTTCGTGACGTACCACCGTGTGATATACGTTACGGTACGATGTCGGCTCCGCTCGCCCTCTTCCGCTGGACGATCCCCGTCGAGGGAGTCCGGCTCGTGGCCGATGCGGAGGGCTTCGACTCCGAGCGGGACGAGTGGCGCGCGCTCGGTGACGCGCTGGTGCCGCAGGGCGATGGGCGCCGCGAGTACGATCCGCTCGCCACCATTTCGCCGCCGCTATTCGAGGTCCTTGCCGCGGCCACGCTCGAGGGAGAGGCGTTGGCGTCTCTCGCGGGTCGCGTCGGCCTCCTGGGGCTCACGCCCCGGCTTCTAACGTCGGCATCGGGACGCCGGGAGGAGCGCGAGAAGCTAGACCGTCCCGTCGAGTCTGTCGCGCAGTGGCGCCACGAACTGCTCGAGCTCCGCAACGTCTTCGAGCTCTCGGGCGCAGTCTCGGCGCTCGCGGAGGCGCGGGGGGAGCGACACCGCGGGCGCGCCGACGCTGCCCGGGCGCAGCTCGCCGGGCGCGTCCAGCCGCGCGACTTCGCGCTGCTCGCCCAAGGGAGCGACGTAGAGCGCCTAATCCGCGCGCACCCAACGGACCTCCTGCTCGCCGGGCGGCTCGACCTGCGCGAGACGCTCGACCGCGAGCTTGCGCGCCACACGCGGCTCCGCATGGTCTATGACGAGGGGATGCGAACGCTGCGTCTGCGCGCGGGACCCGGCTCGCTGCTAGGTGCCGCGTGGCTCCAGCTCGCCGAGGCTGCGGCCGGGGGGCGCAAGGCGCGGTCGTGCCTGCGCTGCGCCCAGTGGTTCGTGGTCAAGAGCGGGCGGCGGGGTCATGACCGCTACTGCGCCGCGGCATGCCGGCAGGCGCACCAGCGACTCCGCTCTCAGGCCCGCGCGCTCGCGGCGGAGGGGCGGGGTGTGCAGCCCATCGCGGCCACACTGAGACAACCCGCGTGGCTCGTGCGGGAGTGGATCGGGGACAACGACGCGAAGCGAAGCGCAGCGACGAAGCGGGCCACGCGAAAAGGAATGAAGACAACGAAGGGAGGCTCGAAGTGACCGAGAAGCATCGACGACGGGGCAAGACGGGCACCATTTGGAGTCGTGAACGCAACGGGAGAACGCAGTGGAGCGCGCAGTACGACGCGCCGCGGGGGGCCGACGGCAAGCGGCGGCGGAAGACGGTAACCGGGCGCACCTACGCAGAGGTCATCGGGAAGTTGAAGGCTCTCACACGCGAAGCGGACGCGGGAAGGATCGCCGAGCCCGGACAGCTCACGATCGCCAATCTCATCGAGCGCTTCTTGACGGCTCGTGGTCGCAGCGTCGAGGCGACGACGCTCGAGCAGTACCGGCACACGCTCGCGAAGCACGTCACCCCGCGGCTCGGCAGCGTCCGGCTGGCACACCTCACGCCGCTACACGTCGAGGCGTTCCTTTCGTCGATGGATGCCGACGGGGTAGGGCCTCGAGCTCGCCGGTCTGCGTTCGATCTGCTCTCGGGCGTGCTGGCCTATGGCATCAAGCTCGACGTACTCGCCCACAATCCCGCGGCGCGGGTGGAGCGTCCTGCGATGTCTCGGCCGAGGGTTGCCGCCCTCTCGGCCGAGCAGGCGACCCGGCTCCTCGCGGTCGCCCGCGCTACGGCGCCGGCCTGGGTCTACGCTGCGGTTGCTCTGGGCCTCGCCGGCCTGCGGCGGGGTGAAGTGTTCGGACTCACCTGGGGCGATGTCTCGCTGGATCCGGGCGAGGTGCGCGTCCGCCAGGCGCTCAAGCGTCCGGCGAAGGGGACGTCCTACGTGAGCGATCCCAAGTCGAAGGCGAGCCGGCGGGCAGTCCCCCTCCCAGCGTGGGCTGTCTCTGCGCTCCAGGCGCACCGGGCCGCGCTTGGAGTCGTGCCGATGCCGAATCTGCCGGTGTTCACGAACGAGTCGGGCCGTTGGATCCACTTTGGGCGCTTCTATCGCCAGCAGTGGGCGCCGCTGCGCGACGCCGCTGGGCTGCCGAAAACCGCCACATTCCACGGCCTACGTCACACGGCCGCGACCCTGCTCCTGGGGAGCGGTGTCGACCTGCGGACGACGCAGGGGCTCCTCGGGCACGCGCGCGGCTCGACCACGCTGGACGTCTACTCGGACTACATCCCGAGCCTTGCCGATCATGCAATGCGCGGGCTCGACGCGCTGTTCGCGAGAGCAGAGGGCAAAGCGAGCGTCTAAGGGCGCCCGTGGCAGCCCGTTGGCAGCCAGAAGGCATCCCGAACCAGGAAACGAAAAGCCCTAGCGGACCTAACCAACTGCCGAGGCTTAGCTTTTCTGCTCGGTGAGATCGTCCCCGGACGCCGCGGCCTCAGATTCGGAGCGTGAGGCCGTCGTCGGCGGCCTCGAAGTCGCAGCTCGCGCGGCGCTCCGCCATCTCCGCGCCGAGGTGGGTGATGATCAGTCGTCCGCAATCGAAGCGGCTCCGGTTTGCGACCAGCTGCTCGTGGGACAGGTGGTACTCGAAGCCGTTCCGGTGATAGGTGCACTCGCAGATGAACAGGTCGCTGCCGGCGACGCGGAGCGGGAGCTCGTCGAACCAGCCGGTGTCACCGGAGTACGCGATCTTCGGCCCGCCGGTCTCGATCACGATGCCGTGGGGCATCGCGTCGGGCGTGTGATGCGTCTCGAACGTGTTCACTCGCACGGGACCCACCTCGCAGCGCCGCCCCGCCGGAAGCTCCTCGAAATCGATCGCGAATGTCCACTTGCGCCCGTCGAGTGGGTGTCCCATCGAGGCCGCCAGCCGGCGGACGCGAGCTTCGATGCCCGGAGGCCCTGCGATCCTCAACGAGCGCTTCCGCTCATCCTCGTAGAGCGCGGCGAGCAAGAGCAACGGGATACCCCCGAAGTGGTCGCCGTGAAAGTGCGACACCAGGATCGCGTCGATCTCGTCGCGCGCGACGCCGAGCTGGTTCAGGCCGCTCCCGGTCGTCGCCCCGCAGTCGAGCAGCACGCTGCCGGACACCCCGCGCACCACGATCGCCGACTGGCGCCGACCGCCAGCGCCGAACGCGTCGCTGGTCCCGACGAAGATCAGCTCCGTCACGGGGGGCCGACGCCGCCGCGCTGGTTTCGGGTCACCGCTCTTCTCCGGTCAGCGCGGCGCTCCGGTCGGAGCTGGCAGCCAGCGAGAGGAACCGTCCACCGGCGAACACTCCATCGCGCGCCTGACAGCCGTCCGGTACCTGCTCACCGTCCCATATCACGACCCGATCCAGGCTAGCTCCCGCGCCGAGGCTCGCGCCAGCGCCGATCACACTGTCGCGTTCGAAGCGGACGCCCGCCGCGCGTGCGACCGCCTCTGCGTCGAGGTAGCTGAGCGGCAGCGCTCGCCGGTTGGCGGCGAGGTACTCGGCGAGTGTGCCGACCGGCTCCCAGGTGCAGGGCAGGAACACGCCGTGCACGTCGCGTGCCCCGGCCGCCAGCCGGGGCGCCAGCCAGTCGTCGACGTGGCCGAACACCTCGCGGTCGGGCAGCGTGTCGAGCGCGCGCGCCGACACGATGTTGGCCCACGCGTAGATCCCCGAGCGCACCTCCGCGTTCGGATCGTTCCCGAATCGGAAGCGCGAGCCGATCCGACACACCACCCCGCTGCGATCCACGCCGACACTGCCGAACCCGGCCGAGCGGGGATCCTCGCGCAGCAGCATCGTGACCGCGGCTCCGTGCTCGCGATGGCGGCGCACCAGCAGGTCGAGGTCGACGTCGAGCAGCATGTCGCCGCCGAGCAGCACGCAGGGGTCGCTCTCGCGCAGGAACGAGGCGGCGCGTCGGATCCCGCCGCCGGTGTCGAGCAGCACCGGTTCGCGCGAGAACGAGAGCGACACTCCGGGCGGGCAATGGCGCCCCGCCGCCGCCTCGAGCCGGTCCGCGAGATGGTGCACGTTCACGATCACGTCGCGCACGCCGTGGTGCGCGAGCAGCGCGAGCGGATAGGCGATCAGCGGGAGCCCGCGCACGGGTAACGCGGGCTTGGGCAACCAGTCGGTCAACGGCCGCAGCCGGGTGCCGCGGCCCGCCGCGACGATCATTGCGCGCACGGCGACTCCGGCAGCTCGCCGAACAGCGCGGCGAGCTCGCGAGCGCGACCGTCGCGCGCGGCGGCGCGCAGGGCCGCGCGGCGCAGATGGCGGACCGTTGCCGGGATGTGCGCGAGGAAGCGCGGATCGCCGCGCTCGCGGGCGGCGTACAGGAAGCGCGCGTGGTCCTTGCCCTTGCGCGCGAGTGTGAGCAGGTCGAAGCGGCGCGCGAAGCTCTCGGCGTCCGGCGCGTCGGGCAGCCCCGGCCGCACCGCCTCGCAGTGCGCGGCAATTTCCGCTTCGGGCAGCTCCACGTACGAGTCACGCAAGAGGCACACCAGGTCATACTCGGGCGGCGCGAGGAACGCGCCCTGGAGATCGATCATGCGCAGACGCGCGCCGGGCGGTGCGCCCTCGCGCACATAGAGATTGGAGCTCTGGAAGTCGCGATGCGCGAGCCGCTGTGGAGCCGCCGCGACCTGTCCGGCGATCCACGCGAAGGTCTCGCGCACCACGGCCGCCTCGGCGGCAGTGGTGTCGCGCCCGCGCGCCGCGAGCCCGTAGCGCGCCACGAGATCCGCCTTGTAGGCGAAGAGCTCCGCGTCGAGCGCGCGCGCGAATGCGGCGACCCCCGGCACCGGCCCGATCGCCTGCACGCGCGGCACCAGCTCGCAGGCCTCGCGGTGCAGCGCGACTCGCGCGCGCGGCGCGAGTTCGCGTGCCGCGCTCTGCAGCGAGAGGCGTCCCACGTCTTCGAGCAGGTCGATCCCGGCGTCGGGATCCCCGCCGAGGCGCCGCGGAACCGGCAGCCCGTTGCTTTCGAGCAGCGCGCGGATCGGCTCGTGGGGCGGCTCGGGCGCCACCCCGGCCGGGCGGCCGGCCGGATCCTCGGGCGCCTCGACGCGCGCGACGGCGGTCGCCCCGCTCGCGGTGTGGATCCGCGCGAACCGGCGCAGCGACAGCGCGGCGGGCAGCCATTCCACGCGCAGCGGCTCGAGGCCGGCCGCGCGGCAGGCGGCGCGCACGCGCGACTCGAGCGCGGAGGATGCGTCCACCAGCCCCTCAGCCGAAGAACAGGTGACACGCCGCGGTGGCACCGATCGCACCCGCGAGGTCGCCGATCAGGCAGGCGGGAAGTGCGTGGCGGAGATCGCGGATCCCCGCCGCACCCGCGTAGAGCGTCAGCACGTAGAAGGTGGTCTCCGTCGAGCCCTGGATCGTGCTCGCGAGCAGTCCGACGAAGCTGTCGGGGCCATGACTCTCGAGGATCTCCGCCATCACCGCGAACGCGCCCGAGCCCGAGAGCGGGCGCAGCAGCACCATCGGCAGCGCGGCGGCCGGGAAGCCCGCGGCGCTCGTCAGCGGGTCGAGCGCGCCGATCAGCAGGTCGAGGGCGCCCGACGCACGGAACATTCCGACGGCGACCAGGATCACCACCAGATAGGGCACGATGCGGACGACGACGTCGAGGCCCTCACGGGCACCCGCCACCATCGACTCGTAGATGCGCACGCCGCCGCGCAAGCCCACCAGCAAGAGCGACGCGGCGAGCAGCGGAATCAGCCAATGCTCGGCGATCTCGCGCGCGGCGTCGCCTGCGCTGCGCCCGGCGCCCGGGCTGGCGATCTCCCAGGTGATCGCCCCGAGCAGCGCGACGCCGATCCCCGCGGCCAGCGCGCTGCGCGCCGGACTGGTGACCAGCGCGGGAGGCGTCGGTTCCGCCACCGGCAGCGGCGCCTCGGCCGTCGCCACGGTGTTCGAAACGGCCTGCGGTCGCGCCGCATAACGAGCCCGGCCCCGCAGCAAATAGAACACCGCGACGCCGGTGAGCGTCGAGCACGTGCTGGCGATCAGCGTGGGCACCCAGATCGCCCCGGGTGCCGTAGAGCCCGCCGCGGCGCGCACGGCCATCGTCCCCGTCGGCGCCATCAGCGTGACGGCGGTGGCATTGATCACCAGGAACAAGATCATCGAGTCGGTTGCGACGCCCGGGTGCGGATTCAGCCGGTTCAACTCGACCATCGCCTTGAGACCGAACGGGGTGGCGGCGTTGCCGAGGCCGAGCATGTTCGATGCGAGGTTCATCACCATCGCGCCCATCGCCGGGTGATCGGGCGGCACCTCGGGGAACAAGCGGCGCAGGATCGGCGCCAGCGCGCGCGCGATCGCGGCGAGCAGACCGCCGTCGCTCGCGACTCGCATCAGGCCGAGCATGAAGATCATGAAGCCGGTGAGCTTGATGACGAGCGCAATCGCGGCCTCGGCATTCGCGAAGCCGGCCGCGGCCACGGCCTTCATGTTTCCGGTGAACGCCGCATACAGGACAGACACCAGCACGAGGCCGAGCCAGATCGCATTGAGCATGGCGGCCCCCATCGCGCCGGTGATTGCCCGGGCGCAAGCTCGGGGATAAGCTCGCGCGCGTCAATCCCCCTTTCCATGATCGGCGTGCGGTCGCTTCGACTGTCGCGCGGAGTGCTCCGGCGGTGGGATCGAGGCGGATCGCGCGGAATCGGACGCGGGGGGTCTGGCGGATGCGCAGCATGCGCGCGCGGCTGGCGCTGGTGTGCGTGTTGCTGTCCGGCAGCGCGGTCGGCGCAGCCGATGCGCAGCCCGCGCCGGGCGACGCGGCGCTCGCCCGAGCGCTGTCGCGCGCGCTCGAGTCGCGCGCGCTGCGCGGAGCGCGCGTCGGCGCGCTGGTCGTGAACGACGCCGACGGCCGGGTGATCTTCGAGCGCGAGCCAGACCGGGCGCTGGTGCCGGCGTCGAACCTCAAGATCCTGACCGCGCTCGCGGCGCTGCGCGTGTTCGGGCCCGCGCACGCCTTCACCACCCGCGTCTACGCCGATGCGGTGCCCGATGCCGAGGGCGGCGTCGAGACGCTCACCGTGCGGGGCGGCGGCGACCCCGGCCTCACCTCCGAGGACTATTGGCGGCTCGCCGCAGACCTGCATCGCCTGGGGCTGCGCCGGGTGCGCGGGGATCTCGCGATCGACGATTCGCTCTTTGATGGAGAGCGCTGGCATCCGAGCTGGCTGCCCACCTCGGGGCGCGCCTACCACGCGCCGGTGGGCGCGCTGATGGCGAACTACGGCTCCTACGCGGTGGTGGTGGAGGGCGGAGCGGTGGACGGGGAGCCGGTTCGCGTCGTGATCGACCCGCCGGTCGGCTTCTTCCGCGTGTCGAATCGAGCGCGCACCGGCCCGAACCGCCGCCTCGTGGTGGACCGGCGCGCAGTTGCCGGCGCTGAGGAAGTGGTGGTGGGAGGCTCGTGGCCGCGCGGCGCCACTCGCACATTCCAGCGCAGCGTGCTCGATCCGGCCGGCTACGCGGCGAGCGTGCTGCGGCTGCAGCTCGCCGCAGTCGGCATCGCGGTGGCGGGCGGCACGCGAAGCACCTACGTGCCGGGGGATGCCCGCGAGCTGCTCGCGTTCGACGGGCGCCCGGTGTCGGACGTCGTGCACCGCTTTCTCAAGTTCAGCAGCAACCCGATCGGCGAGGCGCTGATCAAGGCGCTGGCCGTCTCTGCGGACGGTCCGCCGGGCAGCTGGAAGGGCGGCGTCTCGGTGGTGCGCCGCGAGCTGGACGCGCTGGGCCTGCCGACGGCCGGGCTCGTCCAGGTGGACGGATCCGGACTCTCCTATGACGACCGGGCGTCGCCGCGCCTGCTGGTCTCGGCGCTACGCGAAGCCGCCCACTCGTTCTCTTACGGTGCCGAGTTCGTGTCCGGTCTGCCGATCGGCGGCACCGACGGCACGCTCGAGAAGCGCGCCGAACGGGCCGGAGCCTCGCTGCGCGCGAAGACGGGTCTCTTGACGCGCGTAACCGGGCTCACCGGGCTCGCGCGGCGCGCCGACGGGACCACGTTCGCGTTCTCGGTGCTGGTCAACGGCTTCAGCGGTGGCGCGGGCGAGGCGATGGACGCGCTCGACGCGTTCGCCGCGGCGTTGGTCGCGGCGGGTGTGCCTCAGGACGAGCGGCCGTAGGCCGCGAGCACGAGCTGCGAATACTCGTGGGGCAGCGGGTCACCCGCGCGCAGGAATTGGTCGATCCGTCCGGGGCCCCAGTTATAGGCCACCAGTGCCGTGGAAACACTCCCGTCGTAGCGATCGGTGAGCTGGCGCAGGTAGGCGACACCCAGCCGCACGTTGGAGATCGGGTCGAACAGCGTCTGCGGTCCGCGCCATTCGACGCCGACGCTCGGCGCGAGCCAGGCCCCCGTGCTCGGCAAGAGCTGCATCAGGCCGAGGGCGTCCTTGGGCGACACCGCATAGGTGTCGTAGCGGCTCTCGACGTGGATCACGGCGAGGACGAGCGCCGGATCGAATCCGTAGCGCCGCGCCTCGGTCACGACGGTCTGGGCGAGCTGCACGAGCTCATTCTCGGTGAGGCCGGTGCGGAGCTGGTGGCGCGCGAGATGAGCGAGCACCGCATCGACGGCCGGATCGCTCGCCTCCACCGCGACCGGGAGCGGTGTCGCCACGGGGGTCGCCGGCATGCGGACCGGCATCACTTCGCACGAGAGCGAGAGCAAGAGCAGTACGGAGAGGGGGGCAACGCGAAGTCGGGGCGACGGCATGGCTATACACTCCCCAGCGGCGACAGGCCCAACGCCTGGATCGCCAGCCAGTTGTTGTAGACCGCGACGCTCGTGCCCGCGATCACGACCCCGAAGAAGAGCCCCTTCGTCAACTTCGGGATCTGGGACGTCGACAGCAGGAACGCGACGGCCACGAGCGTGACGCCGCTGTCGATCAAGAGGCCGGGAATCAGGCCGAACGAGTCGAACAACCACTGCGCGAGCGGGTTCGCCTCGGCGACCTGCCAACCGGCCACCGGTTCGCGGAGGCAGAGGTAGGTGGTCCAGTGGTCTGCTGCCGAGAGCAGGATCGTCAGGATTGCCAGGACGTACAACGGGAGCCTCCGGGATACGGTCACCTCGATCTGGAAAGCAAGCGGCGTGCCTCGATCCGCCGCGTCCAACGAATCCGGTTGCGGGATCGGGTCTTGGCCAACACACCTGCCGATCCGCGAAGCGCCGGGGCTCGAGCGCGCCAGGCGGCAGATGGGAAGTCTGCTTCCGTTCCGGGGGTCATTCGCGGGTCCACCGGAGCAGGAATACCCCGGCCCGCGATCCCTCGGGGGGAGGGGAGCGGGGGGCCGACAGTGACCTCAGGTGGGCGCGAGACGCGGGGATCCGGCGATCGCGAATCCCAGTGCGAATAATCCCAGTCGGAAACTAGGGTCGCCCGCCGCGCTTCATCTTGCCGCGCCCGAGCAGCAGCCAGTCCATCGACACGTTCTCCTTGATCGCGAGCGTGATCAGGAAATCCGTGTGGGGAGTGGTGCCGCTCTCGTAGCGGTTCACGTTCTGCTGGAATACGCCGAGGTCGCGCGCGAACTGGCGCTGGGATCGATCGCCGCGAACCTGCGCGATCCGGTCGGACAGCTTGCGCTTCATTCGTTCCACCGAGGCCACTGCCATTCGGTCTCTCTCCTGTGTAGGGGACGCAGACGCACGCCAAGCGCGGTTACGGCGCGCATCGTAGCAGTGGGTCCGTGGCGGGCAATACGAAACTGCGCGAACAGTGTCGCCGCGAGCGCGCACGACGCGCGCTTCATACCGTACGGCTCTCGAACGGAGTGTCCCCCGATGCGCGTGACGGGCGGTCGACTGGGAGGGCGGCGGCTCGTCGCTGCGCCGCCCGGCGTTCGGCCGACGGCCGATCGCGTGCGCGAGGCGCTGTTCGCGCGCCTGCCGGACCTCGCGGGCGTTCGCGTGCTCGACCTGTACGCCGGCACGGGCGCGCTCGGCATCGAAGCGCTTTCCCGGGGGGCGCAGCTCGCGGTTTTCGTCGAGCGCAGCCACGCGAGTCTCCTGGCGCTGCGCCGCAACTTGTCGACGCTGGAGCTCGACGAGTGCGCGCGCGTCGTGCGCGGCGACGTGCGCGGCGCGCTGCGACGGCTGGCGCGCGAGGATCTGCGCTTCGAGCTCGTCCTCGCCGATCCGCCGTACGCGGACCTCGGCTTGGCGCTCCCGCTCGGGCTGCTCGTCTCCGGCGGGCTGCTCGCGCCCGACGCGACCGTGGTGGTGGAGCGGAGTCGGCGTCATCCTCTGCCCGCAATCGAGGGCCTGGTGTCGCACGAGTCGCGGCGCTACGGAGACACCGAACTCGAGTGGTTGGGAGTCGAGTGGCTGGGAGCCGGCGGCGCGGCATCGGCCGAACGCAGAGGAGAACCCGACGCATGAGCCATGCGCGGCGCATCGCGCTGTTTCCGGCCAGCTTCGACCCGGTGACGAACGGCCATCTGGACATCGTGCTGCGCGCGACTCGGCTCTTCGACGAGGTGGTCCTCGCGGTCGCGATCAACGTCTCGAAGGGCGGCACGTTCTCGCTCGAAGATCGCATCGAGATGCTCGAGTCGGTGGCGAGCAAGGAGCCGGCGCTGCGGGTCACGACCTTCGAAGGGCTGACGGTGGACTTCGCGCGCGAGATCGGAGCGGTGGCGATCATCCGCGGCGTCCGCGCGATGTCGGACTTCGAGTACGAGTTCGAGATGGCGCTGATGAACAAGCACCTCTACGCCGACGTCGAGACCCTGTTCATGATGCCGAGCCAGCAGTACTTCTACGTGAGCTCGTCGCGGCTGAAGGAGCTGAGCCGCTTCGGTCGCGATGTGGACGAGTTCGTGCCGCCGTTCGTCGCCAAGAAGCTGCGCGAGCGCTTCGCGTAGGCACCGTACGGGCGCCCCATCCGCCATCGCCCTAGACTGAGTCCGCGTGGAGCAACGGCGCATCCTCCTGGCAGTGACCGGCGGTATCGCGGCCTACAAGACGCCGGAGCTGGTCCGCGTGCTGCGGCGTGCAGGGCATTCCGTGCGCTGTGTGATGACGCGGGCGGCGGTCGAGTTCGTCAGCCCGTTGGCGCTCCAGACCGTCTCCGGACACGCGGTGCGACGCGAGCTCTTCGACGCCGCCGAAGAGGGGCAGATCGACCACATCGCGCTCGCCGACTGGGCCGACCTGGTGGTGGTCGCCCCGGCCACCGCGCACAGCCTGGCGCGGTTCGCGTCGGGGCTCGCCGACGACCTCGTCTCGACGGTGGTGCTCGCAACGCGGGCACCCGTGCTGCTCGCGCCGGCAATGAACGTGAACATGTGGCGCCACCCGGCCACCGCGCACAACGTCCTGACGCTCACCGAGCGGGGCGTGCACTCGGTGGGGCCGGAGGCCGGCGAGCTGGCGTGTGGCTGGGAAGGCGAGGGCCGCATGAGCGACCCGGCGGTGATCGCCGAGCGTGTCGCGGCTCTGCTGGGCGCCCGCGACCTCGCGGGCGTGCGCGTGCTCGTCACCGCGGGTGGGACGCGCGAGCCGGTCGACGCCGTCCGCTACCTCGGCAACCGCTCCTCGGGGAAGATGGGCTACGCGGTCGCGCGGCAGGCGGCGCGCCGCGGCGCGGAGGTGGTGCTGGTGAGCGCACCCTCCGGCCTCGCGACGCCGCCCGGTGTGCGCCGCGTCGACGTCGGCAGCGCGCTCGAGATGCGCGACGCCGTGCGCCGCGAGTTCGCCGGCGCTGACGTCGTGGTGAAGGCGGCCGCCGTGGCCGACTTCCGCCCGAAGAGCGTCTCCCTGCGCAAGATCCGCAAGGAAGACCTCGCCGACGGGGCGGGCCTCTCGCTCGAGCTGGTGCGCAACCCCGACATCCTCGCCGAGCTGTGCCGGGAGAAGGGCTCGCGCGTGATCGTCGGCTTCGCCGCCGAGAGCCACGACGTGATCGAATCGGCGCGGCGCAAGATTGCCCGCAAGGGCTGCGATCTGCTGGTCGCCAACGACGTGTCCGGCGCCGAATCGGGCTTCGACGTGGATCGCAACACGGTGAGCTTCGTGTGGCCGGCCGGCGACGTCGAAACGCTGCCGTCGCTCTCCAAGGACGAGGTGGCAGATCGCCTGCTGGATCGCGTCGCAAAGCTGCTCGGAGACCGCGAGTGACGCTCCGCCGCGGCCTGGCGCGATTCGCCGGGCTCCTGCTGTGCGCGATCCCGGTGGCGGCGAGCGCTTCGCACGTCAACGTGGTCACGATCGACGGCTCGATCAATCCGGCGTCGTCCGACCATCTCCAGCGGGCGATCGCTACCAGCGAAGCGGATGGCGCGGTGGCGGTGCTCGTCCTGCTCGACACGCCCGGAGGCCTGCTCGCCGCGACCAAGGACATCGTGCAGGCGATCCTCAACGCGCGCGTGCCGGTGATCGTGTTCGTGTCGCCGCAGGGCGCCTGGGCGGCGTCAGCGGGCGCGTTCGTGACGATGGCAGGCCACGTCGCCGCGATGGCGCCCGGCACCAGCATCGGCGCGGCGTCGCCGATCAGCGTCAGCGGCGAGGGCGGCACCCGGGGCGAGGACGGCAAGCGGGAGGACGTCGGTGCGGAGAAGGCGGAGAAGTTCACGACCGCGTTCCTCGAAGCGATCGCTAAACAGCGCAAGCGCAACGTCGAGTGGGCGGCGAAGGCGGTCCGCGAGGCCGAGGCGATCACCCAGGAAGAGGCGCTCGAGTTGGGGGTGATCGATGTCGTCGCCGCCGACGTCGACGCGCTATTCGAAGTACTCGAGGGGCGCGAGGTGGAGGTCGGCGGTGAGACGCGCACGCTGCACCTCGCGGGCGCCGAGCGGCGCCGGCTCGAGATGCCGCCGCTGACCCGCCTGTTCAACGGGCTCGCGGATCCGAACGTCGCGTTCCTGCTGGTGATGGCCGGGCTGCTCGGCCTGTACCTCGAGTTCCAGCAGCCCGGCATGATCCTACCCGGCGTCGCTGGGCTGGGATGCCTGGTGCTGGCCGGGATCGCGTTCCAGATCCTGCCGTTCTCGTCGGTCGGACTGCTGGTGCTGCTGCTCGGTCTCGGCCTCGTGGTGGCGGAGCTGTTCGTGTCTGCCTTCGGCCTGCTCTTGCTGGCCGGACTGCTGTGCATGCTGCTCGGGGGGAGTATGGTCTTCGACCTCCCCGAGGTGAGCGATTTGTCGGTGTCGTTCTGGCCGGTGCTGGTGCCCGTCGTTACCGCGTTCGGCGTGTTCGTCGCCGTGGTGGTGTTCGCGATCGGACGTACGCTGCTCTTGCGCCAGACCGCCGGCGTGGACGAGCTGATCGGCGCGATCGGCAAGGCCGTCAGCGATCTGGATCCGGCGGGCAAGGTGTGGATCCGCGGGGAGTATTGGAGCGCCGTCGCGGTCGAGACCGTGTCGCGCGGTGCGCGCGTCGAGGTGATTGCCGTCGAGGGCCTGCAGCTGCGTGTGCGGCGGGCGCCGGGGGCGGTGTGAGGCTGGCGTCCGACGCCAGGGAGGGTGCATGACAGGGATTCTGGGTGCGTTCGCGATCCTGGCGGTTCTGTTCTTCCTCGGAGTCCGCATCCTCGCGGAGTACGAGCGGGGCGTGATCTTCCGCCTCGGTCGCCTGCGCCCGGTGAAGGCCGCCGGCTTCAAATGGATCATTCCCGGCGTCGACCGGATGGTCCGGATCAGCCTGCGCGAGATCGTGATGGACGTGCCGCCGCAGGAGGTGATCACGCGCGACAACGTCTCGCTGAAGGTCAACGCGGTGCTCTACTTCCGCGTGCTGCACCCGGACAAAGCGGTGATCCAGGTCGAGAACTACCTGTACGGCACCTCGCAGCTCGCGCAGACGACGCTGCGCAGCGTGTGCGGTCAGGCGGACCTCGACCAGCTGCTCGCCGAGCGGGACTCGATCAACCAGAAGCTCCAGGAGATCATCGACGACCAGACGGAGCCGTGGGGCGTCAAGGTGCGCGCCGTCGAGGTGAAGCAGATCGACCTTCCGGTCGAGATGCAGCGCGCGATGGCCCGACAGGCCGAGGCCGAGCGCGAGAAGCGCAGCAAGGTGATCCACGCCGAGGGCGAGTTCCTGGCGGCGCAGCGCCTGGCGGACGCGGCGCGTGTGCTGTCGTCGCAGGAGTCGGCGCTCCAGCTCCGCTACCTCCAGACGCTCGCCGAGATCGCGACCGAGAACAACTCGACCACGCTGTTCCCGATCCCGATCGACATCCTGCGGCCCTTCTACGAGATGGCGCGCAAGCGCGAATCCAATCCGGAGCGCTAGTCGTGGCCGAGGAAGGGGAGAATCTGTCGACGGAGCAGCGGGTGAAGCGCTCGGTGGCGCGCACGCTCGGCAATTGGACCGCGACGACGGTCGCGCTCGGCGTGCTCGGCGTCTGGGGATCGCTCGGGGCGTACACGCTCGAGCCGGGCGAGGCGGCGATCCTGCTGCGGCTCGGGTGGCACATGGGGACGGTGACCGACGCGGGCTTCCACCTGACACTGCCGCCGCCGATCGTGATGCGCGAGATCGTGAACGTCGGCATGGTCCGGAACGAGGACTTCGGCGTCGCCGGCAGCGCGCCGCCCGGCGGCGGAGCGGCGCCGGCCGACGCGCGCGAGCACGTGCACGAGTCGAGCATGCAGACGAGCGACAACAACATCGTGCGCGTGAGCTTCACGGTGCAGTACCAGATCGCGGACGCCTACGCGGCGCGCTACCGCGTCGCCGATCTGGGCGCGGTGTTGCGCAGCGCCTCGGCGGCGGCGATGCGCGAGGTGGTGGGCCGGATGACGGTGGACGGCGTGCTGCGCGAGCGCCGCGCCGCGCTGACCTCCGAAGTCCTCGCGCTCCTCCAGGGCATCCTCGACGGCTACGAGGCGGGTCTCGAGGTCCAGGCGGTCGAGCTCCAGGACGTCCAGCCTCCGGAAGCAGTGCGCGCCGCGTTCGACGACGTGGTCGCCGCCACCCAGGACGCGAGCCGCGCGGTGAACGAGGCCGAGGGCTACCGCAACCAGCTGATTCCGAACGCGCGCGCCGAGGCGATCGAGCTGATCGAGGGCGCGGGTGGCTATCGCGACGCGAAGATCGCCGACGCGACCGGCGAGGCCGCGCGCTTCTCGGCAATCAACGCCGAGTACCGCAAGGCGCCGGACGTGACCCGGAAGCGGCTTTACCTGGAGACGATGGAGACGGTGCTGCCCGGAGTGGAGAAGGTGATCATCGAGTCCGGCGCGGGTCAGGTGGTTCCGTACCTGCCGCTCGGCCGCGATGGGGCCGAGCGATGAGGCGCCTGCTGCTGTTCCTGCTCGCCGGTGGCGGGTTGGCGGTGATCGGGATCGCAGCGGGCAATCTGGGCATTCCGCCGGTCGTGATCACGCGCGAGGGTGAGCAGAAGCTGGTGCTGTTCCTGAACGAGGTCCGCGACATCACGCAGCCGGGCATCTCGCTCGCGATCCCGTTCTTCGACGAGGTGAGGACGTTCGACAGCCGCTGGCTCTACAACAGCACGGCCGCGCTTCCGATCCAGACCAAGGACGGCGAGCAGCTCCTGATCGACAACTACACCGTCTGGCGGATCGAGACCCCGCTCGACTTCATGACGAAGTTCCCCGGCGGCATGGCCCCTGCCGAGCAGCGGATCGATCGCGTGGTGCGCGACGGCGTACGCGAGGTGATCGGACGCCACACGCTGGCAGAAGTGCTGAACGAGCAGCGCGAGCCGATCATGCAGGCGATCACCGCCAACTCGCGCAAGGCGCTCGCCGGATTTGGAATCGCGGTGGCCGACGTGCGGATCAACCGCACCGAGCTGCCGCCGGGCACCGAGGAGTCGGTGTACGCGCGCATGAAGACCGAGCGCGAGCGGCTTGCGAAGAAGAACCGCGCCGAAGGGGATGAACGGGCGCGTCGGATCCGCGCCGAAGCGGACCGCGAAGCGCGCGTGATCGTCGCGAACGCGCGCCGCGACGCGGAGATCACGCGCGGAGCGGGCGATGCGGAGGCGACGCGCATCTACGCCGAAGCCTACTCGGCGGATCCGGACTTCTACGCGTTCGTGCGCAGCTTGGAGGCGTACCGCAAGACGATCGACGGCCGCACGACGCTGGTGTTGTCTCCCGACGCCGAGTTCTTCCAGTACCTCGAGGGGCAGCAGCGCAAGTGAGCGGGTGGGCCTCCACTCGACCGGGGCCGGCCGCTCAAGCGCGGATTCGGAAGAGACGCCACAATCCGAAGATCCCGAACAGGCACAGCACGAACCACGGCGCGACCGCCGCTGCAGAGATTCCGCCCGCGCCGATCACGCTGGCGGTCGTCTGCAACGCGTAGTAACCGCCGACCAGTCCGACCCCCTGGAGTGCAGCGACGGCCACGCTGCGCGTGCGCTCCACGGCCATGCCGAGCGGTGTCCCGAGCACGGCGAACAGCAGCACACTGAGCGGCTCGGCGAGGCGCGTGTGCCACATCGAGCGATAGCGCGTCGTGTCCCGGCCTTCGCGATCGAGCGCCCGGATGTACTGGCGAAGCTGCACGAGCGAGAGCGAGCGCGGGTCCGCGTCGAGCAGCGCGAGATCGCTGGCGCTGCCGAGCTCGAACCAAGCCGACGCGCGGGCCTCGGTGCGCGGCGCGGCCTCCGGGTCGTCGGGCGAAAACTCGCGGAACAGCACGTTCTCGAGCCGCCAGCGCCGGTCGACCTCGATGTGTGCGGTCTCCGCCGACACGCTGCGCACGAGGCGGCCGGCGCGGTTGCGCTCGAAGATCGTGACGCCCTGCAGCGTCTGGGAGTCGCGGTTCGCCGAGTCCACGGTGAACAGCGTGTGGCCCCGGTGTTGCCAGAAGGAGCCGCGCGACTGGAACAGCTCGCTGCCGTGGCGCCCGTGGTTGAAGCGCTTCGCGGTATCCCGCACGAGCGTCTCATTGAGGATCAGCGCGAGCAGCGAGAACGCGGCGGCCGTCGCGAGGACCGGTGCGGCGAGGCGCCCGGGTGCGACCCCGCTCGTCTTCGCAGCCAGGATCTCGAGCGAACGGGCCGGGAGGCCGAGGCAGAGGAAGGCGGCCCCGAACGAGCCCACGGGGAGCAGGAAGGGCAGGTAATAGGATGGCAGCCGCAGGAAGAGGTAGGACGCCACGCCGGCCGAGCCCTCGCCGTACTCGATGACGTGGTCGAAGTTCACCATCATCTCGACGATGGCGATCACGAGAGTCGATACGCTGACGATCGCTGCGTAGTAGGTGAGGTAGCCGACAATGAAATAGCGCGACAGGATGCGCACGGCGAGAGGCTAGCACCGGAGGGGTAGTTTGAGGGTCTTGAAGGGCAGTGCAGCGGCGGCGGGATCTCTGGTCCGCCCTGTCGTCACGGTGGGAAACTTCGACGGAATCCATCTCGGCCACCAGGCGATCCTGCGGACGGTGGTGGAGCGGGCAGCGGTCGTCGGCGGCGAGGCCGTCGTCTACACGTTCGACCCCCATCCGAGGAAGGTGCTGCGCCCGGAGAGCGCGCCGGGTCTGCTCACCACGCTGGACCAGAAAATGGAACTGTTGGAGCGTCGCGGTGTCGACGCGGTGGTGATCGAACCGTTCACGCTCGACTTCGCGCGCACCGACGCGGAGACCTTCATCCGTGAATGCCTCCACCGCCGGATCCGACCGGTCGAAGTGTACGTCGGATACGACTTCCATTTCGGCCGCGACCGCACCGGATCGATGCGCCTGCTCACCGAGCTGGGTCCGCGTCTGGGCTTCGCGGTGACGATCATCCCCGAGGTGACGGTGGACGAGGGAGACGTCAACTCCACGCGCATCCGCCGGCTGCTCTCGGACGGGCTGCCGGAGATCGCTGCGCGCATGCTGGGCCGACCGTACGCGGTGCGCGGCACCGTGGTGCGCGGCGACGACCGCGGTCGCTCGCTCGGATTCCCGACCGCGAACCTGGATCCGGAGAGCGAGGTGCTACCGGCTCCCGGTGTGTACGCGGGAACGCTGCGCCTGCTCGACGGCGGGGACCCTCCGGCGGACGCGCAGCTGCCGGTCGTCACGAACGTCGGTCACCGTCCGACCTTCAAGCGAGGTGCTTCGGTGCTGGCCGAGGCGCACGTGCTCGACTGGAGCGGCGATCTCTACGGCCGCCGCGTCGAGCTCTCGTTCCCGATCCGGCTGCGATCGGAGCGGAAGTTCGCAGCGGTGGAAGCGCTGCGCGAGCAGATCGCGGCCGACGCCGACGAGGCGCGACGCCGGCTCGCCGAGCTGTGAGCGCGGCGCGGGGCATCCGCGATCCCCGGATCTGGCTGGGGCTCGCGCTGACGCTCGTCGCGGGCTGGTTCGCGCTGCGCGACGTCGACCTCCGCGCCGTGTGGGAAGAGTTCCGGCGCGCCGACTGGCGAGTTCTGCTCGGCGTCTCGATCCCCGCCTATCTCGCGGCCGTGTATCTGCGCGCACTGCGCTGGCGACACCTCACCGACGCGATCCAGCCGATCCCGCGCGTGGCGCTGTTTCGCGCGGTGGCGGTCGGCTTCATGGCGAACAACCTGTTCCCGCTGCGGATGGGTGAGGTGATCCGCGTGTGGTACCTGGCCCGCGAGACCGGCGCGCCGGTGGCCGCGGTGTTGGGGACGGTCGTGCTCGAGCGGGTGATCGACGCGCTGTGCGTGATCGGGATGGCGCTCGGCGTCATTCATTTCTGGGGCGGCGAGACCGGGACGTGGCAGCGAGGCATCACGTGGCTCGTGCCGCTGGCGCTCTTGCCGGTGGTGATGTTGGGACTCTTGCGGGCGGCTCCCGAGCAGACGCTCGGGCTCGCGGCGCGCGCGCTGCGGCCGGCTCCGGACCGCGTCTCGACGTGGTTGCTGCGCCAGCTGCGCGTCTTTGCGGCGGGCCTCGGCGCGCTGCGCGGGGGCGCGCATTGGGGCTGGGTCGCGCTCCACTCGCTGGCGATCTGGGGGGTCGCCTCCACGCTGCCGTTCCTAGCCGCCTTCTGGGCGCTGGACATGGACTTCGGCGGCCCCGCCCGGACGCTGGCGGCCGGCTGGATGACACTGGCTGCGGTGGGCATCGCGGTGGCGCTGCCCTCGGCGCCGGGCTTCTTCGGCCTCTATCACTCGGCCTGCCGGCTGGTGCTCGAGCGTTTCGGGGCGTCTGCGGAAAGCTCGGTCGCCATTGGAACGCTCTGTCACGCGGTGTTCTGGCTGACGCTCTCGACCCTGGGCGTGCTCGTGCTGCGCTTCCGCCAGACGCGACTCGGCGACCTGCGCCGTCCCGACTGAATCGGGCGCGCCGGTAAAGGTCTCCGCGCCGCGGACCGATATTTGTGCGGCATCTCGGCGGTTTTGTGCGCTCGGTCGCGTCCGCCCGGGGCGCACGCGTTCGCGCAGCGGCGGAGGGGATCTGTGAACGAGCGTATCGGCGAGCTCCTGGTCAAGGAGAATCTGCTGACCGCGGAGCAGCTTCGCGAGGCGCGGGCCGAGGCGAAGGGAACCGGGGACCGGCTCGGCGCGCAGATCACCAAGCTCGGCTATCTCGACGAGACCGAGCTGGCCGATTTCGTCGCCAAGCAGTACGGCGTGCCCTCGATCAATCTCGACGAGTTCCAGATCGACCGCGCGGTGATCGAGCTGGTCCCGGAAGAGGTCGCGACCAAGCACAACGTGATCCCCGTGAACCGCGCCGGATCCACGCTGATCCTCGCCACCTCCGATCCGTCGAACATCTTCGCGCTCGACGACATCAAGTTCCTCACCGGCTACAACATCCAGCCGGTCGTCGCCTCCGAGGCGGCGATCCGGCGCTGCGTCGACCAGTACTACGACCAGTCGTCCTCGCTCGAGGACGTGATGGGCGACTTCGACGACTCGGACATCGACCTGGTTCGCGAGGCCGACGACATCGACGCCGCGGAGCTGGCGAAGGCCTCCGAGGACGCGCCGGTCGTCAAGCTGGTGAACCTGATCCTCACCGACGCGATCAAGAAGACCGCCTCCGACATCCACGTCGAACCCTACGAGAAGTCGTTCCGCGTCCGCTACCGCATCGACGGCATCCTCTACGAGGTGATGAAGCCGCCGATGAAGCTGAAGAACGCGATCACTTCGCGCGTCAAGATCATGTCCGAGCTCGACATCGCGGAGCGGCGCCTTCCGCAGGACGGCCGCATCAAGCTGAAGCTCGGACGCGGCAAGGAGATGGACTTCCGCGTCTCGGTCCTGCCGACGTTGTTCGGCGAGAAGATCGTGCTGCGGCTCCTCGACAAGGGGAACCTCCAGCTCGACATGACCAAGCTCGGCTTCGAGCAGAGCCAGCTCGACGTGTTCAAGCATTCGATCCATCAGCCCTACGGCATGGTCCTCGTCACCGGACCCACCGGCTCCGGCAAGACGACGACGCTCTACTCCGCGCTCGCCGAGCTGAACAAGACCACCGACAACCTGTCGACCGCCGAGGACCCCGTCGAGTTCAACCTGGCCGGCATCAACCAGGTGCAGATGCACGACGAGATCGGGCTGAACTTCGCGGCCTGTCTGCGATCGTTCCTGCGCCAGGACCCCGACATCATCATGGTCGGCGAGATTCGCGACTTCGAGACCGCGGAGATCGCAGTCAAGGCCGCGCTGACCGGCCACATGGTGCTCTCGACGCTCCACACCAACGACGCGCCGTCCACCGTCAATCGCCTGCTGAACATGGGCATCGAGCCGTTCCTGGTCTCCTCGTCCGTCAACTGCATCGTCGCCCAGCGCCTCGCGCGCCGCGTCTGCGTGGAGTGCAAGGACACCGACGAGGATGTGGAGAGCGAGGCGCTCGAAGAAGCCGGCATGGACCCCGAGGTCGCGAAGGCCATCGTCCCGGTGAAGGGGCGTGGCTGCAAGAACTGCTCGGATACCGGCTTTCGCGGCCGAATCGCGCTCTACGAAGTGATGGAGCTCCGAGAGGAGCTGAAGGAATTCGTGCTGAACGGCGCCTCGGCTCTGGAGCTCAAACGCGAAGCGATCCGCCTCGGCATGCAGACGCTCCGCAAGAGCGCGCTCGCGAAGCTCGCGGAGGGCACGACGACGCTCTCCGAGGTCTTCCGCGTCTCGACCTCGGACACCTAGGAGTCTCACCGCGATGGCGAACATGCACCAGCTGCTGAAGGCGATGATCGAGAAGGGGGCCAGTGACCTTCACATCACCACCGGCACCGCGCCGCAGCTGCGGATCGACGGGAAGCTGCATCCGCTGCGGATGCCCCCGCTCTCCCCCCCGGAGACCAAGCAGCTCTGCTACTCGGTGCTCACCGACTCGCAGAAGCACCAGTTCGAGGAGAAGAACGAGCTCGACCTGTCGTTCAGCGTGCAGAAGCTGTCGCGCTTTCGCGGCAACGTCTTCGTGCAGCGCGGCAACGTCGCGGGCGCGTTCCGGGCGATCCCGTTCAAGATCAAGAGCTTCGAGGAGCTGGGGCTGCCGAAGATCGTCGCGGAGCTGGCCGAGAAGCCGCGCGGCCTGGTGCTGGTGACCGGCCCGACCGGCTCGGGAAAGTCCACCACGCTGGCGACGATGATCGACAAGATCAACAACGAGCGGAACGATCACATCATCACGATCGAGGATCCGATCGAGTACCTGCACCACCACAAGGGCTGCGTGGTGAACCAGCGCGAGGTCGGCTCCGACACGTTCGGCTTCAAGAACGCGCTCAAGTACATCCT
>Ga0184637_10000678_pt1 | contig 24736 bp, 25 predicted proteins | sample PLM3_127_b2_FD_133143 | JGI IMG/M metagenome (GOLD analysis project Ga0184637, IMG submission 133143) | Groundwater sediment microbial communities from an aquifer in East River, Colorado, USA - PLM3_127_b2 | ecosystem: Environmental > Terrestrial > Soil > Riparian zone | place: USA: East River... | reverse complement strand
CGAGGCGCGAGCGCGCGGCGGAGAGGAACTCGAGGCTGAACAGCATCTCGACGCCAGTTCCCCACGGGTTGCTGGGCTCGGAGACGATCAGGTCGTAGCGCTCCGCGGAGCGCAGCAGCGCGCGGTAGGCGTCGCTGCGCTGCACCCCGACTCGGGGGCTCTGCGTCACCCGGAAGTTCGCGAAGTCGAAGAAGGGCGCGGCGTCGATCACACCCTGAGAGATCTCCGCGACGCGGACGCTCTCGATCGTGTCGACCTTCAAGAGCTCGCCGACCGTGATGCCGGTTCCGTAGCCGATCACGAATGCGCGCTGTGGGTGCTCCGCGAGCAGCGCCGGCACGATCGCGGCGAGCGCCATCGTCGGGTAATCAACCTTGGTCTGTCCATCGCTCTTGCCGTTGTTCACGATGCTGCGCGTGCGTTCACCACCGCTCGACTCGATCACCGCCGCGGAGAGCGCAGGGTCGTCGTCGTAGAAGATGAGATCGGCGCCGCCACGGGAGGCAGCCTCTGCCGCGGCGGGCCCGTCGTAGGTGTGCTCGTTCGCCTCGCGGACGCGAAACAGGCCGGAAGCGAGCAGCCGCGCCGACCAGGGCGGGAGCGCATCCAGCCCGACCAACGCGAGCAGGCCCAGCGCCGCGGCGCGCGGCGCGGTCAGCGCGCCCATCAGGAAGCTGGTGAGCAGCGCGGCCGCGGCGAGAGCCGCTACGGCGATGCGATACACGTGATGAAGATCGAGCCAGAACAGCAGCGCGTAGCCGCCGAGCAGCGCGCCCGACAGCGAGCCGATCGTGTTCCAGCTGTAGATCCTGCCCGCGAGCGCGCCGAGATCGCCGGCCTGCTCGCGCAGGTGATGGAAGAGCAGCGGCAGCGTGGCGCCGGAGAACATGATCGGCACGCCGGCCACCGCCAGCACGACGCCGAACCCGGCCAGGTAGAACCCGTAGAAGTCGGCCTCGCTGGTGCCGAAAGACAGGCGCAGCAGATGGAGCCAGTAGGGCGCCTGGTCGAGCACCGCGTAGAGCGCGGCGAAGCTCGCGAACAAGAGCCACTGGTTCCACAAGAGCGCCCGGCGCGGGATCGCGCGCAGCCGCGTGACGGCGAGGCTGCCGAGCGCGATGCAGAGCACGTTCACCGACACCACGGTGGCGAACGTAAACTCCGACGCCCCGAGCGACAGCGCCCCGAGGCGATTCAGAATCGTCTGGATCGCCATCATCGCGAAGCCGACCAGGAGTCCCACCGCGGCGTAGGCCGCCACCCGGGCGTGGCGGGGCACCGCGCTCTCGCGGAGCAGAGATGTCACCGCGCCGCCGCGCGCGGCGAGGCGCACGAAGATCGCGCCGGCGATCAGATTGATCGCGCCCATCGCGAACATCACGCGCACGAGGCCCAGCCACGGAACGAGCGCGAAGCCCGCCGCGAGCGCGCCCGCGGTGGCGCCGACGGTGTTGAGCGAGTAGACGAACGCGTGCAGACGCGTCGCGTCCTCGAGGTCGCGCGACAGCGCCTGGGTGAGCATCGGGATCGTCCCGCCCATCAGCACCGTGGGCGGCCCGATCAACGCGGCTGCCAGCAACACGTCGAGCGCGAAGCCGACCCCGGTCGGCGCGTCGGGCAGCCCGGTGGAGAGCGACTGGACGACGTCGAAGTAGAACGGGAAGAGGAACGCAAACACACCGATACCGACTTCCACCAGCCCGTAGCCGCGCAAGAGCCGCGCGCCGGCGGACTCGACCGGCCCGCTCTCGACCAGCCGCTTCGACAGCCGACCGAACAGCGCATAGCCGGCCGACATACCCGCCAGGAAGATCGCCAGCACGGCGGCCGTGGCCTCGCTATGCGACCCGAGCAGCGTCGCCAGGTACTTCTGCCACGCGACCTCGTAGACGAGGCCCGTCGCGCCGGTGATGACGGTCAGCAGCAGAGCCAGGCGGCGCGGCACGCGATCGGATCTCCGGGGCCTTCGCGGTCTCGGGAATCTCAGCCGCGCAGCTCGCGCTTGAGGATCTTCCCGGTCGGACCCTTCGGCAGGGTCTCCACGAACGCGACGATGCGCGGATACTTGTACGCGGCGAGGCGCTCCTTGCAGTAGGCGATCACGTCCTCGGCGGTGAGCTTCGGATCGCTGGAGACGATCACCGCCTTCACCTCTTCGCCGTGGCTCTCGTGCGGGACACCGATCACCGCGGCTTCGACGATCGCCGCGTGTGCGTAGAGCACTTCCTCGATCTCGCGCGGGTACACGTTGAAGCCGCCGCGGATGATCATGTCCTTCACGCGGTCGACGATGCGGTAGGAGCCGTTCGCGTCGCGGATGCCGATGTCACCCGAGTGGAACCAGCCGCCGCGCAGCGCCTCGCGCGTCGCGTCGGGACGGCCGAGGTAGCCCTTCATGATGTTGTGGCCGCGGATGCAGATCTCGCCGCGCTCGCCGTCGGCGACGCGCTGGTCCTTCTCGTCGAGGATCGCCATCTCGACGCCCCACGCCGGGTAGCCGATCGAGCCGGGCGTGCGCGGGCGGCCGGGCATGTTGAAGCTCGCGACCGGCGACGTCTCCGAGAGGCCGTAGCCCTCGAGGATCTCGACGCCGAACTTCGCCTCGAACGCCTTCATCACCTCCACCGGCAGCGCCGCGCCGCCGGACATGCACCGGCGCAGCGCGGAGAGGTCGCGCGCGGGCCCCTGGTGGTGGAGCAGCGCGAAGTACATCGTCGGGACGCCGGCGAACAGCGTCACGCGGTCGCGCTCCATGATCGCGAACGCGTCCTCGGGCGTGAAGCGGGGGAGCAGCGTGAACGTGCCGCCAGCCGCGATGCTGGCGTTCTGGATGCAGGTCTGGCCGAAGGAGTGGAAGAGCGGGAGCGTCGCCAGCGCGACGTCGTCGGGCGCGAGCGCGATCAGCTTCGGCACGACCACCGCGCAGTTGATCAGCAGGTTCGAGTGGGTGAGCTCGGCGCCCTTCGGCTTGCCGGTGGTGCCCGAGGTGTAGAGGATGACGGCGGTGTCGGTGGGCAGCGTGGGATGGATGGAGTCGGCGGGTGGCGCCGCCGCGAAGCCTGCGACGGTGTCTCTGCCCGAGCCGGCCGCCCACACGATCGGAACCCCGGCAGCCAAAGCACCCGCCTTCGCCGGAGCTTCGAACAGGGGGTGCGCGAACAGGAGAGATGCCCTCGAGTCTTCCAGGTGGTACTGCACCTCGGGGGCCGTGAGCAGCACGTTGAGCGGCACGACCGTGCAGCCGGCGTAGAGGATCCCGTAGTAGGCCTGCGTGAACTCGGGCAGGTTCGGGATCATGATCGCCACCGTCGCGCCGGGCTCGATGCTCCGCGCGCGCAGGCTGCTCGCGATGCCGCGGGCTGCGCGGTCGAGCTCGACGTAGGTGACGCCCTGGTCGCCCTGGCGGAGTGCTGTGTGGTCGGGGCGGAGATCGGCGCTGGCCTGGAGGATCGAGCCGAGGTTGAGGTGCATCGGGACGTGGACCTCTCGGGAGCGGGGGCTTGCACTCTAACACGGGCGCCGCGCGTGCCGGCGACCCTTCAGCTCCCGGCGCGCAGAAGCATTCCCGCCCACACACCGATCGCGGTGAGGAACGCGAGCAGGCCGGAGCGAACGGCGATCTTGCCCGCGCGGCGGTGGTGCGCGCGCCCGGGGAGCGAATCGGCCCCGGGCGGGACCGCCAGATCGGGGCCCAGTCTCCGCTGGAAACGCAGCGCCCGAAACAGCGCGTAGCCGCCGGCCAGCAGCATCGCGGCGATGCACAGCTCGTGGGTGTAGAGGATCGCGTGGTCGAGCGCAGTCCACGCGCCGCGCTCCTCGCGGCCGAGGAACGCGACCTTGACCAGGTAGGAGACGAGGAACACTGCGACCAGCGCGGTGGCGACGAGCATCATCCTGCGGTGGGTACGTACTTCACCGCGGCGGATCGCGCGCACGCCGCGGGCGCCGCAGACGGCGATGATGCCCAGGTTGGCGAGGGCGCCCGTCCAGTACAGGAGCTTCGGATCCATACCCGGGCCGATGCTACGCGGCGCTCACTGCCAGCGCAGCCCCAGCGCGAACTCGGCGATCAGCTTGCGGTGCAGCTCGCTCGTGCCCTCGCCGAACTCGAGCGCCTTGGCCTCGAGCAAGAGGCGCCCCACCTCGTACTCGGCGCTCACGCCGTAGCCGCCGTGGATCCCGATCGCGTCGAGCGCGTTGTGCGTGGCCGCCTCGCTCGCCATCAGCTTCGCGAGCGACGCCTCCATGCTGGCGCGCTCGATCCCCGCGTCCTTCATGCGGCCCAGCCGGTAGACCACGCCGCGCGCGCCCTCGGTGCGGCAGATCATGTCGGCGATCTTCTGCTGGATCATCTGGAACTCGCCGATCTTCTGGCCGAACGCCTCGCGCTCGCGCGCGTACGCGACGGCGAGGTCGATGCAGCGCTGCGACTGCCCGATGCAGCGCGCCGCCACCGAATAGCGGCCCATGTCGAGCGCCGAGCCCAGCACCGGGAAGCCGCCGCCGGGCTGGCCGAGCAGGTTCGCGTCGGGCACGAAGGTGTTGGCGAAGTGCACTTCGGCCAGGTTGTCGCGCTTGAGCGTGCGCATCGGGAACGCGCCGATCGTGATCCCCTCGCTCTCGCGCGGGTCCACCAGCAGCGCGGTGACGCCCTTGTGCTTCTGTGCGAGGTCGATCGACGCGACCACGAAGAAGAGCCCCGCGTGCGCTGCGTGGGAGATGAAGACCTTGGTGCCGGAGACGCGCCAGCCACCGGGGACGCGGGTGGCGGTCGTCTTCAGGTTTCCGAGGTCGGTGCCGCCGCCGGGCTCGGTGAGGCAGGCCGAGGTGAGGCACTCGCCCGCCGCGATCGCCGGCAGCCACTTCTCTTTCTGCGCGTCGCTGCCCCAGCGCAGGATCGACCCGCCGACCAGCGAGTTGCTGACGGAGACCACCGACGCCACCACCCAATCGACGCGCGCCAGCTCCTCGCAGATGATCCCGTAGCTGACGACGTCGCTGTAGGAGCCGCCGTAGCGCTCCGGGATCATCGGGCCCATGTAGCCGAGCGCCGGGAGCTTCCGGATCAGCTCGATCGGGTAGCGCTCCTCGCGCTCGTAGCGCTCGACGTGCGGGAGGATCTCCTTCTCGGCGAACTCCCGGACCGCCGCGCGCACCAGGCGCTGCTCCTCGGTGAGATCGAAGTCCGCGATCCGCTCCTGGGGATTCGACAAGCGGCGCCTCCGGATGGGGCAGCATAGCGGCTCGTGCCCGCGCGGGTCTTTGCGCCGCTGGATAGGCTCCCCTAAGTTCCCGGCCCCCCAGGCGGAGAACGATCGTGAAGAAGGCGAAGCCGCTGCCCCATCGCAACCGCCGCAAGAGCGCACGCCACCGCGCGAAGCTCAAGGCGAAGCACCGCAGGGCGCGGATGCGCAAGAGCTCGGGCGAGCGGCGCAGCTACCGCTGATCAGCGCCCGCCTTCGGCCGCCCCGATGACTCCCGCTCCTTCGCAGCCGTTCCGCTTCGCGCTCGAGGGCACCTCCGGCGACGCGCGCGCCGGGGCGTTCTCGACGCCGCACGGGCCGTTCCGCACCCCGGCGTTCATGCCGGTTGGCACGCACGGCGCGGTGAAGGCGATGACGCCCGACCAGGTCGCCGCGACCGGCAGCGAGATCGTGCTCGCCAACACCTATCACCTGGCCCTTCGGCCCGGCGAGGAGCTGGTGGCGAAGCTCGGCGGGCTGCACGCATTCATGCGCTGGGACGGCCCGATCCTGACCGACAGCGGCGGCTTCCAGGTGTTCTCGCTGCCGAAGGCGGAGATCTCCGACCGCGGCGTCCGCTTCGCGAGCGAGGTCGACGGCGCGAGCATCGAGCTGACGCCCGAGCGCTCGATCGCGATCCAGCACGCGCTCGGCGCCGACATCGCAATGGCGTTCGACGAGTGCACGCCCTATCCCGCGGACGAAAAGCTCGCGCGCACCGGCGTGCGCCGCACGCTGGCGTGGCTCGAGCGCTGCGCGAAGGCGCACGCGGGAAACCGCTCGCAGGCGCTGTTCGGGATCGTGCAGGGCAGCACCTACCGCCACCTGCGCACGAGCTGCGCGCAGGCCGTGGTCGCGATGGACCTGCCCGGCGTAGCGATCGGCGGCGTGTCGGTTGGCGAGGGGCACGACCTGCTCGCCCTGGTGACGCAGTGGACTGTGCCGCTCTTGCCCGAAGACAAGCCCCGCTACCTGATGGGCGTTGGGCTGCCGGAAGACCTGCTCGCCGCGATCGGGCTCGGCATCGACATGTTCGACTGCGTGATCCCGACGCGCTACGCGCGCAGCGCCACGGTGTTCACACGCCGCGGCCGCGTGCGCCTGACGAACCGGCGCTACCGCCGCGACGCGTACCCGATCGACCCGAGCTGCGACTGCGCGACCTGCGCGGGCGGCTTCACGCGCGCGTATCTCCACCACCTGTTCGCGGCCAACGAGATCCTGTCGGCGATCCTCGCGTCGGTGCACAACGTGCGCTTCTACCAGCGGCTGGTCGGCGACGCGCGCCGGGCGATCCTGGAAGGCGGCTTCGCCGAGTTCCGCGAGGGCTTCCTCGCCGATTATCGGGCCGGCGGCGGTTCGTCCGGCGGCAACGAGGGGGCAGCGCGCCGGCAAGAGTGACGCCAGTCACGCGGGCCGCCGGCGGCCGGGACGATCCATCCCGGTGTCAGGACCTCGTGAGGGCGGGGCCAGGAGCCTCCCTCGATGCCGTCACGAACCGCCCGCCTCCTCGCGACCCTGCTCCTGGTGATCCTCGCCGTTCCGATTCGCGCCGGAGCGAGTGAGGCCGACACGGGAGTGTGGCGCCCTCCGGTGAGTGGAGCGCGCGCAATCTCGGGCGCCTGGGCGGGGGTCCGGCTGTTTGCCGTAGGGGCCGGCTTCGCGGTCGGCCGGCGCTCGGCGGGCTACGGATTGCAGGGCGGAGCGACGCTGCCGCTCGATTACGGCGTCGGCCTTACCGCGAGCTATCGACTCACCGGCTTCTCGCTGGGCGACCGACTGGGGAGCGAGCTGGCCGACGTCCAGCAGCGGCTGGGCGCGCCGTTCGTCGGAATCGACATCGAGTTCTGAGACTCCGCTGGCGCGGCTATCTTCCGCGCCCGTGCCGAACGACCTGCTCTCGCCCGACGAAGTGCTCACCCGCTACGACGCGGGGCCGAAGACCGGCGTCTTCACCGACGGCTCCTGCGAGGGGAACCCGGGCCCGGGCGGCTGGGGCGTCGTGTGGGTGGAGGACGACGCGATCCGCGCCGAGCGGAACGGCCGCGATCCGTCCACCACCAACAATCGGATGGAGCTCGCGGCGCTGATCACCGCCTACGAGCTGCTGCCGGCCGACGCCGCGGTCACGATCTACTCGGACAGCCAGCTGTGCGTGAAGACGGTGAACGAGTGGGCCGCGGGCTGGGAGAAACGCGGCTGGCGGCGCAAGACCGGTCCGATCGCCAACCTCGCGCAGGTGAAGCGCCTGTGGGCGCTCGCGAACGCGCACCCGCGCGCGAAGCTGCAGTGGATCCGCGCGCACGACGGCTCGAAGTGGAACGAGTACGCCGACGCGCTCGCGAACGCTTACATGCGCGAGCACTACTGAGCTGCGGAGCGCCACTCTCGGGATTTCAACCTTGGTTATGCCAAGCCAAACGTCAGTAAACCGGAAGAACCTTCGAGGCACGGGCGGTCATCGATTGCGGCGCGGCATCGGTTGTTGATATCGTCGCCCAGCGCAACCCCCGGGGCTGCCGTCAACAATCCCGGGGCCGAAGGACCGGGACATTGGAACACCGACGCGCATCGACGACTCTATCTTCCTCTCCCTCCATGCCCCACGACACAAGCCGACTTTCGACCAAGCCGATCCCGCGCGAGGAACGACTGATTGTCGCTCTCGACGTGCCCACTCTGGCCGAGGCGAGGCGATGGGCGATGAAGCTCGGGGATCAGGTTAAGTTCTACAAGCTTGGCTTGGAGCTGCTCATGTCGGATGGGTACTTCGCGCTCATCGACGAGTTGATGAGCATGGAGAAGCAGATCCTGGCCGATTTGAAGATCTGCGATGTGCCGGAAACGGTCGAGCGCACGGTTCAGAATCTGCATGGCCGGGAAGGTTTGTTCGTGACCTTTCACGCCATCGAGAGCGTGCTCCGAGCGGCCTGCAAGGCAAAGAATGGCATCAAGGTTCTGGCCGTTACCGTGATGACCAGCCTGGACAAGAACGACCTCATCGACATGGGAATGCCAGCCGAGCTGGATGTGGAAGACCTCGTGCTGTCCAGGGCGAGGCGAGCGTTGGAGCTCGGTTGTGATGGGATCATCTCCTCTGGCCTGGAGATTCCGAGACTGCGCGACCAGTTTGGAGATCGGCCGCTGATCGTGTCTCCGGGTATCCGTCCATTCGAGAACCGACTCGATCCTGACTTTCGAGATGACCAGAAGCGAACCGTGGACGTGGAAACTGCATTCCTGAAAGGTGCCGATTACATCATCGTGGGACGGCCAATCCTTCGTAGCCGGAAACCCCTCCGCGACGCGGAAGAGATTCAGAACCGCATCGCGAAGCTATTCCCCAACGGCTAGGCCTCCGGCAGAGTCGCTCGCGGGGTTAGCCACTACGGCGGGTTGCACCCGCGCGCCCTCGAGGGTGCGAGACAGCGACGAGCGCTACTGGGGAAGCTGATCGAACCGCCCACTCGGCCGGCACGCAAGCCACATGCTGGCGAGTGGAGCGGACATAGAAACCGTGAGAAAGCTGCTTGGCGACGCTCCAGACTACGGCCCGCTATCTGCACTCCACTACGGAGCCAAAACGGATGGCTGTTTAAGGCACCGGAGCTTTGATCGTCTACCGAAGCAGAGCACTCAGTTCTTGGGCCATGTCTCGGAGGGTGTCGTGTTCGGCGCACGGACCCATTAGACCCCTGGCCTTGATCGTGGCTATTCGCGAGCCTCGCTCTCCCAGTGTTCCTCTCTCGTCGGACACTCCGAACTCTCTCAGGGTGAGGGAGACATTGCGTGTAGCCTGGCAAACCGGGACTCCCCCGGAGCTACTCGCTTTACCCAGTCTTTTTAACAGCTACATGCGCGAGGGCTAGCGATCGGCGTCGAAGCGCTCCCAGTACAAGCACTCGTCGACCGCTCGCCGCGGCGGGCGGCCGTACTTTCCGAGCGGCCAGCCGATCGGCAGCATCGCGCAGCTCGGCTGCTCGGGCGGCAGGCCGAGGTAGGAGTCGATCTCCGCGGCGAAGGCCCGGTGCAGCGTGGTGAGCGACGCGCCGAGCCCCACCGCGCGGCACGCCAGCAGCACGTTCTGGATGCACGGGAAGAGCGCCTCGTGCTGAGTCTCGCCGCGCCGTTTCCAGCCGGCTACGAAGAGCAGCACCGGCGCCTCGTGCAGATGGTCGGCCAGGTGGGTCGCCGCGCGGATGTTGCGCCGCTTCGCGTCGGGGAAGTCGGGCGCCTTCGCGGCCTCCACCGCGCCGGCGATGTACTTGTGGAACGCGGCGCGGTAGCGCTCCGCAATCCACGCGCGCCGCTCGGGCTCGCTGATCGCGACGAAGAGCCACGGCTGGCGGTTCCCGCCGCTCGGCGCGAACGTGCCGGCCTCACACACCTTGCGGATCAGCGCCGGCGGCACCGGGTCGGGCCGCAGGCGGCGGATCGCACGCGCGGTGCGGATCGCCTCGAACAGCGGGACGTCTTCGCCGAGTGCTTCGGCGTCGAGCGCCGGTTCGGACACGGAGCGCGCGCTCAGCGGCTCGGCAGCCGGGTCTTGCCGAGCGCGAGGATCCGCTCGAACGCCGGCCCCGCGATCGGCATCACCGAGAGCCGGCCCTGCTTGACGAGCGGAGTCTCCGCGAGCGCGGGGTCGGCCTTCGCGTCGGCCAACGCGACGGGCGCGCGCAGCTTTGCTACGGGCTCGAGGTCGACCGCCACCCAGCGCTCGTCGTCGCTGGTCGGATCCGGATAGGCGGCCTTCGCGACCCTCGCGACGCCGGCGACCTCCTTGCCCTCACCGCTGTGGTAGAAGAGCGCGAGATCGCCCACCGACATCGCGCGCAAATTGTTGCGCGCCTGCGCGTTGCGAACGCCGTCCCAGCGCGTCGCGCCATCTTTCACGAGGTCGTCCCAACTGTAGGTTTCGGGCTCGGACTTCACGAGCCAGTGAGCGCGGGCGGAACGAGCGGGCACCATCAGCGCAGATCCTCCGGCGTTTGTCGCGAGGTGTAGTCGTTCGCGAGATGCACGACCAGCGAGCGCGGGACCATGCGCTGCGCCACGTTCGCGCGCAGCCAGTTGGCCCAGCCCGACACCACCGACGGCTGGCGCCCGAGCGCTTCGAGCGCGGTCTCGACGACCGCCTCCGGCGACTCGCCCGCGTGCGGCAGCTCGCCCGCGACGCCGTGGAACTCGGTGTCGGTCGGGCCCGGCTCGACGACCAGCACGTCGATGCCGTGGCTCTTCTGCTCGACGTAGAGCGCCTCGCCGAGGAGCTGGTCGAACGCCTTCGTGGCGGCGTAGACCCCGTGCAGCGGCAGCGGCTGCCGCCCTGCCACCGACCCGGTGAAGATCACCGCGCCGCGGCCGCGCTCCTGCATGCGCGGCAGGATCCGCCGGGTGAGCACCAGCGGCGCGACACAGTTCACCGTCACCATGTCGCGCAGGCGTTCGGACTGGAGCTTATCGAAACGGCCCGCCGCGCCGAAGCCCGCGTTGTTGACGAGCACCGCGATCGGCAGGTCCGACACCGCGCGCGCCAGCCGCTCGGCACCCTCGGCGTTCGCGAGATTCTCCTCCACCACCCGCGTCTGCACCGAGAAGCACTTCTCCAGCTCCGACGCGAGCGCTTCGAGGCGGTCGCGGCGCCGCGCGCTGAGCACTACCGACATTCCTTCGCGCGCCAGCGCGCGCGCGAACGCCGCGCCGATGCCCGCCGACGCACCGGTCACGAGCGCCCACTCGCCATAGCGCTCGCGCAGCGGCACGCGCTCGGCGCCGAACAACGGCTCGGCCAGCCACAGCGCGCGCGTGAGCAGCGCGAACGGCACGAGCGCCGCGAGGCCGAGCAGGAAACTCGCCTGGTAGAGCATCGGCCACACGAGCATCCCGAACGCGACCGAGCCGGCGTAGACGGCGGCCCAGGGCCACATCCAGGAGCGCATCCGGTAGAAGCCGAAGAATCCGGCGGTGTAGATCGCCCAGTGCAGCGGCTCGGTGAGCTTCGCGCCCCAGCCCGTGAACATGACGCCGAGCCACACCTCCTCGTCCCCGGCGACGGGCTTCAACAGGAAGTCCCACGGCACGTAGACGAAGGCCATGTACGCGCAGAAGACCATCAGCGCGTTGATCCAGCCGGGCCGCCCGGCGAAGAACTCGCGCAACCATTCACGCATGGGTCAGGACAGCACGACACATTCTGGGGGCATCCTTCTCGGTGCTCGTTGTCGGTGTGGGTGTGGGCCTGTCATTCTACCCCCTCATCCGGAGGACAGCGCGTGGCCAAGGGACCGCTCGACGGGATCCGCATCGTCGACGCGAGCATCGCGCTCAGCGGACCGTGGGCCGTCGCGATCCTCGCCGACCAGGGCGCCCTCGTGGTGAAGGTGGAGCCGCCGGGGATCGGAGACATCGGGCGCTGGGTGGGCCCCGCGATCGGCGGCGTCTCCGCGATGGCCCAGATCGCGAACCGCGGCAAGCGCTCGCTCGCGGTCAACCTCCAGACGGAGGACGGCCGCGACATCGTGCGCCGGCTCGTTGCGCGCGCCGACGTGTTCGTCCAGAACTTCCGCCCCGGCGTGATCGAGCGGCTCGGCCTCGGCTACGGCGAGCTGTCGGCAGCGAACCCGCAGCTCGTTTACGTCTCGATCAGCGGCTTCGGCGCCGAGGGCCCGTATGCCGGCAAGAGCGCCTACGACCCGGTGGTGCAGGCCTACGGCGGGCTCGCGGCGGTGCAGGCCGGCGCCGACGGCACCCCGCAGCTGATCCGCCACACCGCCGCCGACAAGATCACGTCGCTGACCGCGTCGCAGGCGATCACCGCCGCGCTGTTCGCGCGCGAGCGCGGCGCCGGCGGCCAGCACGTGCAGCTCTCGATGCTCGAGAGCGTCGTCAACTTCGTGTGGGCCGACGCCGCCGGCAACGAGGTGCTGCGCGACGCCGACGGCTCGCAGCCGTCGAGCTTCTCGCGCGACCAGAAGCTGTGGCCGACGGTGGACGGCTTCGTGATCGCGGCGCCGGTCTCCGACGAGGACGTCGCGCGCATCTGCCGCGGCGTCGGCGTCGACGGCTACGACGACCCGTTGGTCGCGACGATCACCGCGCGGCGCGCGAACCCGGAGGCGTTCCAGGCGCTCTTGCGCCGCGTCTACGCCGCCGTCGGCAGCATGACCACCGCCGACGCGATCCGCGGCATGGAGGCCGAGAAGGCGCCGTGCGGTTCGGTGTTAGGCACCGCGGATCTGCACGAGGATCCGCAGGTGGTGGCGCTCGGCATGCTCGAAGACTCGACCCACCCGGCCGCCGGCCGCCTGCGCCAGCCGCGCCCGGCCGCGCGCTTCGCCGCCACGCCGGCGCGGACGGGCGCGCCGGCCCCGACGCTGGGCCAGCACACCGACGAGATCCTCGCGGAGCTGGGCATGGCCGACCGCATCGTTTCGCTGCGCGCAGCGGGTGTCGTGGCCTGACCCGGCTGTCAGCGTTGATCGGCTTCGCCTCGCAGCGGCACGAAGCGCACCGGCATCAGGTGCCTGCGCACGACGCCGTCCTCGGTCTTCGTCAGCAGCAGCAGCTCCTGGTGGCCGCTCCCGCCGACGGGAATCACGAGGCGGCCTCCGGGCGCGAGCTGCGCGACGAGGTCGGGCGGCACGTGGTCGGGCGCGGCGGTGACCAGGATCGCGTCGAACGGGGCCGCCTCGAGCCAGCCGCGGTAGCCGTCGCCGGTGCGCGTGTGGACGTTCGTGCAGCCGAGGCGCGCGAGGTCGGCCTGCGCGCGCGCGGCGAGCGAGGGCTCGAGCTCGATCGTGTAGACCTCGCGCACCAGCGCCGACAGCACCGCCGCCTGGTAGCCCGAGCCGGTGCCCACCTCGAGCACGCGCTCGCCGCCGGTGAGCGCAGCGGCCTCGCTCATCGCCGCGACGATGTAGGGCTGCGAGATGGTCTGGCCCTCGCCGATCGGCAGCGGGCCGTCCTCGTAGGCGTGGGCGCGCAGCGCCTCCGGCACCAGCTCGTGGCGCGGCACGCGGCCCATCGCGTCGAGGACGCGCGCGTCGCGGATGCCGCGCGCGGCGAGCTGCTCGCGCACCATCTCGGCGCGCAACGCGGCGTAATCGGGCGTCGGCGCAGGCGGGTCGTGCGAGTTCACGCTACACCCGATCCAGCAAAGGAACCCCGCGATCGCCCACCGCCGCATCGGCTCACCTCACACCTCGAAGCGTACCTGGCGCAGGCCCCAGGTGATCGGATCCGGCGGGAGGTCGCCGTCGCGCAGCGCGGCGAGCGCCTCCGCCAGAGCCGAGCACTCGGCCGCCGTCGTGCGTTCGGCCACCGCCGCGTGCTCGCGCAGCGTCTCCCAGTTCAGCGAGAACATGCCCGCCGCGTCGCGCGGGTCGACCGCGAGCTCGCGCACCGCGTTGCCGGTCGCGCGCGGATCGCGCGCCGCGAGCGCCCCAATCTTCGCGCCGACGAATAGAGACTGCCGCTGCGACGCGAGCACCACCTCCACCAGCGCGAGGTAGCGGCGGAAGGGCTCCGCCTCGCTGCGGATCCACTCGACCTCGTCGAGCAGCAGCCGTCCGCCGGACGCGACCTGCGACGCGAAGATCGCGATCGCCTCCTCCGGGTCGGCCAGGTGCGAGACGAGGAAGCGCGCATAGAGCGTGTCGGCGCTGCCGGTGGGGTAGGGCGCGGACAGCACGTCGTGGCAAACGAACTCGCAGCCGGGCGCCGCGCGGCGGCGCGCCGCATCGACGTAGGCCGCTGACGCATCGATGCCGACGCAGCGCACACACGCGAGCGACCGCGCCACCAGCTCCGTCGTATACCCCGGGCCGCAGCCGAGGTCGACCGCGAGCGCTCCGCCCTGGCGACCCGACTCGGCCAGGAACGCCCCCGACGCGCGCTCGAACACGCGCGCGACCAGCGCGAGGCGCCGCGCGGCGCGCTCGGAGTCTCCGAACGCGTAGCTCATGCCGGTCTCAGTCCGAGGCGGCCGCAGCCGCGGCGGCCTCGATCACCTCGGGCGGGGCCTGCACCAGCTCGATCAGCACGCCCTCGCCGCCGACCGGAAACGCGTCGTTGCCCTTCGGGTGGATGAAGCAGACGTCGTGCCCGGCCGCGCCCTTGCGGACGCCGCCGGGCGTGAAGCGCATGCCCTGGCGCTCGAGCCACGCCACTGCCGCGGCGAGGTCGTCCACCCAGAGTCCGACGTGGTTCAGCGCGGGGTCGTGCACCTTCGGCCGTCCTTCCGGGTCGATCGGCTGCATCAGGTCGACCTCGACGCGGTGGGGCCCGGCGCCGGCCACCGCGATGTCCTCGTCCACGTTCTCGCGCTCGCTGCGGAACTCGCCCTCCAGCTTCAGCCCGAGCAGATCGATCCACAACCGGCGCAGCACGCGCTTGTCGGGGCCACCCACCGCGATCTGCTGCAACCCCAGCACCCGGAACGGTCGCGCTCCCATCAGCTTCTCCCCTCGCCGGCGCGGTCTGTGTCGCCGCGAAACCCGGTCCCCAACCAGTAGCGCTCGCTGGTCCCCTTGCGGCTGGCTTCGGGCCGCAGCGAGCGGGCGCCCGCGAAGCGCGCGCGCAGCCGCTGCTCGGTGCTCTGCGCCTCCGGGCCCTCCATCAGCTTGAGCACCAGCGAGCCTCCCGGCCGCAGCAGCTCGGCGAGCGACGCCTCGATCGCCGCGAGCAGCGCCTCCTCGCGGGCGCGGTCGGTCGCGCGCACGCCGGTCAGCTTCGGCGCAGCGTCGGAGAGCAGCACGTCGGCCGGACCGCCGGCCGCTGCGAGAACCGCTTGCCGGACAGGGGCTTCCGAGAGATCACCGCACAAAGCGATCGTGTTCGCCAACTCCAGCGCGGGGTCGATCGCGGCGAGATCGACACCCACGACCCTGCCGTCGGGGCCCACCTCCCGCGCCGCCACCTGCATCCAGCCCCCGGGCCAGCAGCCGAGATCGATCACGCGCTGTCCGCGCCGCAGCACCTGCGCGCGGCGCTGGATCTCGATCAGCTTGTAGGCAGCCCGCGAGCGGAAGCCCTCGCGCTTCGCCTGCTGGTGATAGGCGTCCTTGCGCTGGTAGGGGCGGGCCATTGCGCCAGGCGCCGCGCCCCGGTCGGGCGCTAGCTCCGCGCGCGCACCGAGGGGCGCACGCGCACCAGGGCGTCGTTGTGACCGGGGACGCCGCCGCGCACGAAGAGCAGTCGCTTCGCCGGGTCGACGCGCACCACCTCGATGTTGACGGTGGTGACGCGCTCGTTCCCCATCTGCCCGGGCATCCGCAGGCCTTTGATCACGCGGCCCGGGTAGGAGCCGGGGCCGATCGAGCCGCCGTGGCGGAAGACCTCGTGGGTGCCGTGGGTCCTCTTCTTGATCGAGAAGCCGTGCCGCTTCACGACGCCGGCGAAGCCTTTGCCCTTCGAAGTGCCGATCACGTCGACGCGCTGGCCCGCGCTGAAGATGTCGACGCTGATCTCCTGCCCCACCTCGTACTTCCCGAGCTCTTCCGGGGAGACGCGGCTCTCGCGCAGGACCCGCTGCGGAGCGACGCCCGCCTTCGCGCAGTGGCCCTGCAGCGGCTTGGTCGCGTGGCGCAGCGCGCGCACGCCGTAGCCGAGCTGGAGCGCGCTGTAGCCGTCGTGCTCCTCGGTCTTCTTCTGGACGACGCGGTTCGGCTGCGCGTCCAGCACGGTGACCGGGATGCACTCCCCGGCCTCGTTGAAGAGCTGGGTCATGCCGATCTTGCGGCACATGAACTCGATCGCCACGGGGATGCCTCGTGCGGCCCGGAGGGGTGGGGCCCGGAAGGGAGTTCCAGAAGGGCGGCGAATATAGGAAGCAGCCGCAGGGCTGTCGAGCCCGTTTGACTTCGCTCGGCTTCGCCTCGCTGCGCGCCGAGGACGGCTTGCGCGCGCCGCTTGCCACCCTCGGTCAGGGAAGCTCGCGCACCAGCAACCCTGAGGTCGACACGCGCACCTCGTAGCTCGCGATCCGGTGTGCGTCCGTGAACGTGCCGGAGCCGTACTCGGCGTCGACGAGCGGGGCGAGCCACGGCAGGCGCTGGCGCCACGCGAACAGGTCGACCGGATGTTCCGCCCCCAGCGCGAACACCGTGCGCGGGCGCTGCTGCTCGTCCGCCAGGCGCGCATAGCGCCCCGTCACACGGTCGAGCTCGTACGCGGTGTGGAGACCGAGCAGGTTCGCCCACGGATGCCACTTGAGGATCCGCGCCTCGACGGTGAACTGGTCGCCGGCCAGCGCATAGTCCGCCTCGCTGCCGTCCGGGAACACGAAGCGCGCCTCGAAGCTCTGGGGGCCTGTTGGCAACGTGTGGACGGTGACGGCCAGCTCCTCGCGCGTGAGCGAGCGATAGCCGGAGAGACCCGCGGCCAGCACGGCGCACAGTGCACCGCCCGCGAGCAGCACCAGTGCGATCAACGCGACCAGGCTGCCCGCGCCGAGCCGGCCGACGCCGAGCGGCCGGCGCCGCAGCACCGCGAACGCGGCGACCGCGCACAGCAGGGCGCTGGCCGCGCACAGCCCCGCGGCGACGAGGAGCGGGTCGAAGGTCAAGCGCGCGCCTCCCGCTGCATCCGCCACACCGTCGGCCCGTTCCGGAACTCGAGCTCGCCCTGCACGCGGAAGCCGTGTCGCTGGTAGAAGAGCACGTTCTCGCGTTTCGACGACTCGAGGTAGGCGGGAACGCGATCGGCGTCACAGCGGGCGAGGATCGGCTCGAGCAGCGCTGACCCGACGCCGCGCCGCTGGTGGCGCGGGTCGGTGCCGAGCACGGCGAGGTACCAGTGGGGCTCGATCGGGTGCGCGCGCTCGATGCGGGAAAGCTCCCGGCCCACCTCCGCCGCGCGGCGGCCGAGTGCGAGGTACCAGCGCGCGGCCATCCCCAGGCGCTCACTGCGGGTCGCGGGCACCGGATACGGCGGAACCCACAGCGCCGCGCCCTCGTGGGCCTCGGTGGTGAACGCGCTGCGGTGGCGCAGCGTGTCGCGCATTACCATCGCGAAGAAGCGGTCGCTCGCGAGCGCCCAGTCGAGTTCGCTGGGCAGGATCCAGCGGTGGACCGGGTCGCCGCGGAACGCGCGCGACAGCACCAGCGAGACCGCGCGCAGGTCGCCGGCGCCAGCGACGCGAACCGGTGTCGGCGGCGCGCTTACGGCCGCGGATAGCGGCATTGGTGGCCGTCCCGGGCGTCGCGAAGGTCACCCAGCGAGCCGCCCCAGCCGCGCCAGCGCTGCTCGACCGACTCCCAGTCCCGCGCGACGACGACATCATCCACGAATACGACCGGCACGTCCTCGTAGTGCACATCCGGACAGCCCTCGGCGCTGCGCGCCGCCACCACGTAGAGCGCGACGCGCACCGATTCTCCCGCCGGCGTGACGAGCGACAGCTCGCGGCGCGGGCTCGGGAAGGGCTCGGCGGGGTGGCCGGGCTTGTGCACCGGGTCGCGACCGAGGATCGCCTGGGCCTGCGCGGCGCTCTGCCCGATCGCCGTGCGCTCGACCCGCGCGCGCATCTCCCAGGCGTGGATCGCGCTGCGATCCCTCGCGGCCGTCGACGCGCAGCCGACTGCGGCGACACCGAGCGCGATCGCGAGCAGGCGAGATGCGGGTACACTGCGCGGCACGACGGGAGACTGCCATGCGAGAACGCCGCGCGCTGCTGTGTGTGCTGATGCTCTCGGGCGCGCTGCTCGCCGCGCCGGGCGGCGATTCCGCGCCGACCGTCGACGCGCTGCTCGCGGGCGAGCGCGTGCGAATTCCGCTCGCCGGGCTCGCGGAGCGGGTGCCGCTCGCGGCGGATCAGGACTTCCGCGTCGTCGAGGTCGGGCGCGACGCCAGCACCAGCCATCATCTCGTCGCGATCCGCACCGCCGAGGTGCCGCACCGCCACGACCGCCACGATCTGCTCGTCGTGATCGCGCGCGGGCACGGCACGATGCTGATCAGCAACACCACCCTGCCCGTCGGCGAACGCAGCATTCTGTACGTCCCGCGCGGCACGGTGCACGCGTTCACCAACCGAAGCGACGCGCCCGCGGTCGCGTACGTGGTGTACACGCCGCCGTTCGACGGAACGGACCGCGTGCAAGGCGAGGCGGAGGACAGTCCGTGAGCAGGCCTGGCGTCCCGGGGTGCGCGCGCGGCGCTGCGCAACACGCGGCGCCGCCAGCGTTTGTCCCCCAGGAAGGCCCAACTGCCAGGGTCCTGCAGGATCCTCGTCTCGAGGAAGCTCACGTAGTGTTCGGCGAGGCGGTCGAGCGAGTCGTCGACGATCGGCTCCCCCCACTCGGTGCGCACGCGCCCGGCGTCGATGCGCACGTAAGCGGGTAGGAGCGGAACGCGCCGGCTCGCCGCGAAGCGGAACGCCCACGGAGCGAACCCCACCGGCTCGCCGAACATGCGCAGCGCGATGCGGTTGGGCTTGCGATAGAGGAGGTCTAGATCTCTTCCAGGTAGACGATTTCCGGCTTGCCCGCGAGCAGCGCGCCGAACTGCGCGCCGACGCCGGCGAGGTTCTTCCCGTGCAGCGCGAGGTCGGCATCGCTCGCGTACTTCTCGTAGAACACAAACGTGGTCGGGTCGTCCTTCCGCTGGTGCGGCAGGTACGAGAGCGTGCCCTTCTCTTTCGCGAGCGTGTCGGCCGCGAGCTGCTTCATGAACGCTTTCGCCTCCTCGATCTTGTCTGCCTTCACCTTGATCGTCGCAACGACGCTGGGCATGGGGGTCTCCTTTCTTTGAGGGTTTCCGAGTGGCTTGACTCGAGAAGCCGGCCCCGCACGCCCGCAAGCGCCCAGAGGCACACGCGGGGCGAGGCGAAGCCGAGCGAAGTCAAACGACTAGTCGGGACACTCGCAGGGGCGGTGACCCCGCGTCAAGCGCCGGGCTACCCTCGACCGCTTGCCTCGCACCCCCACCCCCGCGTGGGCGGTGTCGGGGCTTTCGTGCGTGCGCGCACGCGGAGATGCGGTGGAGAGCGCAGAGAAAACGGCGGCGGACGAGCCGGTCGGGTCCGAGAGTCTGGCCGACGTCGCGGCGCGGCTGCGCGAGCGGCGGCGCGCGGTGCGGATCGCCGGGCTGCGCGGCGCCGCCCGCGCGGTGTGGGTGGCACAGCTCGCGCGCGCCCACGGCGATCGGCCGCTCCTGGTGATCGTGCCGACCGCGAAGGCCGGCGACGCGTTCGTCTCGGATCTCGCCTGTGCGCTCGGCGAGCCGCCCGGCGCGGGGCGTCTGCGAGCGTTTCCGCGCTATGACACGCAGCCCTACGAGCGCTTCTCGCCGCAGCCGTTCGTCGTCGCACAACGGATGGATGTGCTCTACCGCTGGCTCGCGAGCCCCGCACCCGCGCCGGGAGTCGCGGTCTCCGCCGAGCCGGCGCCGATCGCGGTCGCGCCGTGGACCGCGCTCGCGCCGCGAATCCCGACCCGCGAGCTGGTGCGCGGGCGAACGGTGCACCTCGAGCTCGGCCAGAGCATCGACCGCGACGCGCTGGTCGCGACACTGATCGGTGCCGGATACGCGCGAATGCCGCTGGTGGAGGAGCGCGGCGAGCTGGCGGTGCGCGGCGGCATCCTCGATGTCTTTCCGCCGCACCGCGCCGCGCCGGTGCGGATCGAGCTGCAAGGCGACGAGGTGGAGTCGATCCGCGAGTTCGACCCGGCGAGCCAGCGCAGCCAGACACCGCTCGGGCACGTGGTGGCGCCGCCGCCGCGCGATCTCCTGCCCGACCGCTCGTTCGTGATCGAGCGCTCCGCCGCGCTGCGCGAGCTCGGCGCGAGCCAGGGTGTGGCCGCGCGCGCGGTCGACGATCTGGTCGACTCGCTGTTGCGCGGCCACGTGCCACCGGGCGCCGAGGCGCTCGCCCCGCTGCTCTTGCCCGGCACCGAGACGGTCTTCGATTTCCTGCCCGAGGACACGCTCCTGGTGGTGGACGATCTCGAGGCCGGGCGGCAGCGGATGCTGCGCTATGCGGAGGAGTCGCTCGAGAACTACGAGCTCGCGCGCGGGAGTGGCCGACTCGTGTGCGAGCCGAACGACCTAGCACTCGGGCCCGAAGCGCTCGAGCACGCGGTGCTCGCGCGCCGGCCGCTGATCCTCGAGCAGATCGACCTCGCCGACCCGGCCGACGGCGCGGAGCGCCTGTCGATCGCGACGCGCGGCCATGCGGAGCTGCGCGGGGCGCTCACCCGCGCGCGCACCAGCGAGAAGGCGCTGGCACCCCTCGCGCGCCGGATCGCCGAGTGGCGCGCGGCGCGCTACCGGATCGTCCTCTCGACCGCGTCGCTCTCGCACGCCGAGCGGCTGCGCGGCCTGCTCACCGGCTACGGAGTGGAGGCGAAAGTCGAGAGCGAAGCGCGCCCGGTCTGGCGCTGGTCGGCTCCGGGCCGGGTCGAGATCCGCACCGAAGCACTTTCCGAGGGCTTCACGCTGCCGCAGGAGCACCTCGCGGTCGTCACCGAGGAGGAGATCTTCGGGCCGCGCGCAAAGCGGCGCGCCGCGAGTCCGGCCTGGCCGGGCAGCGCAGCGGTGGAGTCGCTCGCGCAGCTCGCCCCGGGCGACTACCTGGTTCACGCCGAGCACGGCATCGGCATCTACCGCGGCCTCGTCGATCTCGAGCTGCGCGGCGTCTCCGGCGAGTTTCTGCGCATCGAGTACGCCGAGCAGGCGCGGCTGTACGTGCCGGTGCACCGGATCAGCCAGGTGCAGCGCTATGCGGGCTCCGACGGGCACGTGCCGCGCATCGACAAGCTGGGCGGCGAGACGTGGGGCAAGGCGAAGAAGTCGGTCGAGCGGTCGCTGCGCGATCTCGCGCGCGAGCTGCTCGCGGTGCACGCCGCGCGCGAGCTGGCGCAGGGCTTCGCGTTCTCGCCGCGCGACCGCCTGCAGCAGGAGTTCGAGGCGACCTTCCCGTACGACGAGACGCCCGATCAGCTCGCTGCGATCGAGGACACGCTCGCCGACATGCAGCGTGAGAAGCCGATGGACCGGATCGTCTGCGGCGACGTCGGCTACGGCAAGACCGAGGTGGCGGTGCGCGCGGCGTTCCGCGCCGCGCTCGACGGTAAACAGGTGGCCGTGCTGGTTCCGACGACGATCCTGTGCCAGCAGCACGAGGAGACCTTCCGCGCGCGCTTCGCCGGCTACCCGGTGCGGATCGAGGCGCTGTCGCGCTTCCAGACGCCGGCGCGCGCGAAGCGCGTGCTCGAGGGGCTGGCAGACGGAACGATCGACGTCGTGATCGGCACCCATCGCCTGTTGCAGAAGAGCGTCGCGTTCCGCGACCTCGGCCTGCTGGTGATCGACGAGGAGCACCGCTTCGGCGTCGCGCACAAGGAGCGGATCAAGCAGCTCAAGAAGACGGTCGACGTGCTGACGCTCACCGCGACGCCGATCCCGCGCACGCTCCAGCTCGCGTTCGCCGGCCTGCGCGACCTGTCGGTGATCGACACGCCGCCCGCCGACCGGCTGGCGATCCGCACCCAGGTCGGGCGCTACTCCGAGGAGGTGATGCGCGAGTCGATCCTGCGCGAGATCCGCCGCGGCGGGCAGGTGTTCCTGGTGCACAACCGGGTGCAGACGATCGCCGCGATGGCGCAGACCCTCGCGCGGATCGTGCCCGAGGCGAATGTGATCGTGGCGCACGGACAGCTGCCCGAGCGTGAGCTCGAGAAGCGGACGCTGGCGTTCATGCACGGCCAGGCCGACGTGCTCTTGTGTACGACGATCATCGAGAGCGGCCTCGACAACCCGCGCGCGAACACGATCATCGTGAACCGCGCCGACGCGCTCGGCCTGGCACAGCTCTACCAGCTGCGCGGCCGCGTGGGCCGCAGCGCGCAGCGTGCGTACGCCTACCTGATGGTGAACGCGCCCGACGCGCTCTCGGCCGACGCGCGCAAGCGCCTCGAGGCGATCCAAGACCTCTCCGAGCTCGGCAGCGGCTTCCGCCTCGCGAACCTCGACCTCGAGATCCGCGGCGCCGGCAACCTGCTCGGCCCCGAGCAGTCGGGCAACCTCGCCGCGGTCGGTTACGAGACGTACATGGAGATGCTCGAGGAGACGATCGACGCGATGCGCGGGATCGCGACCACCGCCGAGATCGACCCCGAGATCCGGCTGCCGGTGCCCGCGCGCCTGCCCGAGGCGTACGTCCCGACCGTGAACGAGCGGCTCGTGCTGTACAAGCGGCTCGCGAGCTGCCGCGACGACGCCGAGGTGGATCGGCTGCGCGACGAGATCCTCGACCGCTACGGCCCGCTGCCCGACGACGCGCGCCACTTGCTCGAGGTGATCCGGCTGAAGATCCAGGCGCGCGGCCTCGGCGTCGCGACCGTCGACCTCGCGAACGGCGAGATCGTGCTGACCGCCGCCGCGAACAGCAACGTCGATCCGCAGCGCCTGCTGCGCCTCTTGACCCAGGCCGGCGGCGGCATCCGCGTGACGCCCGGCCACAAGATCCTCGCCCCCGCCCCGAAGAGCCGCGCGCCGCAAGACCTGTTCGACGCCGCGCGGAGAGTGATGGTGAGCCTGGCGGGCTGACCGGCGCGGCGCTGGCGCGGCTCGACCGGCGCGCGCCGGCTTCATTCACGGAAGCTCGCCGTCGTCCTGGAACAGGAACTCGGTGTCGCCGATCCGGAAGCAGTCGCCCTGGCGGAGCGGGGTCTCCCGCCCGTGGAGTTAATTAACGCTGGCCGCCGAAGCGCCGCCGGTACTCCGCCGGCGCGAGCCCGGTGTGGCGCTTGAACAGGTCGCGGAAGAACGCGGCATCTTCGTAGCCGACCGCGGCACCGACCTCGGACACGCTGCGGTGGTCGTCCTCGAGCATCCGCTGCGCGGCGCGCACGCGCAGGCGCTGCAAGTATTCGAGCGGCGTGGAGCCGGTGGCGTCCTTGAAGCGGCGCATGAAGTTGCGCGGGCTCATCCCGAGCTCGCGGGCGAGCGCGTCGAAGCGCACCGCTTCGCGGCAGTGGCCGTGGATCCAGCGCTCGGCGCGCCGCACCGGCTCATCGTCGTGGCGCGCGCCGATCGGGAGCACGCTGAATCCGGCCTGGCAGTCGCGCGGCATGTCGAGGATCAGCGCCTTCGCGCACTGGAGCGCGGTGTCGCGATCGGCGAGCCGCTCCACCAGGTAGAGCGCGAGGTCGAGCGCGGCGTGGACGCCGCCGCCGCAGTAGACGCCGTCTTCCTCGGTCACCAGGTCGTCGGGCCGCCAGCGGACGGCCGGGAAGCGTTCGCGGGATTCGTCGACCAGCGCCCAGTGGGTGGTGGCGACACGCCCGTCGAGCAGCCCGGATGCGGCGAGCAGGCTCACGCCCGAGCAGACGCCGGCGACGCGCGCGCCGCGCGCGTGGATCCGCGGCAGGAAGTCGACGATCGCCGCGTTGCGCGCGATCACCTCGCCGAGCGGCAGGCCGCCGGACGGGACGAACACGAGGTCGGTGTGCTCGATCGCTGCGAGCGCTTCGTCGGGCCGGATCGTGTACGGCGCGTTCGGGCACACCGGCGCGCCGTCGATCGACGCGCTGCGCACGCGGAAGCGCGGCGCGTGCGGCTGGTCCGTCAACTCGTTCCACAGCACCCCGGCGTCGCGGAACACCTCGAGCGGTCCGACGGCGGTGGAGGCGTGGCCTCCGTCGAGGAACAGGACAGTCACGTCGATCGGTTCTGTCTGATTCACCCCCTTACATTGTCATATCGGCCATCTGGGAGCCAGGCTCCGTGCGCGCGAAGCTTTGCGGGCACACCCGAAGGAGAAACTGAATGCGCAGGTTCCTGATCGAGCGAAGGATCCCCGGAGTCGAGCAATTGGACTCGTGCGGGCTGGCCGAGGCAGCCCGCAAGTCGAACGGCGCGCTCGCCGAGCTGGCGCCGCGGGTGCAATGGCAGGAGTCGTACGTGGTCGACGGGGGGACGGTCTGCGTCTACCTCGCCGAGGACGAGCAGGCGATCCGCGACCACGCGGCGAAGAGCGGCTTCCCGGCCAACAAGATCACGGAGGTCCGCGCGATGATCGACCCGACCACCGCGGTCGGCTGACCGGTCCGCGCCGCCCAGAGCTGCATAGGCGGGCCCGGGTGGCCGATTTACCCTCCCGACGTGCGTACCTCCGCCGAGCGCTTCTTCAACCGCGAGCTCTCGTGGCTCGACTTCGACCGCCGCGTGCTCGAGCTGGCGCGCGACGCCGGGCGCCCGACGCTCGAGCGCGCGAAGTTCCTGGCGATCTTCTCGCGCAACCTGGACGAGTTCTTTCAGGTTCGGGTGTCGCAGTTCCAGGATCTGGTCGCGGAGCGCGACGAGGCGCTCTCGCCCGACGGCCTGACGCCTTCGGCGCAGCTCGCTGCAATCCGCGAGCGGGTGCTAGAGCTCTCCGCGGCCGCCCACGAGACCTTCGAGCGCGAGCTGCGGCCCGCGCTGCGCGACGCGGGCATCGACATCGCGCGCTGGTACGAGCTCTCGGACGACGAGCGCGCGGGCACGCTGGTGCCGTT
>Ga0184637_10000676_pt1 | contig 24794 bp, 19 predicted proteins | sample PLM3_127_b2_FD_133143 | JGI IMG/M metagenome (GOLD analysis project Ga0184637, IMG submission 133143) | Groundwater sediment microbial communities from an aquifer in East River, Colorado, USA - PLM3_127_b2 | ecosystem: Environmental > Terrestrial > Soil > Riparian zone | place: USA: East River... | reverse complement strand
GCGGGCAGCGCGACGGGAGCGAGCAGCATCGCGAGACAGAGTATGCCGGCCCGGCGCACGCGTCTCTCCTAGTAGAAGTAGCTGAGCTGGAAGCGCACGAAGTCGCGATCGTTCTGTAGGTTGAAGCGACCGGCTCCGAACAAATTCGTGTAATCGAGCTGGAGCAGCCAGGTATTGGTGTAATCGACGGAGAATCCCAGGCTGAAGGCCTTGCGGCCCGCGACGAAGGCCCCGCCAGGACCCGGCGTGACGCCGCCCACGTCCTGGAACCATGCGACGTGCGGCTGCACCGTGAAGGCGCCGAGCACGCCTTCGTAGCTGAGCGCCGCCAGCACCCGGTAGCCCCACGAGTCGGCATCGGGAAGGTGGTGGAAGTCGCTCGACCCGGTCACGCCGGGTGCGCTGAGACGCAACTCGTCGCGGCTCGGCAGGTCGTGCACGTGCACCCAGCCGACGTCTATCCCGAGGATCGACTGCGAGGCGCCGAGGCGCGGGCCGAACAGCTGGCGCAGCCCGAGCTCGAGCTGGGTCTTGCCGAGCCGGTGGACGCCCGGAACTACCTCGCTGGGGCCGAAGTCTCCGAGGGGCCCTTGCCCGAAGCTGGGGTCGAACTCGATCGGCGAGAACGCCGCGTTGAAGACGTCGCCCGGAAGGATCTGGAAGGGATAGTCGAAATGGTGGGAGACCTCGCCGGAGACGAGCGTGCCCGTGCGCAGCGTCGCGGTGTTGAAGCTGAAGCCGAGCATCTGGATGTCCTCCGGATACGTGACGAAGTAGCTCGCCTCGCTCGCGTACTCCCCGATCGTGAGCGTCGACGCAGCGGCGGCTGCGGCGACGGCGGCCTCCGCGGGCGGTAGCCCCTCGCCTTCGTAGACGGGCGCGAGCGCGGCGGCGCGTGCAGCCACCTCCGCGGGCGAGGTGGCGGCGACGGCCGCGGCATCCGCCGTCCGGGCGCTGACCAGGGGCAGGCGGCTGTGATAGTTGATGAAGTGGAGCGCGAGCTTGGTCGAGTTGAGGCGCGGGAGGATGGCCTGCACGCTGAAGCCGCCCTGTCCCTGGTTGCTCGGTTCAAAGCTGCCGATCCCGGGGATCCGCATGAAATCGGGGTCGAAGCCGAGGGTGCCGGGCGGCAGCTGGAAGAAGCTGTCGAGATCGGTCCCCAGATCGGAGAAGCGGCCCGCGCCCGCCATCGCGACGCCGAGGCCGTCGACGCCGATCGTGTCGTTGTCGGAGAAGAACCAGCCGAGGGGGGGCGTGCGCACGCGCTGCCAGTCGTACTGGTAGTAGCCCTCGACGGCCACCTCCTCGGTCAGGTTCGCGGCCGCCCACAGCATGCCCTGGGGAATCTGCACATCGCGGGCCGAGCTCGCCGGGCGAACGAGCGCGACCAGATCGAGCGCATTCACGTTCTGCACGCCGAAGCGCAGGAAGGTGCTCTCGCCCCAGTTGATCACCTGGTCCCCCACGCGCAGGTGCACGGGCATGCCGCGGACCTGGAAGCTCGCGTCGAGGTAGTAGTCGAGCAGCTCGGCGTATTTGCCGACGTAGTGGTCGCCCTGGCCGGAGAGGGAGGTGCGCTCGCGATCGGAGAGCTCCGTCTCGAAGTCGTAGTACGCGATTCCGCGGATGTAGGCGCCGAGGAAGCCCCAGCGAGCGGCGATCTCGCCGCTGGTCTGGAGCATGTTGGAGACGATCCCCTTGTCGTAGTTGAGGTCCCCGTCGTCGAAGCTGGCCGACTCGGCGCTGCCTCCGTTCGCGATCGCCACCAGCTTCGGGTCGCGATCCTCGGTCCGCACCAGCAGCCCATAGCTCAGCTCGACGTTCGCGACCCCCTCCAGCCCTCCGATCTCGAAGGGGCGCGCGAGGGCAGCCGAGGGGCTGACGGCCGTCGCCGACAGAGCCAGGAGAATCGTCGTGCAGCTCGCGACACCGCGCATGGAGCGGCGTCGATTCTCGCATATCGGCGAGATACCTTTGCAACGATCGGCAACCCGAAAGATGCAACGAACTTCCCGAAGAAAGCACAAGGATCGCCTGTACTTCTCCCGTTTCTGGCCGAGCGCTCGGCTGCGCCGCCGCTGGCTACGCGCGTTCCGGCGCGCACCCGCGGCCGTGCAGGTCGCGATTGCGCTGGCGATCGCCGTGACGCTATGGGCCGCGCTGAACTGGACCTATCAAGTGATCCGCAAGCCCACGGAGCTCTTCTTTCCCGTCAGCGAAACGCTCGACAAGACGCCTTCGGAGACCTGGGGCGAGTACGCGCCCATCTTTCGAAAGCACTCGACGAACGTCATGACGCCAGAGCTTCTCGCGGCGCTCGCGCAGGTGGAGGCTTCCGGCAACCCGGTGGCGCGCACCTACTGGCGTTGGGCATGGAAACTAAAGCCGTTCGAGGTGTACCGACCGGCTTCGAGCGCAGTGGGGATGTATCAGATCACGGACGGAACCTTTTCGGAGGCACGTCGCTCCTGCATTCATGATCACCTCGTCGTCCAGGATGGGCCGTGGCATGCCTGGCGATCCTGCTGGTTCAATGGCCTCTATCTGCGGGTGATCCCGAGTCATGCCGTCGAGCTGACTTCTGCGTACCTCGACCGAAGCGTCGCGAGAGTTCTGGCACGGCGCGGAATCAAATCCGCCACGCGAGAGCAGAAGCAGAAGCTCGCGACCTTGATCCATCTTTGCGGGGCCGGCGCAGGCGATGCCTACGCGCGCCGCGGCCTTCGGTTGACGCGCGGCCAGAGATGCGGAAATCACGATCTCCGCGCCTATCTGGCGCGCGTCGCTGCGATGAACCAGGTCTTCGTCCGATTGGCGGCGCAGAGCTAGAGCATGCTCGAACGCCCGGCTGGATCGTCGGTCGATCGAGCCGCGATCAGCAGTGACTGAGCCAGAGCCCGCTCCGTGAAAACGACGCGATAGGCAGGGGACTTAGCGGCGGCCAATTTCTCGGAGGACGACCGAAGCCTCGACGACCCGGCCCTGCTCAGCCTCGCGGATGGATGCGAGGAGCAGCGACTCTTCTTGCGGGGTGAGGTCGAAGGTCTCGTCGTCGTCCGGCTGATTCATGGGAGGGAATATGCTTGAGCGATTAAGCATTGTCAACAGTATGAACAACATTAAATATCTAAAGGTTTTTCAGGATTGTACGATATTAGAGAGTGTGGCTATTGCCAATACCATTAACGTCGTATATGGTGTTGACTCGCCACGTTTGGGGGAGGGGGAATGCACTGGGCTTAGCAGAAGGCTCTAAGCCGTGTGCAAAACCTTTGGGCGACGTGGAAGGAGCAGTCGGAGGTATGGGAGAAGAAAACCGCCTGTCCATCAGCGACGCGCGGAAGATGCTTACCGAGCTTGTCGATCGTGCAGCGTATCAAGGCCAGGAGTTCACAATCACGAGGAACGGAAAGCCAATGGCCAAGATCGTTCCTGTGGCTGGAGCTCAGGCAGAGTTCCTGAAGCTGGTACGCGAGACGGTTGCCGATAGCAAGGACATCCTCCGTGCACTGGAGTGATTATCCATGCCGGAAGTGCGTTACCTGACCGTCCGAGAGGCCCTGATGATCTATTCCGAAATCATCAGGGCCTCTAAAGTCCGTCGAGCCGATGTTCAGAACATCGACGGACTCGAGTCGGCGCTAGCCCAGCCTCAACAAACTTTCGATGGCGATGACCTGTACCCGACCATCCATCAAAAGGCTGGAGCGCTTCTCTATTCGCTCTGTCAGAACCACCCATTCATCGATGGAAACAAGCGCGCTGCTTTCATGTGTACGCGCGTTTTTTTGCGCCTTAACGGATTCGACTTAGACGTAGGCATCTACGAAGCACGCGATTTCATGTATGCAGTAGCGCGCGGAGAAGCAAGCGGGGACAAGGCCGCGCAATGGATCGCTTATTTTCTTCGGGAGAGATCGTCTCCCTAGGGATCCTGAGCGTCGGTAATATTGCGGCTCTTCCAACGCGTCTTTGCGGCCTTCCTTGCGATGGAAGACCGTTTCTTGGCGGAAAGCTTTTTGGCGCGAGCTGCGCCGCCTTTGAGCCCACCGAGCCGACCAAGTGCGACAGCGGCCTGGTTCTTTACGGCCTTCTCGTTGGCTGGTTCACCCGTCACCTGGGCGACGATGGCGGCAACGAGGGCGTTGGGATCGGTAGGAGGCTTCCTTGAGCGCTTAGGCATAACCGCAAGATGGCGGATGCCCCTGGATCGTGCAACTCGAGAGGGGTAACCCCGTGTCTACAGCAACCTTTGATCTGATCCGCCAAGCAATGAATGAGCGTCTCATCGTCGCCGCTACCTACGACGGATTCGTTCGCCATTTGTGCCCTCACACGCTCGGGTACAAGAACGGCAAGGAGAAGGCACTGCTGTATCAGTTCGCCGGCGGGAGCAAGAGTGGATTAGGTCCGGAAGGATCTCCTCAGAATTGGCGCTGCGTCTTCGTCAGTGAGCTGTCTGGGGTCCGGCTGCAAAATGGCGACCGGCATACCGCGATTGGCGGGCATTCTCGCCGCCAAACGTGCGTGGACAATATCGTCTTGGAAGTTGTTGCTTAGGCCGCGACAGGCTCCAGGCGTTTCCCGTTCTTCCAATCTGCGTACTCGCGCGCTCGTTCTTCAGCGAACGCACCAGAGAACACGGCGATGTAGATTTCGCCCCGGTCGCGTTCTCCAACTTCGTCGTTAACCGCACTCACCAGCCAATCGAACTCGCAATCGTGCGACTGCTGCACTTCGTGATACATCTCTACCCCCTTCTAACCGAAAGATATGCCGCATTCTTCAGCATTTCTCAAACTGACCCACTACCGGCGGCCGAGGACGATCTTCACGATGCCGCGGGGTGGTACGACGCGCAGCAGCCAGGGCTCGGTGACGCCTTCCTTCGGTCGGTCGAGGCGAGTTTCGCGCGCATTCGACGAATAACAGGGCCTTCCCCGCCAACGAGGGCGGTGTTCACTCTGCCCTGCTTCGTCGATTCCCGTACGCCGTGCTGTTTCGCATCCAGGAGAAGCGGATCGGGCCGTCTGGCACGGTCACCGCGACCCGAAGGGCTTGCGAGCGCGGCTTTCTCCTTAGCAGCGGGGCGGCGGAGCCGGCGGCAGCCGCCGGAGACACCCCTCCGGAGGCAGCGCGCGCAGCTCAGGAAGCACTCACGGCCGCCTCGCGAACTCGGCGCCCGCGCGGCGGCGGGTGTCGGGGTCGGGGTGGCTCGCGGCGGTCTGCGCGAGGGCGGCCTGCGCGGAGGGCGTGCCGATCCGGCCGAGGCCGCGGATGGCGGACATTCGGACGCGCTCCTCGTTCGACGTGAGGAGCTTTCCGATCGGCTCGACGGCCTTCTCGTTGCCGGGCACCCCCAGTGAGATCGCGGCGGCCGAGACGAGCAGCACGTCCGGGCTCGCGAGAAGCGACACCAGCTCTTGCGTCACCGCCGCGCTCGGGTGTGCCGCGAGCGCGCGCACCACCGCGATCTGGTCCGCACCGTGGGTCTCGCGCAGGAGCCTGACCCATTGGGGGGGACCGGGGGCGAGCTTGCGCCGCTCCAGCTCGGAGAGCAGCGCCACACGCACACCGATGGAGGTCTTGTCGTTCCAAAGGACCTTTTCGAGCGCGGGCAGATCCTCCGCCGTGACGATCGGCACGCTCTCGGCCAGGGCCACGTCGCGCACCGCCGAGGACGCCAGCCTCGGGTCGGGCGACGCGAGCAGCTTCACGGTGAGCTTCCTCATCCCGGCCGGCTGCTGCGCAGGCGGCAGCTTCTCGAGCGCGGCATACGCGCGCAGCCCGGCGACGAGGGTCACGTCGCCCGCCAGCGCGTCCCCTTCCTGGATCGAGATCCAGTCGACGGTTCCCGCGAGCGACCCGAGCTCCCTGCTGCGCCCGATCCGCTGGAGGAAGAGCGCCACCTCCTGATCCTGCTGATAGACCGGCACCCCGTGGCCATGCTGCACGAAGCGCAGCGGCTCGGGGGCGGGGGCAGCCGGCCCCTTGATCAGCTCTAGGATCTCCGCCACCACGACCGGCTCCTCGAGCGGGAGCACCGTTCCGGGGTTCAGGATGCGGACGCGCGCGACGAGATCCGACTGCTGCACCAGCCCGCGCAGCGTCTCGGTGCCGTAGACCACATGAGCGCGCGCCCCGCCCGCGCAAAGCAACAGGGCGGCGGCGACGGCCACCGCCGCAGCGCGGTTCACAGGTCGTCGACGGCCTGCTCGAAGGCCTCCGTCACGTCCGGGTCCACCTGCTGGCCCACGTTGTTCTGGAACACCGTGTTGCAGTCGATGTTCGGGAAGAGCGGACAGAACTGCGGCACGCCGAGGATGATGTACGACGCGCAGGCGTGGCAGCTATTGTCCCACTTCGCGAAGGGCACCTGATAGCCGATCTCGTCGTTGCCGAGCCCGGCGATGAAGGTGTGCTCCGCACCCGTCGCGTCCTCGAGCTGCTGGCGATAGCCGGAGCCGATCTGCGGGTCGAGCTCGGTCGGCACCACGGCGAACGCGCCGTTACCGATCCGCACGGCGCTCACCTCCGTGTGCAGGTCCTCGCCAGCAGCGGCCGGGAGGAAGCCCGCGGGCGGCGGGAGCGTCCCGATCGACGGGTCGGGCACCCCGTTCGTGTAGAGCGAGCGCCGCGCGTCGATCACGCCGAGGGCGATGAAGAAGCGGAAGAACGGATTGTCGAGTCGGATCGCCACCGGGTCGACCGTCGCAAAATCCATCTTGGGCGCGGGGTCCCCGTTGCTCGGGTTCGGCTGGCCATTCTTGATGCGCACGGCGTCGATCGCCGCGATCGCGCGCTCCGCGAGCTGCGTGCCGTGCACCTCCGCGAACCGGAAGGTGCGCCGCGGGGCGGCCAGGTTCGTGACGGGATCCAGCACGTCGATGTCGAGGGGGCCCTGGAGGACGCCCAGATCCCCCGACAGCCAGATCGCGAGCCCGCCGTATTCGGCCTCGATCCCCTCCCGCACGTAGTGCGGGAAGTCCGAGGTGATCTGCCGGTTGTTCGAGCCGAGCGACTCCGGGTGGCTCCCGAAGTTCACCAGCGTCGCCAGCACGCTGAGCCCGTCCCCATCGCGCTGGGTGAGCTGCATGATGGCGATCTTCGGATCGACAATCCGGCCTTGGGTCGCCGGCGCGAGCACCAAGTCCCCTTGGAGCACCTTGCCATCGGACACACCAAAGCCATCGTCCTCGGCGTCCGTCCCGATCGAGAGCCCGGCGCTGTTCGTGGTGGCGTAGTAGACGCGCGCCTTCTCGAGGCTCGAGGTGGCCTCGTCGATGCAGTCGGCGACGGTGGCGTTCACGAAGTCGAGATAGCCGAAGTCGATGCCGCTGCTTTGCGCGTCCGCGCCCCAGATCCCTATCGTATCCGGCCCCTCGTGCTGGTGCGTGCTCGCGACCAGCACGAAGTCCACGTGCGAGTCCGGCGACACCAGCCCGCGGATCGTGTCCACCTCGTTCTTGAAGTACCCGATCAGATCGACCGAGACGATCGCCACCCGCTTGCCCTTGCGATCGAGGACCACCCCCCGCGCCCACAGCTTGTCGTGATAGCCAAGCGCCGTGCGATTGTCCCCGAACCCCGCCATGTAGACGGGATCGGTGTGGTTCGGAACCCCCGCCACCCCGAAGGCGGCTTGGTAGGCGGCCTGGAGGGGCGGGGAGATCGGGGTGATCTCCTTCTTGCAGGTCCCGACGCTGAGGCTGCCCCCACCGTCGCCGTCGGCTACGGCGAGAGTGGGAATCGCGAGGGCGAGGCAGAGGGCGAGGAGAGAGGGACGCATGGCGGGTCCTCCGTCGGCCATCCTATTCCTCGACCCCAAGAACGGTCAAGCGTCAGCGGTCCCCCCCGGGTGGACAGGCGCCCGAGACCTAGGCGGTCTGTTGGAGATCGGCCCCGACCTTCTTCTCGATCGCCGAGATCTTCTCGTGCAGCACCGTCAGGTCCTGCCGGATGCACGCGAGAGACAGCATGTGAAAGCACCCAGCACAGACGACCTTCGTGGCTCCATTCTCCACGTGGGAATCACTGAACTTGACGTTGGCGAGATTCGACTTGCACCACTCGCACTGCATCGCCCCGCCGCCGACGAACATGAGATTCGAACCCATGACATCCTCCTTGGCGCGTGACCTAAGCAAGCACCATGCCACGCTCTCGCCGCTGTGGGGCCTGCTGGAGGGTCCACGAGTGCAGCAATTCGATGACAGTGCAGTCCGGCAGCGACACTTGGGATAGTCGGCGCTCAAGCAGGCCTCGACTTGGATATACCTCGCCGCCGACCGACTCGAAGGGAGGGGCGTACGCTCCGCCGTCAAGTTGACAGTCTGAAGCTGGACTCCCCGGCAGAAAGTCCGTCACTCCTTACGATTCTCCTGTTATCGTGGCTCCGTGAAGGCCTTCGTCGGCGTCACGGACTTCGACTGGTACGAGCTGCTCGCGAGCCGACCCGACCTCGAAGAGGTGAATTTCTGGCAGCCCGGCGGGAGCAAGGTCTTCCGAGCCCTCCAGCCCGGAGAGCTCTTCCTCTTCAAGCTGCACGCGCCGCACAACGCCATTGCCGGAGGTGGATTCTTCGCCCACGCCACGCTGCTTCCCGCGAGTCTCGCCTGGGAGAGCTTTGGAATCGCGAACGGCGCTGCCACGCTCACGCAGATGCGCGCCCGGATCGAGCACTACCGCAAGGCGCCCGCGATCGCGCACGAGGACTACACCATCGGCTGCATCCTGCTGGAGCAGCCGTTCTTCCTGCCGCGCGAGCGCTGGGTCCCTGCTCCACCGGACTGGCACCCGAACATCGTGCAGGGCAAGGGCTACGACCTGCGCGACGGCGTGGGGCAAGCGCTGTGGCGGCAGGTCGAGCAGGCAGTGCGAGCGGGCAGCGCGGGCGAAGGCTGGCCTGCGCAGATCGGAGGTGGGGGCGCGCCTCGCTACGGCGAGCCCGTGCTCGTCGCGCCGCGACTCGGCCAGGGTAGCTTCCGGGTGCTCGTAACCGATGCCTACGAGCGTCGCTGCGCCGTGACGGCGGAGCGCGTCCTGCCGGTGCTCGAGGCGGCGCACATCCGACCGTACGCGCAAGGTGGCGAGCATCGCGTCGACAACGGCCTGCTGCTGCGCAGCGATCTCCACACTCTCTTTGACGTCGGCTACCTAGCCGTGACACCGGCGCTCCAGCTGGAGGTGAGCCACCGGATCCGCGAGGACTACGAGAACGGGCGCGACTACTACGCCCTGCACGGTCGAGCGCTTCGCGTGCCCTCGCGCGCGGGGGATCGCCCGGCAGCCGAGTTTCTGAGGTGGCACAACGAGGAAGCGTATCTGGGGTGATCCCCACTCAAGTTTCAGCCCTGCTTGTGATATTAGACAATGTCAGACGCTCTCGAGCGCGCTCGCTCGCCGAGACCGTGATAATCACTGAGCGCCCGAGCGATGTAGCAGGCGAGCCGGCCAAGGCATCTGAGCCACGTTCACCGAAATCGGGAGCCCTCGTTCAATGGCAACCAGCCAAGACGCCGCGCTGGCGCAGCTTCGGAAGGCACTCGCCAATCCCGCGGCAGAATTTCGCGATGGACAGTGGGAGGCGATCGATGCCCTCGTCAACCACCGAAGGCGCCTTCTGGTCGTCCAGCGCACCGGCTGGGGCAAGAGCGCTGTCTACTTCATTGCAACGCGGATTCTCCGGGATCGCGGCGCTGGACCGACGTTGATCATCTCTCCGTTGCTCGCACTCATGCGAAACCAGCTCGAAGCCGCGCGGCGACTTGCCATCGATGCACGGAAGATCGATTCCACTAATCGAGACGAATGGGCCATCCACAACGCCGCCATCGCAGCGGGCCGAGTCGATGCGCTGCTGATCTCTCCGGAGCGCCTCTCGAACGATGAATTCGTGCAGGACGTGCTCCTGCCGATTGCGGATCGCATCGGGATGCTGGTCGTGGACGAGGCGCACTGTATCTCAGATTGGGGCCACGATTTCCGCCCAGACTATCGGCGCATTGTCGGTGTGCTCCAGCGTATGCCTCCGAACATGCCCGTGCTTGGCACTACGGCGACAGCCAACGATCGCGTCATAGAAGACGTCGTCGAGCAGCTTGGGCGAATCGACGTGCAGCGAGGCTCACTTATGCGCGAGACGCTGTGCTTGCAGGCGACCCGCCTGCCGGACCAGGCCGCGCGCCTTGCTTGGCTGGCCGAGCACCTTCCGAACCTGCCCGGAACCGGCATCGTCTACACGCTGACCAAGCGCGATGCGAATCAGGTTGCGAATTGGCTGAATAGCAATGGCATCTCGGCGAGCGCGTACTACAGCGATGTCACATCCCCAGAGTTTGAGAATTCAAACGCTTACCGCGAGCACCTGGAAAATCTCCTCCTCTCAAATCGCCTCAAGGCGGTCGTGGCAACCACGGCGCTTGGCATGGGCTACGACAAGCCGGATCTCGGCTTCGTCGTGCACTACCAGGCGCCGGGCTCGATCGTCGCGTACTACCAGCAGGTGGGGCGAGCAGGCCGCGCGATCGATCGAGCCATCGGCGTGCTGCTCTCAGGGCGTGAAGACGAGGACATTCAGGAGTACTTCCGGGAAAGCGCCTTCCCCAGCGAGGAAGATGTCGAAGCGATTCTGGATGCCCTCGCGCGCAGCGAGGGATTGAAGCTGGCAGAAATCGAGTCCACACTGAATCTCCGGAAGGGCCTCATCCAGAAGGCACTGAAGTTCCTGTCCATGGAGAACCCCTCGCCGGTACTGAAAGACGGCTCGGCATGGCTCAGGACCCCCGTCGAGTACCGAATGGATCGAGAGCACATTCGACGCCTGACGAGCCAGCGCGAACGCGAATGGCAGGAGGTTCAGGAGTACATCGAGACACGAGAATGCCGAATGGTGTATCTCGCGCGTGCGCTCGATGACCCTTACGCGGAGCCCTGTGGTCGCTGTTCGAGCTGCCTCGCCAGGCCCGTCGTAGACGAGACGATCGGGCACGGACTTGCAGTCGCCGCAGCGCGCCTGCTTCGACATTCCGAGATGCCCTTAGAATGCGGCGTGCAGGTGCCGAGGGGAGCACTTCCTGGGTACGCGTTCAGCGGCAACCTGCCGATGGAGCTGCGTCCACAGGTTGGACGAATCCTCTCGCGCTGGGGCGACGCCGGTTGGGGCCACATCGTGCTCGAGGGAAAGCACGCAGGGCACTTCGGCGACGAGCTGGTTTCGGCCGTGGCCGATATGGTGAAAGAGCGTTGGCGACCCGAGCCTGCACCCACTTGGGTGACTTGCGTGCCTTCTCGAAGACATCCCGAGCTCGTCCCAACCTTCGCGCTCCACTTGGCAGAGCGGCTAGGTCTGCCCTTCGTAGCGTCCGTCACAAAGATCCGCGACAACGAGCCCCAGAAGCTCCAGCAGAACCGGTACCACCAGTGCAGCAATCTGGACGGCGTCTTCTCAGTCGCAGACGTCAGATCCCGCGAGCCGGTGCTACTCGTAGACGACATGGTCGATTCAGGCTGGACGCTGGCGATCGTTTCCGCGTTGCTGCTGCGAGCCGGCGGCGGGCCGGTGTGGCCCGTAGCACTGGCCAGCACTGGCACGGGAGATTGAGATGGGCCCGAACGTTCACGCGCAGGCCGTTCTGTTGCTTACCGCGCGGCTCACGAAATCAGCAAACAATCTGGCACGCCCCCTCGGAGCGACCGAATGGGGTCGCTTTGCACACTGGCTCGTGGAGCGAGGGACCAGACCGGAGGATCTTCTCGAGAAGCCCCCGGATCAGGTTCTCGCGGGCTGGTCCGACCGCGCGATCACGCTCGATCGAATCAAGCGCCTGCTCGATCGCGGCCTCGCGCTCGGCCTAGCCCTGGAAAAGTGGGAGCGTGCAGGTCTCTGGGTGATGACCCGTTCCGACACGGAATATCCAGCGCGATTTAAGAGCCGCTTCGGCACGAGATCTCCTGCCGTGCTGTTCGGCTGCGGCAATCGCCACCTGCTCCGACAGCGGAGCGCCGCGGTGGTGGGCTCTCGGAACGCAAGCGCGGAGGACCTCGCCTTCGCAGCGAGTCTCGGTTTCGCGGCAGCCTCAGAGGGTTGGTCAATCGTCTCGGGCGGTGCACGGGGAATCGATCAGGCGGCCATGCTCGGCGCGGTCGAGCGCGAGGGAACCGCGATCGGCGTCCTGAGCGATAGCCTTCTCCGCAGCAGCTCGTCGGGCACCTACCGCAAATGGCTGATGGCGAAGAGCCTGGTACTGATCTCGCCATTCGATCCGGAAGTGGGCTTCGTCGTCGGCAATGCGATGGAGCGGAACAAGTACATTTACGGCCTCTCCGATGCGGCCATCGTCATCGCTTCCGATCGGGAGAAGGGGGGCACCTGGAATGGAGCTGTCGAGAACTTGAAGCAGAAACCACCTTGGGTGCCGCTCTGGGTCAAACCTCATCCAGACTCCCTTTCGGGAAACGCAGAGCTGGTGCGACGCGGTGCTCGGTGGCTGCCCGACAACGTGGCCGGCTTCGAAATGCTCGCTTGGACCGATGCAGCTGACACAACGGGACCGGCTGAACCCCCGCAAACGGCAGGATCCCAGGGGGACTTGGTGATGGATCGAGCGCATCCCGAAGCGCTTGCCCTGCCCTCGCCTTCGCAGCCGTCTGCCACCATCAGCAGCGCGCCTGCGGCTCTCTCCGGCGCGGAAAATACGGCGCCTCGCATTGGCTTCTACGACCTGTTCCTTGCGCGCCTCGCGGAGCTGACCCTCCACGCTCCTGCAACCCCGAAACAGGTTCAGAAGGAGTTCAGCGGTGATCTCTGCAAGACCCAGCTCGACCAGTGGCTCGAACGGGCCACGGAGCAAGGACGGGTGAAGAAGCTCAGCAGACCCGCCCGCTACCAGTGGCAGGCGCAGGCTGCCCTCTTCGAGGCTCCTCGCACCGCCCGCCCACGCCGAAAGCGGCGCTCGCGGTAGGCCCCGCACAAACACGGAGAGCGGCGCTGATCTGCCGGCCAGGCTCGCACCAATCCGCGCGTTGGCGGGATGCCCGAAGCTGATAGAATGCCCTCTTCTAGCGCCACAAAGTGGTGTGGCGTTAGAACCGCGTCCTGCCTGCTCCGTTGAGTCCAGACGCCAACCTCAGCGCAGTCGTACTGCAGAGAAGCCCGTGCAGAAGCCCAGGAAGCCGCGTACCCCGGAGAAGGCAGCGAACGTCCGAGCGACGGTAGAACCTCGCAGTGGAATCCACAGAATGACCAAGCTGACCCTGAGCCAGCTTTCGAGCCTTCTGTTCCGCGCGTGCGATGACCTGCGCGGCAACATGGATGCCTCGGAGTACAAGGAATACATCTTCGGCATGCTCTTCTTGAAGAGGCTGTCGGACCTCTTCGAACAAGAGGGGGAGCACCTCGCCAAGGACTTGAAGGCCAAGGGAATGCCCGGCGCGGCGATCGCTGCCCAGCTGAGGAATCCCGACAAGTACACCTTCTTCGTTCCTGAGGAGGCGCGTTGGTCGAAGATCCGCCACCTCAAGACCAACGTCGGAACGGCGCTCAACAAGGCGCTCGAGGCGCTCGAAGACGCCAACGTGGACGCGCTCCAGGACGTCCTCAAGCACATCAACTTCAATCGGAAGATCGGCCAGCGCACGCTCGACGACGACACGTTGTCGAACTTTATCCAGAACTTCGAGAAGATTCCGCTCCGAGATGAGAACTTCGAGTTCCCGGACCTGCTCGGCGCCGCCTACGAGTACCTGATCAAGTACTTCGCCGATTCGGCCGGCAAGAAAGCAGGCGAGTTCTACACCCCTGCCGACGTGGTGCGCCTGATGGTCGAGATCGTCGAACCGCAGGCGGGGATGAGCATCTACGACCCGACCGTCGGCTCAGGCGGCATGCTGATCCAGAGCCGCAACTACATCGAGGAATGTGGAGGAGACCCTCTCGACCTCTCGCTCGCGGGCCAGGACAAGATCGGAACCACCTGGTCCATCTGCAAGATGAACATGCTCCTGCACGGCATCTCGCACGCCGACGTCCGGCAGGAAGACACCATCCGCCGGCCGCAGCACAAGGACGAGCGCGGTGAGTTGAGGCGCTACGACCGCGTGCTCGCCAATCCCCCCTTCAGTCAGAACTACATCAAGAAGGACACCGAATACCCGGGACGCTTTGCCGTATGGCTGCCGGAGAAGGGCAAGAAGGCCGACCTAATGTTCGTCCAGCACATGCTTGCGGTGCTCAAGGCCGACGGGAAGCTCGCGACCGTGATGCCCCACGGCGTGCTCTTTCGCAGCGGCGAGGAGCGCGAGGCGCGGCGCCACTTCATCGAGCGCGGCTGGCTCGAGGCGATCATCAGCCTGCCCGCGGGCCTCTTCTACGGTACAGGCATCCCGGCCTGCGTGCTCGTCCTGAACAAGAAAGATGCGCTGAGCCGCAAGCATGTCGTCTTCATCAACGCCGACCGCGACTACCGCGAAGGCAAGGCACAGAACTTCCTGCGCGCCGAGGACATCTCGCGGATCGTCCATGCCTATCGGGAGCTGACGTGTCGGCAGCATGAGGAGCTGCCCGGCTACGCCCGACGCGTACCGGTGAGCGAGATCGAGACCGAGGACTTCAACTGCAACATCCGGCGCTACGTAGACAACGCGCCGCCACCTGAGCCCCACGATGTGAGAGCGCATCTCCACGGTGGCGTGCCCAAGCCCGAGGTCGATGCGCTTAAACACTTCTGGGTGAACTATCCCGGCCTGTCCAAGCGCTGCTTCCAAGCGCGCGCGGCCGAGAAGGGCTACGTCGACTTCACGGCCGAGGTCACCGACCGCCGCGCGCTCGCCGCGATCGTGAACGGTGACGACAGCGTCGCCGCGGCGCACGGAGCCTTCCTCCAGACCCTTGAAGCTTGGTGGACGAAGAACCTGCCCCGGATCGAAGCGCTGGCGCCGAACGACGGCCAGAAGGGCAACATCTACGAGCTACGGCGCAGCCTGTTTGCTTCCGTCGAGCAGGCCTTCGCCGGGAGCACGCTCCTCACCGGCCATCAGATCCGCGGCGCCTTCGCGCGCTACGTCGATGAGCTGAAGGCCGATCTCAAGTCCATCGCGGCTAGCGGCTGGGGCCCAGAGCTGATTCCCGATGACGACATCCTCGAGAGCCAGTTTCCCGAGTTGCTGGCCGAGACGGAGGCGAAGCGCACCCGCCTCGCCGAGCTCGGCGCACTCTTCAGCGAAGCCGACGAGGAAGACGATGAGGAAGACGACGACACCGGCGTGCTCCCTCGCGATCAGGTCAAGGAGCTGAAGGCGCGCCTAAAGGAGGCCAGGGGAGGCGTGAAGCTCGCCAAGCGCGACCCCGCCCACGGCGACTGGAAGGACTTCCATAGGGAGGCCGACGCCATCGAGGCGAAGCTCGCACGGCACAAGAGACTCGATGACGAGGTCAGGCAGCTCAAGGCCGACCTGCGCGCCACTGAGAAGAAGCAGGACGAGCTCGTCGCGGCGGCCCGCGAGAAGATCGATCGCGACGAGGCGCGAAAGGCCATCGTAGAGCGGCTGCATCAGCTGCTGGCACAGACCTACGAGTCGTACCTGCGCGCGCACCAGCGAGCCTGCCTCGCAGCTCTGGAGAGGATCCACGCGAAGTACTCCATAACGGCGCAGGACATCGAGAATCGCCTGGGCGCCGCGGCTTCGAAGTTGAGGAGCTTCCTGGCGGAGCTTGGATATGAGTGATGCACTGCCGCAGGGGTGGAGTGACGTGCGTCTGGGTGCGATCGGCTCTTTCGTTAGGGGAAGGGGTGGAACCAAGTCCGACGAGTGGCCGAATGGCCTGCCGTGCATTCGGTACGGTGAGTTGTACACGCGGCACGACTGCATCGTGCGAGACTTCTATTCCTTCATCTCGCCAGCCAGCACATCCGCCTATACGCCGCTGCGGTCGGGAGACGTAATCTTCGCTGCTTCGGGCGAAACCCTCGATGAGATAGGGAAGGCGGCAGCCTATTGCGGCACCGATGCTGCCTACGCCGGAGCGGACACCGTCATTTTCCGGCCGGCAGATCCGCTGGATCCGCGATTCGTCGGGTACGCGGTCAATAGCCTGGCAGCGAATCAACACAAGTCGCGAATGGGGCAGGGTAGCTCGGTGATGCACATCTCGGCGGAGCAGCTCGGCCGTTTGCCGTTGCGCCTCCCGCCGCTGCACCAGCAACAACGGATTGCTGAGATCCTCACGACGATCGACGAGGCCATCGAGCAGACCCAAGGTCTAATTGAAAAGACGCAGCAGATCAAGACGGGCCTGATGCACGACCTCTTCACCCGAGGCGTCATGCCGAATGGCCAGCTCCGCCCAACGCGCGAGGAAGCTCCGCAGCTCTACAAGGAGTCGCCGCTAGGGTGGGTCCCGAGGGAGTGGACGCCGGACGCATTTGGGTCACGCGTCAACATCATTGATCCGAATCCGAGCCATCGTTACCCGGAGGCGCAGGAGACTGGGGTCCCGATCTGCTCCACCGAGAACTTTTGCGGAGAGGACGCTTTCGACCTTTCGACTTCCAAGTTCGTGCTAGCTGACGTTCTTGTTGCACAGCGTGAGCGCTGCCACTTCGCTGCCGACGACGTGATATTCGCGCGCAAGGGGCGCATCGGGCTGGCTCGGCGCTACGGCACCGAGCCGAAGGTCTTCAGTCACACGGTGGTGATCCTCAAGGCGCGTGCGCCGAAAGCTGATCAGCAGTGGTTGCTGTGGGTGTCTCGGTCGCACTGGCTCTTGAACGGCATCGACAAGCGGATGAACTCGAATTCCGGAGTTCCTACTCTTGGAGTCGAGCTCATCGATTCAGTGGCGGTGCCGTTCCCGGAAATCGACGAGCAGCAGCGCATCAACAGCCGGCTGAACGAGATCAGCCAACGGCTGGCCGTGGAGGCAGACCATCTAGCCAAGCTTCGCCAGCTCAAGAGCGGCATGATGCAGGACCTGCTCACGGGTCGTGTCCGAGTGCAGGTGACGAATGTGCAGGCGGTCTCAGCGCATGTCTGAGTACCTCCACGTCGAGAAACCCTTCCTCGACCAGCTCGCTACTCTCGGCTGGAGGGTTATTGACAAGGGCCAGGGCTTCCTCCCGTCCGACCCGAGCATGAGCCTCCGCACCAGCTTCCGCGAGTGGATTCTGCCCGAGGTGTTCCGCGAGGCCTTGTCGTCCATAAATCGCACCGCGGACGGCAAGACTTGGCTCACGGGTCGCCAGCTCGACGACCTGCGCGACCAGCTGCTGCGCCAACCGAACCGCACGCTGCTGGAAGCCAACGAAGCCGCGCAGGCGCTCCTCCTCAAGGCTCAGGTCGACGTAAACGAGGTCACGGGCGAAGACGATCCCGTCGTGAAGCTGATCGACTTCGCGCATCCGGAGCGCAACCAGCTTCACGCCATCAATCAGTTCCGCATCGACACGCCGGGGTGCGTGAAGGCGTTCATCATCCCGGACATCGTTCTCTTCGTGAACGGCATCCCCCTGGTCGTGGTGGAGGCCAAGATCGGCGACCCAAACACCGCCAACCCGCTCCATGCCGCCTTCGTACAGCTCCTCCGCTATCGCAACGCACGCGAGGAGACGAGCAAGGCGGGCCTGCGCGAGGGCGAGCCGAGGCTCTTCTACACGAATCTGCTGCTCGTCCGCACCTGCGGTGAGAAGGCCGAGTTCGGCACGATCACTTCGGGCCACGAGCACTTCCACGCCTGGAAGGACATCTGGCCGGAGGCGAGGCGCCGGTACTCGCCTCCCATCGGCGTCGAGCGCGAGCAGGAGAAGCTCGTGCAGGGGCTGCTTGCGCCGGAGATCCTGCTCCATGTGCTGCGTACGTGCATGGTCTTTATGGACACAGATTCCGGTCGCCGCATCAAGGTTGTCTGCCGCTACCAGCAGTACCGGGCGGCGCGGAAGATCGCCGATCGCCTGCGCACCGGCACGACGCCCGAAGCCCGTTCCGGCGTCATCTGGCACACGCAGGGCTCCGGCAAATCGCTGACCATGGTGTTTGTCGCACGCATGCTGCGCGCGGCACCGGACCTAGAGGACATCAAGATCCTCCTGATAAACGACCGCATCGACCTCGAAGAGCAGCTCGCGGACACGGCGAGGCTGATCGGGGGGAAGGTTCACCTCATCGAGAGCTCCACCCAGCTCCGCGAACAGCTCGGCACCGGTGCGTCCGACGTGAACATGGTGATGGTGCACAAGTTCATAGAGCGTTCCGAGGCGCTCCCGTCAAAGGTTGCCGAGGCGCTGGCCGCTTACGGATCGGTGCCATCGAGCAAGACCTTCGGCGTGGTGAACCCGTCCGATCGGATCCTGCTGATGATCGACGAAGCCCACCGCACCCAGAGCTCTGATCTCGCGGACAATGTCTTCGAGGCATTCCCGAACGCGACCCGTATCGCCTTCACGGGGACACCCCTCATCACGGAGCAGCACGGAACCAAGCGGACCGTGAAGCGCTTCGGTGAGTACATCGACACCTACAAGCTGACGGACTCAGTCCACGACGGCGCCACTCTCCAGATCCTCTACGAGGGCCGTACCGCCGACACGGCGCTCTCGGACAAGCACGGCTTCGACACCAAGTTCGAGGACCTCTTCAGGGAGCGAAGCGAGGAGGAGCTCGTCGCCATCAAGAAGAAGTACGGCGCCACGGGCGACATCCTCGAGGCCGAGAAGCGGATCGGCGCCATCGCTCGCGACCTGGTCGACCACTACATCGACAACATCCTGCCCGATAGGTTCAAGGCGCAGGTCGTTTGCCACTCAAAATTGGCCGCGATCCGGTACCAGAAAGCGATCCGCGATGCCCTGCGCGAACGCGCCGCCCGCGAGAAGGTGAAGCTGGCGCCCGACCTGCAACTCATTCGACGGATCGAGTTCCTGAAGGTTGCCGTCATCGTATCGTCGGACCCGACCAACGAGCTGGCGGTTATCACCCAAGCGCGAAGAGAGGCGAAGCGCTGGAACGCCGTCGAGAACTTCTGCCGTCCGTTCGACTTCGAAGACCCAGACAAGTCGTTCACTGGGATCGCGTTCCTCGTCGTCTGCGACATGCTGCTCACCGGCTTCGACGCGCCGGTCGAGCAGGTGATGTACATCGACAAAAAGCTCCGCGAGCACAACCTGCTCCAGGCCATCGCGCGGGTGAACCGGGTTGCGAGGAGCAAGCACCGCGGCTTCATCGTCGACTACATCGGGCTCGCCAACCACCTCGCGTTCGCGCTCGCGATCTACTCCGAAGAGGACGCGCAGGATATCCGGGAGGGCCTGAAGGACATCTCGAGCGAGCTGCCGATCCTGGAGGAGCGCTACCAGCGCCTGGTCCAGCACTTTCGAGCCGTAGGGGTTCGCGACATCGAGGCCTTCATCGCGGGTACACTCGGCTCCCCCGAAGCCGAGGTCGCAGTGATCCATGCGGCCGCAGCGGCGATGGAGGACATCAAGGCTCGGGCGGACTTCGAGGTCTACCTCAAGAAGTTCTTGCAGAGCCTGAATCTCATCCTCCCCAATCCAGCGGGGCACCGGTACCGCGGGCCCGCGCGTCGCTTCGGCTACCTGCTGCGGATGGTGAAGGAGCGGTACAAGGACGACTCGCTCGACATCTCCGACGCGGGGGAGAAGGTGAAGGCCCTCATCAACGAGCACCTCGTGGACCTCGGCATAAACCCGAAGATCCCGCCGATCGAGCTGCTCTCGGACGACTTCCTGGCTCACGTGCAGAAGCACGCAGGCGGCGACCCCGAGGCCAAGGCTAGCGAGATGGAGCACGCGATCCGAAAGCACTGCACCGTTCACTTCGACGAGGACCCTGCCTTCTACAAGCGGCTCAGCGAGAAGCTCGAGAAGCTCATCCAGCAGCATCAGGACAACTGGGCGGCCTTAGCGGAGGGCTACGAGCAGCTGAGAAAGGAAGCGATCGAGGGGCGCACGGAGGCCGCCGAGGGTCTCACGAAGGAAGCCACCACGTTTTACGACTACGTGATCCAGATCGCCTTCGAGAGTGCCGAGATCCCGGTGGATACTCGCGCGGCGCTGAAGCAGCTGATGACCCGCATCGTGGAGCTACTCCAGGAGACGATCGACATCCTCGACTTCTGGAGGAAGCCGATCGAGGTGAAGAAGCTCCGCGGCGCGATCGACACCGAGATTCTGCTCGCTGGCATCCCGTCCCTCGACGCGCGGCACGAGCGCATCGCAGTCGAGATCGTGAAGCTTGCCGAGAAGCGACACGAGGAGCTGACGAAGTGAAGCGCTCCCGAGACGCGTGCGTAGCGTACGAAGTTGTGCGGAGCCGCCGATCGACGGCAGACATCATCATCGAACGCGACGGGAAGGTACTAGTTCGTGCTCCGGATTGGGTCGATGACGAAGAAGTCGAGAGCATCGTCGAGTCGAAGTACTACTGGATCTACAAGAGCCTCGCGGAATGGCGGGACCTGAACGCGACGCGTGTTCTGCGCGAGTACAAGAACGGCGAAGGCTTCCTCTACCTCGGGCGCGCGTACCGCCTGTTGCTAGTCGCCGATCAGGATGAGCCTCTGCAGCTGAGGGACGGCCGATTCACGCTGCGTCGCGACCTCGTCGAACGCGGCGAGATTGCCGCCGCCAAGGCTGCGTTCGGGAAGTACTACATCGCACGCGGGCGCGAGCGAATCATGCAACGCGTGACCTACTACGCGCCCAAGGTCGGCGTGAATCCGAAGGCGGTCGACGTCCGGGAGCTGGGCAACCGTTGGGCCTCGTGCTCTCCAAGCGGCAGGCTCGCATTCCACTGGAAGTGCATGATGGCTCCGCAGACGATCATCGACTACGTCGTTGTCCACGAGCTCTGTCACTTCCATCACCGCGACCACACCGATGCGTTCTGGAACGAAGTCGACAAGGTGTTGCCCGAGTATCGAGAGCGGAAGGAATGGCTGCGCTTGCACGGCGCGGGGCTCGACGTATGAAATGCGAAGCAAGGCTGCGGCCCACGCGCGTGCCGCCGATGCTGTGCTTTGCCGCGAAGACCTGAGCTCATCGTGCTTACTGACGATCAAAATGGCCAGCTGCACATGATCGCGGAGTAGGTTGAGGTCTTGGACTGCAAATCCGGAGTGCTCCGGTCGCCGCCGGACCGCACATAAGCGTTTCCAGAAGGTCCCACGATTGAGGGAGCATCAGATGGCCCGGCGCCGGCACCTCATCCGCCTCACGATCTATCTCATCAAGAAGGGCTTATCGAAATCCGAATCGATCCTGGTATCAGCCCCGGGCTGGAAGAGAACAGGAATCTCGGTAGACGGAAAGGGAATTGGCCAGCTCCACGTCGAGCCGCAACCTGCACATCTTCCGTCATGGACTCGATTCTTTGCAGAGGCGCGAGTTCATGACGGCCTCTTCCCGCCAGTCTCAGGCGCATCCGCAGTTTTCTTCGTGACAGCCGCTCAACGGTTGTTCGCCCTCACATTCGGGTACGGGCGCCACGCACTGCAGCCCGGAGTTTGGGAGGAGCGGTTCGGGCTGCTTGTCACTGTCAACGCCATCGCCCCCGAGAGCCTTCGGAGCATCGATCGGAAGACGTTCGAGGAGAACGTTCGGCACACGCGCGAGCAGGTGAGCAGGCGCTCCTCAATAGCCGCGTTCGGATTTAATGTCGAGCAAGACCTCCTTCGCGCGGTGACCGGAGCGCCGGATGACGAGTCCCTCGGCGCCACAATGACCGGCATGGACGCGCTTAGCGTCTCGGCGCCGATTAGGCTCGCGACTCTTCCCGGCCAGCTTAGACGCTATCTCTCCCTCTTCAGAGCACGCGACTACCTGAAGCATTTCGCATGGATCGATCAGATCGGCGAGGTTCACGACTCCGCGCTGAAGGACCAGCTCGACAATGCGCTTCTCGATCGACTTCGGTCTTCTACTCGCGAGCGCACCTGGCTTGCTGTGCCCGAGGTCGTTGACTTTCGAGACGTTGCTGGTTTCCGGTATGGGATGTCCCGCAAGCGCGAACCCTTCCCCGACCTCCACCTAAGCCAGTTCATCGATCACATCGAGGACAAGGAGGTCACGATCGACCTTCTGAGGGCGACTCCCATCATTTGCTACAGCGAGTCGACCGACGCCGAACTGCATCGCTGGACGGTCTTCCAGTGCCTCTACTGCGAGATCGACCACGACGGCCAGCTCATCCTTCTATCCGGCGGCAAGTGGTATCGCGTCGCCCGTTCCTTCGTGGACGAGGTGAAGAAGCACTTCGATCGTGTCCCTCGCAGCTCACTTCGCCTCCCCATTTGCCGTGAAACCGATGAGCTCACGTACAACACGCGTGTCTGCGCCGAGTCCAAGGGGCGCTGGGCCCTGATGGACCGCAAGACCGTGAGTGTCGATGCAGCGCGGGACAAGGTGGAGTTTTGCGACATCTACACATCCAATCGCAAGCTCGTGCACGTCAAGCGGTACGGCGGCTCGTCAGTCCTGAGCCATTTGTTCGCGCAGGGAGTCGTCTCAGCCGAACTCCTTACGGAAGAGGCCTCATTCCGCAGGGCAGTCAATCGATTTCTTCCAGCCTCGCACAAGCTGCCGGTGGTGCGGGCACGTGCAGCGGACTACGAAGTGATTTACGCGATTGTAAGTCGATCCAAACGCGAACTCGACCTTCCATTCTTCAGCAAGGTCAGTCTCAAAGTAGCTGTCAAGCGCCTCCGCGCGCTCGGCTATGCAGTCTCGCTAGCGAAGGTGGATGCAGGCTGAAGAGTAGACGCCGGCGGAACCCATTCTAAGCATCCTGCGAAGCGCTCGAACGGGAGAATAAAATGAAGGCCAACGCCGTCTCGCTCCTGGCAATCTTTGAAACGAAGATGCGCCTCGAAGTTCCGCTCTTTCAACGGCAGTACGTTTGGAACCACGAACATCAATGGGAACCTCTTTGGGAGGACATCGCTCGAAAATTCTCGGAGCGGCTGGAAGGTCGCGAAGGCGCACCTGTTCACTTCCTCGGAGCGATGGTCTTGGACCAGAAGCAGACGCCCACGACGTATGTCGAGAAACGTCAGGTAATCGACGGCCAGCAACGGCTAATCACGCTCCAGATCTTCTTGGCCGCCTTCCGTGACTTCTGCAGGGAGAAATCCTGCGAAGATCTTGCCAAAGAGTGCGATGCATTCATCGTGAACAAGGGCATGATGGCTGAACCGGATGTCGATCGATTCAAAGTCTGGCCTACTCAACTTGACAGGTCGCAGTTCGCAGACGTGATCACGTCTGGATCACGCACCGCCTTGGAGGAGAAGCATCCGCTGGTTTATCGGAAATATGCCCGTAGGCCAGAGCGCCGGCCGCGCATGGTCGAAGCGTACCTTTTCTTCCACGACCAGCTGAACGGGTACTTTCTCGGCACGGAAGCTGAGCCACCGTTGCCCGCAGGTGTGCCTCTGGCCCAACGCTTGGAGGAGGCTTTCCAGGCGCTGAAGAATGTTCTACAGGTTGTGGTGATTGACCTCGATCACAGCGACGATCCACAGGTCATTTTTGAGACGCTGAATGCCCGTGGTGAGCCATTGCTCCCAGCCGACCTGCTCCGAAATTTTATCTTCCTGCGCGCCGCGCGCCGTGGCGAACCTCAAGAGGCACTCTACAGAGAATTTTGGGAGCGATTCGACGCTGAGTTCTGGCGCGATGAGATCAAGCAGGGGCGACTGCTGCGACCGCGCAGCGACCTGTTCATGCAGCATTTCCTCGCGAGCCGCCTCACCGTCGACATTCCAATCAAGCACCTTTTCGTCGAGTACAAGTACTGGATAGACAAGGTCCAGCCCTTTTCATCCGTGAGGGATGAACTCGCCACTCTTGCTCGCCAGGGTGATCACTTCCGCCGAATAATCGAACCGACGAAGGGCGACCCTACATACGCCCTGGCAAGGTTCCTCGACGCATTCGACGTCCGAACCTCGTACCCACTACTTCTTGTGATGCTAGATGCGGGATTGACCGACGAGCAGTGGAAGGCCATTTCGACGACACTCGAGTCGTATTTGCTTCGCCGTGCGGTTTGTGGACTCACAACGAAGAATTACAACAGGGTCTTCTTGACTCTAACGCGGCACCTGCGACGAGATGGAATTACAACTGAGAATCTCGCAAAGCAGCTTGCAGCGCAGGAAGGAGAGTCCACAGTATGGCCTTCGGACGAAGAGTTCGCAGATGCGTGGCGTAGCCGCCATGCCTATCAGACGCTGAATAACTCCAAGATCGTGCATATCTTCAGACGCATTAACGACACGTATTTAGGGAGCAAGATGGAGACGGTAGTGATCGAGGGAACGTTGACCGTCGAGCACATCCTCCCCCAGGTTTGGATAGATAACTGGCCGCTTCTAGATGGATCGAACGGTCTCTCCTGGAAGGAAATCTGGGACACCGACCCTAGCGATCCGCGAAGGATGGCGACGGAGAGACGCAATGTACTACTCCAAACGCTGGGCAACCTAACGATCATCACCCATCCGCTCAATTCGGCTACGTCGAATAAGTCGTGGGAGGACAAGAAGCCCGATCTATTGCGACATTCCCTGTTGCCGATCAATCAGAACCTTCATGACGTCGACATTTGGGACGAGGACGCCATTGCCGAGCGATCTCGCGCGCTCTTCGCGCGAGCGTTACAGGTGTGGCCGCACGGGTGACGAAATGAATCTTCCCCCGCCAGCAGGCGGATCACGCGTCAGGGCGGATCGGGAGTTTAAGCTCTTCGTCGAGTACCTCCGCGGCGTACGCGAACACTGCGCG